>Ga0115548_1002144_pt1 | contig 10411 bp, 6 predicted proteins | sample COGITO_mtgs_1004_4_FD_87187 | JGI IMG/M metagenome (GOLD analysis project Ga0115548, IMG submission 87187) | Pelagic marine microbial communities from North Sea - COGITO_mtgs_100423 | ecosystem: Environmental > Aquatic > Marine > Epipelagic | place: Germany:Helgoland, sampling site Kabeltonne...
ACGAAAACATCACACGGCCCAACACCCGTTTTGTCAACTCGTCTTATGGCTTGCAACTCAATATGCCCCTCTTTCAAGGCGGTTTTGTGAATTCGCAAGTGCGCCAGGCCATCGCCGAAAAGAAGCGAGCCGAAGAGGTGCTGGAGGCAACACGCCGCGACTTAAACCTGCGCATTCATAAAGAGTACCGTGGTGTCACCGAGGGTATTCTTAAGGTACAGGCGTTGGAGCAGGCGGTGAAATCGGCCGAGCAATTGGTTTTTTCTACGAAACAGTCAAGACAGGCCGGGGTTAGAACGACGCTCGATGTATTGAACGCGCAAACGCAGTTGGCCCAAGCGAATCGCGATCTGATGCAGGCGCGTTACGCATATTTGATGTCAAGACTGCGATTAACATCCCTGGTAGGTACTGATCCCAGCGATGCGTTAGCCGAGTTAAGTCCAGCATTTCAGGCCCCTTGATCAGTTAGTAGGCATACAAGAAGGCGTCGATATTTGCGGCTGTGAAGTCGTTAGCGGTCATGCCGACGCGTACAATTTCGTGGAAGGTGTCACTGCTTGTAAGCGCGGTGCCAGCGACCGATGTGTCCTCGATGTAGCCATATACAGCTTCGTTGGTATCGGTGTCGAACCAGACGGCGGCGACTCCTTTACCAGCACTTAAGCCTGATGTGTTCCCACCACTTGCTGTGATGGTCGCCGTACCCATCGCCGCGACGAATGTAGCGGCCTTGTTGGTCAGCACCAATAAATTGGCCTGATTCGCTGTACTTAATGCCGTGTTGACTGAGACCGCCTCTGCACTGAAGAGGCCTTCGGGAACTGCATCGGCAATATCAGTTCCATCCATTGAAACTAAGGTATCGTCTCCACCGTCGGCCCCCGTAATGTTGCCGATGCTAAAGCCAATGAGGTCATTTGTCCCTGCTGCGAAACTGAATCCTGTCACTCGGTCTGCGTTGTCAGCACCAGACTCTGCATATTGAAGCTCGTCCATAGCTGCATCGGCGTTGAGTTCGGCAAGACGAATCGTGTCGTTACCTTTGCCACCAACGATGGTATCTCGCCCGTTACCAGCCACAATCGAGTCGTTCCCATTTCCACCTTGAATGTTGTCGTCGCCCACGCCGCCAATAATGGTGTCGGCACCGATACCCCCTGTGATTTCGCTAGATTTGTACCCGATTAATGTGGATAGGGCGGCATAGAGTGTCTTTGTCTCACCGACCAGATTCTGAGCGTCGACGCTGATGGTGTCAGCGCCGCCGACCAGGTCCCCGGTCAGTGTGATGGCCAAGCTTTCGTTGTTTGCGAGCTTAAAGTTGAAGCGGTCATCACCAGCGCCTCCTTTGAGCGTACCCGTGAAGAGGCTATTTGTCGTTGAGTTTTCGACGATCGTATCGATGGTGAGCGCTTTTTGTCCTGCCGTAAAGTTCACCGCCCGGCCTGCGGTTACGTCTGTTATGCCCGTCCCAACCGTGACTACTTGCGATGCGTTTGTAAAGTTCAAGGTAACCACTTCTGTGGCGTAAATATCTTTTACGACGATTGTTCCAGCAGCACCTGTCGCGTCGATATTGACAGTCTTGAAGGACGTGGTCGCACCGATCGTATCCAGATTTAGAGATTTCTTGTTGGCAAGCGCCGTAATCGTTGCTGCCCCGCTGCCAGTCGCTTTGGCGTTGATGGCTCCGTAAGTTATGTCCTCGAGCGCACCATCACTTTTGAGGGTGACATTTAATGCTGATGTCTCACCAAAGTTTTGAGTACCGGTTACTTTGCTACTATCAATGGAAAGATTAACCCCTGACGCTATGGTGCCAGCAAGGTTCAACCCTGCTTTCAGGCCAGAGGCTGTGATGGCGAGGTCGTAATCAAGATTAGTGCTACCAATCGCCGCGGTGTTGTTAAATTGACTGTTGTCTTTTGTTCCTGCAAGGGTGAGCTTCGCAACGTTTGATAGCGGTACATTCAATGCAAAGTTCCCATCGGAGGTGACTTGGACGCTCTGTGCTTTTGACAGGTTGGAGCCGTCTGAAAGAACCGTCATGTTGCCTAATGTGGTCATTTCGAGTGACGTCGCAGTCGGGAGAAGGAGGTTCGCAGAGCTCGTAGCCAAGCCCGTATTCACAACGACGGTCGACGCCACCGGGGCATTTATTGTGGCCCCAGATAGGCGGCCCTCAGCCGAAATATTGAGTTGTGATGCAGCGGTCGCTGTGAGCGTGCCGTTGAAGTTGGTTAGCTCTTCAGGGATGTCCAGTCCGTTTACCCCGCTAGCGACATTCAAGTTCACTTCAGTCGCCTTTGATGCGGCTAAGGTCCCAGATTGGGTCACAAATGAGTCAATGTTGAAGGTGACATTGTTTGCCTTCGTCGCATTGACTGCAGATGCATTGGCTATGGTTGTTCCAATAACTGTTTTGGCCCCCTGTGCTTGCATGACTGTGGGGGCAACGGTGACGTTGAGGTCGCCGGTATTGTCTATGGAGAGTGTCTGTGTGCTGACCGCGCCACCATAAATATTGACTGCGTAGTTCTTGTCGCCTGTATTGACGATGGTGACAGCCCCGTTATCGGTTGTGTTGGCATTGAGTTGGATGGTGCTGAGATCAGTGGTGGATTCCGCTGAGATTTGAAGTGTCTTTTCGGTCAAAACGCCATTGATGATGAGCGTTTCAACACCGCTTTGCGCGAATGTCAGGCTAGAGCCCTTTGAGTCGGTTATCGAGAGGGTATCGTTACCATCGCCCCCTGTTATTGCGGCTTTCGACAAGACATCGGCTGTGTCGATTGTTATCGTGTCGTTACCAGAGCCCGTCGCAACGACTGCTAGCGCCTCGGCAGTGCCGACTGATAGCGCCAAATTAAGATCGCCAGTTGCGCGTGAACCACTGACCGTATTCAATTTTTGACCAACATCAGAAATGGTCAGTGCTTGATCACCAGAGATAACCAAGTTACTGACATCCGCAGCGCTGGATAAGTCAATAAAACTTGACGATCCCACCGTCACTAGACTTAAGCGTTCGACTCCATTCAACGAGAAAGCTGGTGTGACCTGGGCTGCCGTACTAGAGCGATCCTCGCCCACGCCACTCAGCTCAAATCGCAAATAATCGCTCGCGCCAGCAGTTGTTAGAGTAGACGCAAAGGTTGCTGACACATCGGCCTGTGTGCCGATGAAGGCTAGTGTGACATCGGTTCTGCTTAGCCCCTGAAGGTTGATGCCAGCGCTACCGCCGAGTTCGTAGCGATCGACCCCGAGGAAGCCATTCAAATTGAAGGAGCGCGTGATTGCTGATGTGTTTGTCAGGGCGACAATCTCTATGCCATTGACGGTAGATCCAGCCATACCCGCGAAGTCAGCAGCAAGGTCCACCGCTAGTTTGTCGATGCCGTCGCCACCCGAAAACGAGTCGTTTGCATCAAAGGTCTTGTCGATATCAAGGCTGGTCGAGGCGGCCTCGAATAGATCGTTTCGCTCGGTTCCCTCCAGGCTGTCTTTTCCTGCCTGTAAAGTAAATGTTTCACCATTTATTTCTGCGTTTGAGGTTGCCAGTGATTGGGTTTCTGCTTGCGCGTCTTGAACTTTGAGATCAAGTCCGCTTCTGTCTGTACCCTGAGCGCCACGATTGATTGCCAGAGCAATGTTGTCAAGTGACAAGGTGCCTGCCCGCAGGTGGCCAGCCCAATAGCTAAGGCCAGTCGATTCTGGCGACCTGTCGAATAAGTTTAGGTAGACCAGCGTGACTTGCTGCTCTGGCGTTTTTTCGTCAAATTTTGCACGGTACTCGTCTTGTTGTGCGAAGGTTGCGTAGAGTGTTACCTTGTCGCCCGGAAAGCTCAGCCAATAGTTAAATCCAGCTTCTTCTGCTGCGCGATTAAAAAACGTGATGTAAGCATCTTGGATTTCGTTGGCAGATACGGGCATCATTTACTCCAAAAGTATTGCATTGAGAACTCGAAATCACAAAAAGATGTGTTGGTTCTCCGTCAGGTCCACTACAAGCAATATTCGTTCCAAGGTTGATATTGCCGCTAGGACATAAGGCTTGTGATGTCAACGGCCGATGCGAGCATGTCTGAATTTTCGAAGCCATCTGCGCAGTCTAGGGTCCACGAGTAGAGCGTACGCTGCCAAATAAGAAACTACAAATAGCGCCGTAAAGGCCATGAGGACGAGCGTTTGATCCCAGAAAATAACAGCAGGGAGCACGGTCATCACCGTTAGACCGATTAGGTACGGCGTGGTGCGATTGTTTCTGGATAGGAGCATTTTCGCTTCGTCCGCCTGAAATGTGGAACGAACCACCCGCTTGTAAATCACATGGTGCAGGTGCAGGCTGTCCGCCACGCTGGGAGCAGATCCTTGAGAAATTTTTCTGTAGCTCGAAAATAATGTTTCCCATACGGGATAGATGAGTAAGAGCATCACAAACCAGGGAGAGACTTGGGGGTGTCTGTCTACCAATAAGATACAGATGATGGCAATATTTAGTCCCCAAAAGTAAGCGCCACTATCGCCCGCGAAGATTAGCCCGCGTGGGTAGTTCCATATAAGAAACCCACATGTCACTGCGATCGTGCACAACGCATAGGCTGCCAGTTGCCTGTCCCCAAGAAGATAACTGACATAAAAAAGTGCCCCACATATGATGACCGAGACGGAGCCTGCTAAACCGTTATAACCGTCAATGATGTTGAAAGCATGGGGAAGCCCGCTCATCGCGAGTACTGCCAATCCGATACCTAGAGCCGGGTAGTGTGGCCACCAAATATCAATCCATGGTATGCCTAACCTGGTAACGGCTGCATCCAGCAACCAGGCTGCGACAAACGCCCCGATTAGTGTTGTGAGCAGTCGTACGGACACCCGCACGCGAAAGGTTATGTCCTCCCACATGCCGATAAATACCGGGAGTGTCAGGTAAGCAATGTAAACGACGGTATCTGTAGTACCGAATCCTAAATTGAGCCTCTTGCTACTGAAGCGTTCTAACAAAATCGCACAGGCGATCGACAGAACAAAGCCCACGAACATTGCAATGCCACCTAAGCGAGAAACATCTCCGACGTGAAATCGTTGCAGAGCGTCTTGTGGGTATGCGTTAGTGAAATGCTTTGCAATCTTACGGGCCCATCCCGTTAAGAGCACCGTGCTGAAGAAAGCAGTAGTAAATAGTATGAGCAAGCGTTATCCAAAATGAGATGCGTTAAGCGATTAATGATCGATATACTTCAGCGTAATCTGACACCATGCGATCAGCGCTGAAGTGGCTTGCATAGCGCCGCGCAGCTTTAGCCCCCATTTCCTTAGCAGAAATAGGGTCGTCCCAAAGGCTTTTTAGTGCTCGGCGGAGCGCCATCGGGTCGTTGGGGGGGATCACGATGCCTGTTTGGCCGTGAATGTTAATGTACGTTGTCCCTGTGCCGATCTCGCACGAAATCATGGGCTTTCCAAACATGGCAGCCTCTAGTAGCGAAATTCCGAAAGCTTCGGAGCGAATATTGGACGGGAAGACAAATGCCAGACAGGCGTTCAATAAAGCGGTTTTATCTGCATCTGGTAACTGCCCCAGAAAATGGACATTGGGGGTGCTGTCAGCTTTGACCATGTCACGTAAGTCTTGCTCGAGCGGTCCAGCGCCGACAATGACGATTGGGTATTTGGTGCCCTTGGCGGCTTCAATTAACGTGGTTAAGCCTTTGTAATATCGCAGCACACCAACAAACAGAAAGAACTTTGGACCGATCAATTTTTGCCATTGACCTACGGCATCCTCTGATGGCTTGGGGTAGCTTTCCTTGTCCAATCCGTAGGGTATCAGATGCACTTTTTCTTTATATCGTTGGAGTGTTTCGCTACTTTCTAGGTAGTTCGGCGAGGTTGCGATGATCCGATCGACGTTACGCATCATCCAGCGCATGAGTGGGCTGTAGAGCTTCAGCAGGTAACGCTGTTTAACTATATCGGAGTGGTAGGTCAGGACGCTACGCGCTTTAGGACGAATAAGCAAATGAAGCAGATCCATCATGGGCCAAGGGTAGTGGTAATGAACAACATCTGCGTGCTGGCAGAGCGACGCAAATTGTTTGATCACTGAAAGGGAGAAACCTGTTGAAGCGATTTCAAAATCACCTTTAGCCTGGTGTACGACATAGTTTCCGTACTGGCGAGTTGACGGTGTATTACTGCTTGTTAGTGCGAGTACAGTGACCTGCATGCCCCTTTCTGCAGCCCCCTGTGCTAATTGGTGTACGACTTGTTCAACCCCGCCCATTGACTCTGGGAGTGCCTTTTTGTACACGTGGAGTATTCGCATTTATGAAGGCCTCAAGCTTGCAACGCTTCTAGGTAAACATCGTAAGTTTTCGCGGCACAGATATCCCAGCTGAATGAACGGCTGCGGTCTAGCGATTGCTTGGCCAGTTGATCGCAGGTTGACTGGTCTGATAACAGTGATGCCATTAGAGAGCCTAGCGCGGCATCATCATAGGGGTCGATGAGCAAACCGGCGTTGCCCAAAACCTCCGGGAGGCACGACGCGTTAGCAGCGATTACTGGAACGCCGGACTGCATGGCTTCCACCAAGGGCAACCCGAACCCCTCGTATATCGAGGGGTATATGAGCGCTTTCGCTCCGGCTAACAGGGTGGCTTGGTCGGCTCTCGGCATGTACCCAGCCAAAATCACTTCTCCACTTGCCATCATGCGCTCCAATTCCTTGAGTAAGCTGTCGTAACCCCAACCCAGCATACCAACGATTACAAGTGGACACCGTTGACGATCACGTTGTTCGAGCCTCATGAACGCACGTAAAAGGAGCTGTAGGTTCTTTCTTGGCTCAAGCGTACCGACAGCAACCCAATACTGCCCATGCGCTAGGTTTCGGCTGGCCAGCAGGCCAGCTGTTTCGCCTGCGTCAAGGGGCTTGAAATCACCCGTCGCGGCAAGGTGTATCGCGTGAATGTGCTCTGGGCGTATTCCAAATGTTTGAATGAGCTCTGACTTGACGAAATCAGAATCTGTAATGATTCGGGTCGCTCGATTCAGACTAAGTTCAAAAAACTTGTTCATGATTCGGACGCGTTCGACCGGATGCGCCTCAGGGTGTCGAATCCAGGACAGGTCGTGCACCGTGAGTACCGTTGGCCCATCAAAGGAAAAACTGAGGAAATTTGGCTCGTGATAAACCTCTGCTTTCCAGTTACGCAGCCCTTTAGTGAAGTTTTTTTGTTGAAGCCAACGACTGAACTCGTAAGACTTTGGGAAGAAGCGTGCAATTTGCTTAAGCCGATTGATAGGCAATGCGAGGGGAGTTGACCGTATCGAAGCATGCCAGCCAGTTGCATAAAAGTAGTTGGACTCAGTTTTCCCCGAGGCGGCATGAGCCTCCATCAAGGCTTTGGCATAATGCCCAATTCCCGTAAGGGGGGAGAGCAATGGGACTGCATTCACAGCTACACGCAGCGGTCTCGCCTCATCAACGTAAGCGGACGTTGGATTTCTAGGATGGATCGACATTGAGCATCCATTTCAAAGTGTCTACCAATTCAAAGTCGCTCGGTTTGCCGATCGCCGCCTGCAATTTTTCAGGATTTCCGCATAAGCGGTGTACCTCGTTCGCTCGAACAAGGTCAGCCCTTGTTTCGACGGTCATGGTGTGGCCAGTTAGACGCTTGAGTGATTCGATCAGTTGGCGAGGCGTGTAGGCTTTACCGGTACAAATGTTATAGGTTTGACCTCGTTCGCCAACTGTTAAAAGTTTGAGATAAGCCTCACAAACCATCCGCACATCGTTAAATTCCCGTTCCACGTTTAAATTTCCGAGCGCGATGTGATCTGCTTTCCGCAAAAAATGATCTACTAAATTGGGTACGAGAAAATCTGTTGATTGGCCTGCCCCGGTGTAATTAAAGGGGCGCGTAAATACGAGGGGTAATTGTTGCGACTGGGTCTTCGCCATGTGTTCCATGGTCATTTTGCTAGATGCGTAGTGATTAATTGGCGCCAGCGGCTGCGTCTCTTGGATGGGTGACTGTAAGCAATTGCCGTAGACATTAGCGCTACTGGAAATCAATACACACTGGGGTTTGACAGGCAGTGCTGCCAGCGCGTTCAGCAGGTTCATGGTTCCCAGAACGTTAACCATATAGAAGGCTAGTGGATCGGCATGCCCCACAAAACTGATGCCTGCTAGGTGTACAACGTGGGTTGGATTGATGCCAGCTATTTCTGCGGTCAGAGATGGTATTTCGTTTAGATTGGACGACAAGTGCGCGACTGTATGGCCAGCATTTTGCGCTGCCTGGGTGAGTGCACGTCCAGTAAATCCTGAAGAGCCTGTAAGAAGAATATGCATATGATTAGATGGGCTTCAATTTGGCGGGTATCGAATGGGCTTAATATACACACTGCAGCGCTAAATTTTAGCCGTAGGCGATGTCGTCATCTATTATCGTTCTCATCGCAATCAGACTTACAGCATCACCTGAGAACTTGCCGCCGATAGGGTTAAAAATTTCAAGGAAAAAATACTCGTTCGGTTCAGAAACCATGTCTCCAATCACTTCGACTGGGATCACCGCGTGGTTCTCGCCAGGGTAAAGATTGAGCCTCCCATGAGTCTCAAGATAATCCTCGCCCGCTACTGCAGTCCCATTCTTGGTGGCGTAGTCGACTCTGACGATTTGATTGGGGTTGCTTCGGATACCGGAAAACTGCACTAAAAAATAGGTTAACGAGGTGCCACTTGCACCTTCGTTTATTTCCTTTTGGATCGCATTGATAGTCTTCGGCGTCCTCGCGTCGTATGTACGCAAGTTTTGATCGATCCATTGTTGGTAGTAACTAACTCTCTGCCAAGCGCCTATTTCACCAAAACTGCTGTTCTTTTTGTCATCGATATCAGGATTAACGCCTAGTCGTGCGATAGCGGCCGTGTAGGACCCAATGCCGGCAATTTCGTTTCCGATAAAAGCAGGGCCGCCGCTATCACCAGGTGCCAGCATGCCCTCATCTATACCTTCGCCTAGATCACTGGAAAAGGTGAGACGACCTAGCGCGTCGTTTGCCGTCGCGCCGTTGTCAAAATCGGCAATGAGCTGTGTTCCGGGCTCTGGATTCCATGCTAAGCCCGACCTGAGCGTCTCTTTCAAGACGGCGACGTCTATATCAAATGAATTTTTAGCCTTTAGCCTAAGTGGGTTGCTGCTGGTTGTGCTGTCTGCACCACTCGCCCCAGTTCCTTTTTGACCATAACCAATGAGGGTAAATGTGGATCCAATATCAACGGTATCTCGATGCAAGTTGTAGCGATTCGCTGTCACGGGTGCAGGGCTCGACAGTTGGATGATCGCCAAATCATTGTTGGCGTCCGTATCGTAATTTGGGTGAATCAAAACCTTCGTAATGCTGATTTCGCTTATTCCCTGCTGCGTTTCAAATCGAACTTTCCCATTAACGTTCCCGTTCGGAAATAAGTGTGCAGCCGTTAAGACGGTACGACCGTCAAATAGCAGGCTACCGGTGCCGAATGCGCCACCGTTCGATACGCGCACTACACCGTCGTAGCCAAGCCCAACATCAGCTCTATATCGACTGTTTGTGTATGAAGAGGTTGTTGTAACCATGGGTCGTATTTAGCTTTGTTAATCGCAGTGACTCTTGGTGAGTCTGTGTTGCTTGTGTCTTCGATTTATTGATGTCAGATAAATACCCACCAACGCTAAGGAGCCTGTTATGACCCATGTGAGTGACCAGTCCCCGTGGTAACTTGCGAATATAGCCACGACAGGCGGCATGCAAAACTGCCCCAACATGGACATTTGAGTCGTCCAGCCCAGGGCGGTTGACGCCGTGTCCTCGGTGGGAGCCGCTCTGACGGCCAGCGAGAACAGTGATCCTGGGATCATGCCGCCAACACCTGAAAACATCAAAACCGCCACGAGTTTGACGATGAGCGGGGTGTCACTCGGCGTACCAAATACGACAAAGGCCCCTGCGGCCATGGTAGCAAAGGCGATGCCCAATACGCGCTGAGAGGGGACGCCTTTTTGCAGCAGACGGCCACCTGCAATATTCCCCACAATGTTCACCGCACTGGCGATAGCAGCGATGGTGCCTGCGAGGCCGGCTGACATGCCGCCGGTTTGCAATAGGGTGGGCAAGAAGCCAATAATGACCAGCCACTGACCGCTATAGCAGGCAAATGCCAAGGCCACGCGCCAGACCTGCGGCGTACGCCAGACCAATCGTAGCCGCTGCAAGTTCGCGGCGGGGGGGCGAGCACCTGCAACTGCGACTGCGGCTCGTGGTACCCCCATGTTAAATAACAAAGCCATGAGCAAGGCGATGGCGCCAAGCGTTTCCCACCAGGTTGCCCAGCCGAAGTGAGCCATTAGCA
>Ga0115548_1002145_pt1 | contig 10404 bp, 7 predicted proteins | sample COGITO_mtgs_1004_4_FD_87187 | JGI IMG/M metagenome (GOLD analysis project Ga0115548, IMG submission 87187) | Pelagic marine microbial communities from North Sea - COGITO_mtgs_100423 | ecosystem: Environmental > Aquatic > Marine > Epipelagic | place: Germany:Helgoland, sampling site Kabeltonne...
AGCTTACCCGTAGCATCAACGACAGCAATTTTAACGCCAGTACGCAAACCAGGATCAAGCCCCATTGTCGCCTTAGCGCCAGCCGGTGCAGCTAGCAACAAGTCTTTTAAATTAGTGCCGAAAACGTTAATTGCTTCAATCTCAGCTTGCTCTCGAAGCTTTGACATTAAATCTGTTTCGATATGCATATGCAACTTAATACGCCATGTCCAGCGCACCACTGTTGCTATCCAGGCATCAGCAGCTCGGTCTTCATGCGTAATAGCATAAGTCTCGGCAATCATCACTTCGCAAGGATGTTTAATTCTGGGCGGTTCAGTTTCAGGTAAATCTAAGCGTAAACTTAAAAACCCTTCACGACGACCACGAAACAAAGCCAGTGCACGATGTGATGGGATTTTTTTAAACTGCTCACTGTATTCAAAATAATCGGTAAATTTAGCTGCTTCAGCTTCTTTGCCTTTTAACACCGCCGATGACAATTCACCCTCAGTAGAAATAAACTGCCGCGTATTCTCTAATAGCTCTGCGTTTTCACTAAAGCGCTCCATTAAAATATAACGCGCGCCGTCTAAAACATCTTTTACTTCGGCAAGCTTCAGCTCGGCATTTAAATATTTCTCTGCCTCAACTTCCGGCGTTAACGTCGGATCACTTAACAGGCTATCGGCCAGCGGTTCTAAACCTGCCTCAATCGCTATTTGGCCTTTAGTGCGACGCTTTTGCTTATAAGGTAAATACAAATCTTCTAAGCGCGTTTTTGTATCTGCCGCTTTAATCAATTTTTCGAGTTCTGGCGTTAACTTGCCTTGCTCATCAATGCTCTTAAGAATGGCATCACGACGATCATTCATCTCGCGTAAATAATTGAGCCGCTCTTGCAAATGACGTAACTGAGTATCATCTAAACCACCGGTAACCTCTTTACGATACCGCGAAATAAAAGGCACTGTAGACCCTTCATCCAATAGCTCTATAGCCGCATTGACTTGTTGCAGCTTAACATTGAGTTCTGAAGCGATTGTTTGACTAATGGGTAACATTAATAGCTCTACTTAAGGTATTGAAAGTGACCATGCAGGCTGGCATGAAATTAGGTCGGGTATTATGCCTAAGGCTTGCCCTATAAGCAGTGTTTTTTTAATCTAATATAGACTGCGCTTTAATCTAGCTGAACGCGCCAGTTTCACATTTAAGGACATTTATAGTCCCAGTTAAACAAAAGGCACAGGGTGTCGAAAAAATAGCCAGCTAAGTATTCTTATTTAATAGCTAACAAGACAGATAATACGGTCACTTTAAGAACGGTTAATCAAATATAGTGATATAGTCCTTGTCTATAACCGTATAATGATTGTTTAGATTATTAATGACCGTTGCGCAGCTATTACAGCCAATTACGAAATCATTAAAACTGCATCATAGCCTGAAACAGAATTTTACCGCTCAATCACAGAAAACATTATGGAACCCCTTATGGATATCTTAATCTACTTTATTTCTAACCCACTTCTTTGGATTGCGTTGGTTGTTATTTACACGCTAAAAAAAGGTATTCATTTTGTACCGCAAAACCGCGGCTATGTTATTTACACTTTTGGTAAATACAGAAAGACTTTAAAAGGCGGCTTAAATTTTATTGTTCCTTTTATTCAAACCGTCGCTGCCGATAGAAACTTAAAAGAGCAATCATTGGATATCTCTTCGCAATCGGCCATTACCAAAGACAACATTACTCTTAATATTGATGGCATTTTGTTTATGAAAGTCACTGATGCCGGCGCCGCAACCAATAACGTGACCGACTACAAAATGGCCGTTATTCAACTTGCTATGACGACCATGCGAAACGCTATAGGCTCATTAGAGTTAGATGAGTGTTTTCAAAGTCGAGATGCCATTAACGCAACGATTCTTGCCGCTATGACAGAAGCCACTCAGCCTTGGGGCGTAATGGTTACACGTTATGAAATTAAAGATATCTCGCCACCACAATCTATTCGCGAAGATATGGAAAAACAGATGACAGCTGAACGAGAAAAACGCTCTGTTATCTTAACCGCTGAAGGCGTAAAAACTGCGGCTATCACTAAAGCTGAAGGCTTAAAGGCCGCACGCGTACTCGATGCCGAAGGCGCTAAAGCCGAGCAAGTTCTAGCTGCCGAAGCGTTTAAAGAATCACAAATTCTAAATGCAACCGGTAAAGCCGAAGCGATTCGATTAGTAGCAACAGCCGATGCCGCCGCACTTACCACCGTTGGTGATGCCGCGAGTACACCAGCCGGTCAATCGGCCGTATTACTGACCTTGGCCCAAGATGCTATTGCCGCTCATCGCGCCATTGCTAACGAAAGCACCGTGGTACTTACCGACGGCCAAACTAGCGACAATATTGCTAACACAGTTGCTCAGGCCATTGCAGTATCGAGCAGCTTAAAACTCTCTGACACATCCTCTGAGGCTTAGATTATGTCGTTAATTGAATACATTGCAGGGCATCACGCAGAGGTGTTTTATTTTATCGCCGGCATTAGCCTTATTGTTGAGTTAACTATTACAGGGCTAAGCGGCCCGCTACTCTTTGTAGCTTTCGCTAGCTTGTTAACAGGGCTATCTATTGACCTTGGGCTTATTTCTGGCTGGGAAACTGAAATATTTGTGCTTGGAGTATTGTCTGCTGTTATTACATTAGTGCTGTGGAAGCCTTTTAAAAACTTTCAAAACGACAGTGATGGCTCAGATAGCAGCAGCGATATGATTGGTAAACAAGTACCGGTAAGTGCAGAAATTACCGCCGCTTCAGGCAGTATTCGCTATTCAGGGATTAACTGGAACAGTCGATTAGTTGAGGGGATTTCGACCCCTATCGCCGAAGGTCAAAACTGTATCATTACCGCAGTAGACGGCAATATCATGATTGTTGAAGCTGTCGAATAACCCGCTCTATGATGCAAGCAAGCAGTAAGACGCTTGCTTGCATCATAGGCAACCCATCAAGATCTTTTCTTATTAGCCTCAATTGTAGTCAGCGCCCATCAATATCCTCGCCGCGCCAATGTTCGAGTATAGAACGAATAAACGGCCCTTTTTGTGCATCACTGATACTAAGACACCCTAACAACCAAAACCCCACCCGGGCATAGCATTTATTTTTGCCACCATGAGCCACCAAACCCACGCCTACAACCCTAAACCTCACCCACCAGCCTCATCCATGTGCAGCAACAGGCAAAGGTGAATTCAGCGGTATACTAATAAAAAATGAAAGTGACTGTAGCGTCAGCAAAAATAACTGACGCCCTAATTGAGTTAAACTTAACTGATAAGCTTGGTCTTAACCCGCCGAAAAAACTGACCGCAGTCTTGGCTAAATAAGCGCAAGGTCAGTGCTGATGAGGTCATTTTATGCAACAACGGGTAACGCTGTTGTGGTATTGAATCTTCGTTGAAATAACGTTGATCGCCAAAACCTAAAATACGCTCTTGCTCTTTGGTTAAGTCTTTTAAAAACGCGGCGTTAAGTAACAGTGGAGCATAACGGTCGTATTCAACATCAGACTCTTGAATAGGCGCTGAGGGGTCGTGAAAGTTATAAAAAATTGCCCGGCGCGGATCTAACACTGGCGAGTTTTGACGGTGAATACCCGATGTATCAAAAATAAACATGCTGCCCGCTTTGGCCTTAACATGATTAACCTTCATTCCCATGGCTTTGACCTGCTCCATATTCCAATGATCTGGCTTAAGCTTTTGGCTGTGCGACTTTTCGACATAACAAAACTCACCGGACTCAACATCAGTTAGGTAAACTCCAAGTTTAAGCTGTGGTGGTGGCTCGGCGCATTTATCAATGTCATACCAACCATCGTTATGATAACCGTGGAAATTACGATTAGTCTTAATGGTTTCCCAGCCACGGGCTTCGGTCATTTGAAAGCCATCACCAATATATTCTCGAAATACCGACATTAACTCGTTGTTTAATACCGGATATAAAAAGGCTGGCGACAGAGTGAGCAAGTCTTCAATCAATAAGCGCCACTTTTCATTTTGTTGATAACCGCTCCAAGTATTAAACTGGGGGTGAGCCAGTTGACGCTCAAAGGTTTGTTGCATTTGACTTAGCACTTCGGCTGGCAATTGATTTTCGAGTAGCACAATGCCTTTGTGGTCGAGTTCCTGTTTAAGCTGTTTAACGTTCACTGTCGTCCTCCCTTAATTGTCTGATCACCTTGGCAGGGATACCACCAGCCAATACATTAGGGGGTAAATCTTTGGTTACTACACTGCCACTGGCGACCACGGTGCCTTCACCGATACGCACTCCAGACATAACATTCACACCGGTGGCTAACCACACATCATTTTCTAAAATAATGTCGCCCACCTGATGGTCGTCTTCTGGCTCACCGGCGGCGCGGCGTTTGGCGTCGAGTGGATGTCCGGGGTAACCAGCCAAGGAACTGCGACCTGCCAAACGGACGTTGTCACCGATGATCACCCGGCTGCCCACTGAAATACCAGTTTGCCAACCGATATCACAGTTTTTGCCAATTTTAAGCAATGGAGTGGTTTTGGCCGCTGAACGACCCGAAAATGTCGTCGCACCCGAGATCCGACTGCCTTCGCCAATTTCAATATCGAGCTCACCCATGATCATTGGCATACCTCCATACAGCAGCAATTGCTTGGGGCTTTGCTTGAGTTGGCTCTTAAACATTGGGGTGTAATAAAACATCCGTAACAGTTCATGCCAAATGGTTTTTATATTTTGGTGTATATGCCACACCACCCGATATAACCAAGGCATACTGGGGCCATTAAAATACATAATCGCTTTGCCAATACGAAATAATTTTTGTGCTATCGGGTTATCGCTGTTCTTGAGTTTGTTCTTTAAACTCATTAATGAGTCGCTCCGTTTTGAGTGGATTCCCCTGGGTTGTTAGACTCGCTCAAGTTAAAAGCTAACTTTGAGATCAAGCCTTGATAGTGATCAAAAGTTTTACTGACCATGGTATCTAGAGGGAAATTTTCCAATGCGTATTGACGGCCATTAATACCCATTTGTCGGCGCTTATTGTCGTCTTGCAGTAAAGTACGCACCGCTTGTTCGAGTTCGTCTTGGTTACCAGGAGTGACTAATAAACCTGAATGGTCTTGGAGGATAACCTCAGGAATACCACCAATGTTATTGGCAATAACTGGTACACCTGAAGCGGTGGCTTCAGCGGCGGCATAACCAAAGGCTTCTGTCCAAATTGATGGCATTAACATAACTTCGGTAACACGCAAAAGTTCGTTAACGTCAGAGCGGCGGCCAACATAATGGACATAATCTTTAAATGGCGTGTCGGCGCAATATTGTTCAACATCAGCACGGGCTGGGCCATCACCGATGATCACAAAATGACATTTAAGTTGTTCGCTTAGCATTTTATGCATTACCTTCATGCACATTTGAATGCCTTTTTCTTCTATTAATTGGCCAATAAAAATCACTATGGGACGGTCGTCGTTTACCCCAAGCAAGCCAGTTTTAATTCGGACTTTATCTTCGTCGTTGGCCGCAGGATGAAAGCGATCGGTGTCTATACCGTTATATAACAGTTTGACTTTTTTGCCAGCGACAGGGATATTGCCAATAATACGTTGTTGAACAAATTTTGAAACAGGTAGATATAAGTCAACGCAATAACTTAAACCTGAACGTTTGGTGTTGCGGAAGGCGCGTTTGATCAAATTGCCTGGGGCTTGCTCGAATAGATCGCCAGAGCTATGATCGGTGAACACAATTTTACCCTTCCAAAAGCAGCGACACAGTAACAGCACAAAATCTGTGGGACCAACAAAGTGGGTATGTAAAATATTAAACTTATTCGTTCGTAGCAGCTTAACCAAATGCCATGGGTCATGGGCTTGTTCTTTGGTCATTTTAAGCACTTCACAACCTTGATCGAGTAGTCGTTGGTGCAGTTCGTCTTGAATTGGATCGATAACGCAAATGACATAGTGCCAGTTGCGCTTTTTGGCTTCTTGGCTCATGTTCCACAAATAGTCTTCGAAAGAACCTTTTTTGTTTGGACTTATTAATGCATAACAAAGAACACTTGGTTTGGATTGATTATTTTGAGTACTCTGTTGACTGCTCACTTTTATTCCCTATATGCCTATATCATTGTTGCCTGAACTTACAGCAAAAGCCATGCCTAAAGTTAATTAAAGCCCTATCTAAAGTTAATTAAGGCCCTATCTAGAGCAATTCCCGCTATTGCTGTGCTTAATACGCCGATCGTACTGGTTAAATATAGCCGCTTGTTTCATTTGTGAGGCAAATTGCGAATTTTCATATTGCAACACATAATTATACGTCGCAAATGTATAAAGTGGTTTTGAGTATAGGACGAATAAACGCCCCTTTTTGTGCATCACTGATACTAAGACAGCAGGTTTAACCTGCGATGTCTGCGAAAAATTTGAGACCTGTTAGCAGAGCACCTTCTTCGGCTATCTCCATCAATCAGGGGATGATGTTCTGCCGAAGAAATTATTCACACCCCTTTTCACTCTCGAGATAGAACAGAAACCCTGTAGAATACAGTGATGATCATGATGGAGGAGACTGCTATCTCGTTCATAAATTTATTCAAGTTATTCGAGGTGAAGTAGCCTCGAAGTCGCCTTTGCAGGCAGGAATAGAGAGCGCTTATCTCTCTCCTCTGCAGGCAGTCTGCTGAAGAAAAAGAAGAAGAATTTTAGATATGCCACAACTTAGCAGCCTATAACCACTCCGCTTTTGAAAGGATTTATATGAAACAAGTATATTTTGCTCTTCTTATTTGTACTTTTACTTTTGCCAACATTGGTGGAAATAATATAGGCCATGTCTTTGCTGCTACGGCAGCGTCAGTGCCCGATTTAAAAACCTGGCATGTTGATGAGGGCAAGGGATCGCACCGTTTCTTCATAGAAGCTGAGGGTGAATTTCGTCTTGGTTTTGTGCGGAGCATGAATTACGGCCTTTCGGAATGGTACGATCTCAAACACGATCCCAAAGCCGAATCAAACCTCACCCGAAGAGATCTTGGTAAATCAGCCAATGGATTTCAGGGAGCGCTTTTCAATCAGGTTATGAATCCCCACGATGTTATTGCTCATATTGGTTTGGCGGGAACTCGATTTAAATATGTGCCCAAGAGCCTGAAGATTATTGAAAATAATGCCCGCCGAGTAATTGTCGAAGCCGAATACTACACCATGCTCTCTGCGGTTGTGAGTAAGGAGTTTAAGCTTATCACCCGCTATGCCATATATCCCACAGGGCGTATCTATATTAAAAACAGCTTGGTTTTTAAAAAGGATTATACTCTCACCACCTGGAGGCATGCCACCGTGAGCCTGGGTGATCCTCAGCATTATGCTTATGGCACCCTTGAGTCAGGTGAGGCCGAACTCATCGATGGGAAAACCCTTCGTAATCCTAAGGCATCGTGGAAGCCAGGCTCATTAAAAAATATGTTGCTTCAGCAACCTAAATGGAACTCATGGTTAATCGCCGATAACACCGAGACTGAATTAACTATTGGCAAAAGAGTGTCTGGAACGGCAGCTCTCACAACCAATACATATGATATAGGTTCTTCGGAGATCCATTACGGTTGGTTGCGGGGAAATGATCTAGTAAACCCCCATGCCTGGCATAAAGAACAGGCTGCTTTCAACTTCACCTATTGGGATAAAACCACGCCAGCACCTCTTACTGATTATGCTCGGGCAAGTATTCTTTTGGCCCCACATCCTGAAAATAGCGTTAAGGGTTCATCGTCCTTACATAGCTGGATGGGTTTTAAGCGTCACTATTTCGGTGGCGATTTTAAGATCAGTGGCAAAAAAGGTGAGGTTCTCAACCAGCTCTACTTTATTCAACTCGGAACCGAGAACAGCTCACTTTTGCCTAACATCCGATCTAAAGAACAAGGGCAGGATTTTGCCGGGAGTTATTTAAAGCCCATCGTTGGTGGTGTCGGGGTAAAATATGACTATGTAAATGGCTGTTATCGCATCGATACTAAAGATGCTGTTACTCTTTCGGCGACTGCTTCCCAACCCTTCCCCTCATTTCAAGTGGAGGGAAGAAAACCTTCTGAAATCAAAATTAATGACAGTCTCCTTGTTGTAGGGAAAGATTACCTGACAACTCAAGTAGGCTCTGACTCTCTGGTGCAATTACTTAGGTCATTAGCAAAAGGCGACACCCTTTACGTTAAGTAGCTGAGGGTGCTTTGATAAATCTACTCCTCCTCTATTATTGGTTTAATTGATTCTAAAATCGCGGGGCCGGCGGTATTGATACGGTACCACCAGAAACTGTCGGTATAAAACGTCCGTTATTCTAAGGGCATGTTTGGTGTGTTCTTTCACTATTTGCGCGGCGTGCATAATTGAAGCATACGTTTGAGCGGAGATTCGAAGGGACGGACGTTCCGTATCATTTGCGGCAAGTGTTGCTCGTTTACAAGACAAAAGATGTGGTAGAGCATTATTCAGCGGTGCAAATTAAGCTGTTATTGGATGCGGAAAAATAACATTTATGAAAACCTCCACGACTCCCCCACCATAGCTTTAGTTAAGCGTCAGCAATAGGAGTGGTCAGGCAAGCAGAGTGGTCAGGCAAGCAGAGTGGTTAGACAAGAAGAGTGTCGTAGGACTTAGGCATTGATATTATTAGGGAAGAATGGTGGGCCGTGCTGGATTCGAACCAGCGACCAAGTGGTTAAAAGCCAAACTTAATCCTTAGGCCAAATCTGGCCTACAAAAGACGTCGATTCCCTATAAGGCATGAATAATTCCCACACACAGCACTCGACGATGAATCAACTAATCCCTATAGTACGCGGCCTAGAACGCTGACCATAGAGCGCAACCATTAGCGCGACCATAAACTCCACCACATTAGGTAAATTCTGTTGATCACCACAGCAAACATTACGATGCAATTTGGCGCGAAGCCTTTATTTGAAAATATTTCTGCCAAATTTGGTGGTGGTAACCGCTATGGCCTTATTGGCGCGAATGGCTGTGGCAAATCTACCTTTATGAAAATATTGGATGGCAGCCTAACGCCAACTGCCGGTAATGTATCCATTACCCCTAATGAGCGAATTGGTAACCTCTCTCAGGATCAATATGCCTTTGACGAGTTCTCAGTGCTTGATACCGTAATTATGGGTCACAAAGAGCTATGGGCCGTTAAGCAAGAACGCGATCGAATTTATAGCTTATTAGATATGACCGAAGAAGACGGCATGAAAGTAGCCGACTTAGAAATAGAATTTGCCGAAATGGATGGCTATACCGCTGAAAGTCGTGCCGGTGAAATACTGCTTGGTGCAGGTATAGAGGAAGAGCTGCATACCGGTAAAATGAGCGCCATTGCACCCGGCCGAAAACTGCGAGTGTTATTAGCACAGGCATTGTTTTCTGATCCCGATATATTGCTTCTCGATGAGCCTACGAATAACCTCGACATCAATACTATTCGCTGGCTAGAAGGCTTACTAAACGAACGTAAAAGTACAATGATTATCATTTCTCACGATCGTCATTTCTTGAATTCTGTTTGTACCCATATGGCCGATATCGATTACGGCGAACTTCGTCTTTACCCCGGTAACTACGATGACTTTATGATGGCATCGACTCAGGCGCGTGAGCGCATGTATTCTGAGAATGCAAAAAAGAGTGCTGAAATTGCCGACCTTCAACAATTCGTTAGTCGCTTTTCTGCCAATGCCTCTAAAGCAAAGCAAGCAACCTCTCGTGCAAAACGTTTAGAAAAAATTAAACTTGATGACATTAAAGCGTCAAGCCGCGTTACTCCCTATATTCGTTATAGCCAAGATAAAAAGCTTCATCGCCAAGCCGTTGTGTTAGATAAAGTTGGCCATAAATTTAATGAAGAAACCTTATTTACCGATGGCAGCATTATTCTTGAAGCTGGCGCTAGGCTAGCGATTATTGGCGAAAATGGCGCAGGTAAAACCACGCTATTACGCTGCTTAATGAATGAATTAAGTGCCAGCAGCGGTAAGATTCAATGGGCCGAAAATGCCACCTTAGGCTACTGCCCTCAAGACAGCACCAAAGATTTCGATAGCGATATGAATCTTTTTGATTGGATGAGCCAATGGCGCAAACCAAGTCATGGTGATCAAATCGTTAGAGCGACGCTAGGCCGCCTATTGTTCTCTTCTGACGATTTTAAAAAGCAGGCCAAGGTTTGTTCGGGTGGTGAAAAAAACCGCCTGTTGTTCGGCAAGCTAATGATGATGGACACCAATGTACTATTAATGGATGAGCCAACTAACCATTTGGATATGGAAGCCATTGAAGCCTTAAACTTAG
>Ga0115548_1002149_pt1 | contig 10388 bp, 9 predicted proteins | sample COGITO_mtgs_1004_4_FD_87187 | JGI IMG/M metagenome (GOLD analysis project Ga0115548, IMG submission 87187) | Pelagic marine microbial communities from North Sea - COGITO_mtgs_100423 | ecosystem: Environmental > Aquatic > Marine > Epipelagic | place: Germany:Helgoland, sampling site Kabeltonne...
AGCTCTTTTTCGTTTCTAGACATCCCACATTTGTTCCACATGATTTTTCCGAGCTTCTTGTGGTAGTAGTCTACAGAATGTAATCCTTTTCCAGCTTTCATTTTGGCCATTCTATCGGTCACCTCTTTTTCAGCGGCTTCGAATTCAGGACTGTCTGTTGGGATGGTTCCTGTGGCAATGTCGTCTGCCAAATAGTCTCCAACTGTAGAAGGCAATACGAAGTATCCGTCTGCCAGACCCTGCATTAATGCAGAGGCGCCAAGGCGGTTGGCTCCGTGGTCACTAAAGTTGGCTTCACCAGCGGCAAAACAACCTGGAATGGTGGTTTGTAAGTTATAATCTACCCAAAGACCTCCCATAGTGTAGTGCACTGCTGGGTAAATCATCATAGGGGTTTTGTATGGGTTCTCATCTACGATCTTCTCGTACATCTGGAAAAGGTTCCCGTATTTAGCAGCAATAATGGCTTCTCCAAGTACCCTTACTTCTATGTCAGAAGCGTCTTTTTGTCCTGAGATAAGCGCTTTTTCTTTTCCGTAACGCATAATGGCAGCGTCAAAGTCCAAGTAAACGGCTTCTCCTGTTTTATTTACCCCAAATCCAGCGTCACAACGCTCTTTAGCTGCTCTAGAAGCTACGTCTCTAGGCACTAAATTTCCAAAAGCAGGGTAGCGTCTTTCCAAGAAATAATCCCTGTCTGCTTCTACAATTTGAGTAGGTTTTAATTTTCCAGCCCTAATGGCGTCTGCATCTTCTTTTTTAGCGGGTACCCAAATACGCCCGTCATTTCTAAGCGACTCAGACATGAGCGTTAGCTTAGACTGGTGGTCTCCAGAAACAGGAATACAGGTAGGGTGAATTTGCGTAAAACATGGGTTGGCAAAATAAGCCCCTCTTCTGTGGGCACGCCAAGCGGCCATGACATTAGATCCCATAGCATTGGTAGAAAGGAAGAATACGTTTCCGTAACCTCCAGAAGCCAATACCACTGCATGTGCAGAATGACGCTCAATGGCTCCAGTGACTAAGTCTCTGGCAATAATTCCTCTTGCCTTACCACCTACCAAGACCAAATCTAGCATTTCATGACGGTTGTAAGGGGTAATTTTACCACGGTTAATCTGACGGTTCATGGCAGAGTAAGCGCCTAATAAAAGTTGTTGTCCTGTCTGTCCTTTCGCGTAGAAAGTCCTAGATACCAATACCCCTCCAAAAGAGCGGTTGTCTAATTGACCCCCATATTCTCTGGCAAAAGGCACCCCTTGGGCCACACATTGGTCAATAATATTTCCAGACACTTCAGCCAAACGGTAAACATTGGCCTCTCTAGAGCGGTAATCTCCTCCTTTAACGGTGTCATAGAACAAACGGTAGTTAGAATCTCCGTCGCCTTGGTAGTTTTTAGAAGCGTTAATCCCTCCTTGTGCTGCAATAGAGTGCGCACGTCTGGGGGAATCTTGGTAGCAAAATGTCTTTACGTTGTACCCTAGCTCTGCGAGCGATGCCGCGGCGGCACCACCAGCCAATCCAGTCCCCACCACAATCACGTCTATCTTACGCTTATTGGCTGGGTTTACTAGGTTAATCTTGTTTTTATGTGCCGTCCATTTTTGGTCTAAGGGACCTTTTGGCACTTTTGAATCTAGTACACTCATAAGGCTACTGCGTTATAGGGTTTAAATGATGGTATATGGCAATAAAGGCAAATCCCAATGGGATGGCTATGGCATATACTTTGGTAAATGTTTTTATAGCGGCGCTGTATTTGTTGTTCACTCCCATGGTTTGGAAGGAAGAAGCGAAGCCGTGCAATAAGTGAAGTGCTAAAAGCACAAAAGAAATCACATACAAGCCTGTTTTGATAGGAGAATGAAATTTTTCTACGGTCTCTGCATAGTAGCGCGTAGGGTCTTCTGGGCTAAATTCCACGTATTTGTAGACCATTTCATGAAACCAGAAGTCATACATATGCACGAATAAAAAAGCCAATACAGTGGCTCCTGATATAATCATATTTCTTGAGATCCAAGAAGCATTAGCGCCGCCGTTGTATTTAAAGTAACGAACGCCACGGGCTTTTCTATTTTGGATTTCTAAAACAAAGCCCATCACAAAGTGCACAATCACCCCAGCAATAAGCACCGGTTGCAGCGCGTATTGAACCAAAGGATTGTATCCCATGAAATGAGACCAAGTATTAAAGGTGTCTGGCGCAATAACGGAAGTGATGTTAATCACAAAATGCTGCCCCAAGAAAAACACTAAAAATAAGCCTGATAGGGCCATCACAATTTTTCTTGCTATGGATGATGAAGGTATTCCACTCATGTTCTGAATAATTTTACGAGCAAATTTACAGCACGGTGCTGGTTATAACAAACTTTAAGGGAGGATAATGCGCTATTTGTTCTTAAAAAAAATTGCGCCCAATCATTTGTTGCAAATATAAATTCACAAGGGTGTAAAAAGGTAAACAAAAATGGCACCTTGTCTACGGTTAACGCCTGGGTTAATCCCTTCCGAGGCAATAGGCAATGCCGCCGCTGAGGTGGTCCAAGAAAGTGGCTTCCTCAAAAGAAGCTTCTGTGTGGCCGCCGCCAGTGTAGAAAGCCCTGCCGCCAAGACTTTCATGGTACCAGGCAATGGGGTGGTTTGCACCATTGGTCCCACCACTATAAGAATCTTCTTCCAAGTTTATAAGCACCTTTATGTCTGGATTAATGTTTTTGTAATTGTACCATTCGTCTGCCCTGGTCCATGACAGCGGGAGATTTTTGGTTGCTGGGTGCTTGCTGTCTAAGACGCGCATCTGGGCAGTGAGCACATTGGGATCATTGGGGTGGCTCTCAAAATATGCCCCCACTAATTTTCCATAAAATGGCCATTCGTATTCTGTGTCTGCTGCAGCGTGAATGCCCATAAACGCACCGCCATTAGAGATGTAATTCTCAAAGGCTTTTTGCTGATTTTCATTGAGTACTTCAAGGGTAGTACTCAAGAATAATACCAATTGGTATTTTTTTAAATTGTCTGGATGAAAAGAAAAGGCATCTTCTGTTTGGGTCACTTCAAAACCGTCTTTTTCTCCGAGTGTTTTTAGGGCTTTTACGCCAGCTTCAATACTGCTGTGTCTCCAGCCTGTTGTTTTGGTAAAAACCATGATCTGCGCAGGGTCTAATGCGTTATTTTCTTGTGCAAACGCTCCAACGGAGCCAAGTAAAAAGCCTGTGAGAACTAAGGTTTTAAATAGCCAAAAAGGGTTCAGGCTTCGGGAATGAGTCATGGTGGTTTTCATGTTAGTAGATGTAAAAAGTAACTAGATTAAACCGCACTAGCTGCTGCTGCGGTGAGGTATTTTTTTGGTGTAGTGCCATATTTCTTTTTAAAGGCCGCTATATAGTGACTGGCCGTTGAGTAGCCTATTTTAAGGCCCACTTCATTCACATTATAGGCCCCTGAAACCAGTAATTTTCTGCCGTATTCCATCTTGTAGTCAAACAAGAAACTGTACACGGAGTCTCCGTAAACTTGTTTAAACCCTTCTTTGAGTTTTTTGAGACTCAGGCCAATTTCTTGAGACAGCTCCGTGAGGGTAGGAGGCTCCGCCATTCTAGCCACAACAATTTCTTTGGCCTTTCTAATGCGTTTTAAGTTGTCTTCATCTACTAAAAAGGGACATTGTGCGGTGTCTGCCTCTTCAGAAACATTAAAGTATAAAGCCATGAGCTCATAGACCTTGGCTTTTATATAGAGCTCCTTAATATTAGGATGCAAAGTATTGTGCATTAGCTGGCTAATCACTACCGCAATGGATGGAGACACCGCCTCCTGCGCATAGTATTTTTTGTCTTTGTTTTCGCTGCTTAAAAAAGGGATAATATGGGCCTCTTTAGAAAACAAGGTGTGGAATTTTCTCAGGGTCATGACCACAGAAAACATCCAAGCATTGGGCTGAAGCACCGCATTGAGCGGCAGGTCTTTTTGGGTGTTGTATAATAATAAAGACTGTTCTTCAGAAACAGGAAGGCTGTAAGCACCTTCATTAAAAAGAAAGTCTGCACTGCCCTTGAGGCAGAAATGAAACTGAATGTAACTGCTGTCTATGGACTTACTGAGCTTTTGAGGTAAAGGACTGTTATTCTGTATTTTAAGTACATAAAAACCTTCTTCTAAATAAATTTCTTCGAAGGGACTCAGCGCGTTGTTTTTCTCTTCCATATAGATTTTATGAAGCGTTATTTTATTTAGAATTATTCTAAATAAAAAAGTAATACCCTAAGGCTTAGCCCAACAAAAATAAGAAACTGTGCGCATTTTTATTTAAAATGCATAGAAAATATTCTGTGGCGACACTTATAGTTCCTACAGCGTTATTTTTATCTTTATTGTGGGCTTACTTTTGTACTCCGTTTGAAAATCAAGAAGCTGGGCGAAAGCATGAAGGACTACCACATTTCTAAACACCAATCTTTTTTTTGTGTAGGATTAAACTACCAGAAAGCAGACGCTGCTACAAGAGGCTTATTTAGCCTGCAGGACCAGCAAGTGGTTGAAATACTCGCTGCAGCCAAAGCAGAAGGTTTGGACGCACTCATGGTGGTAAGCACTTGTAACAGAACCGAACTATACGGTTTTGCCCAAGACCCACATACCCTCATAGCGCTATTGTGCGACACCACCCACGGCAGTATTGAAGCCTTTCAAGAGGTGGCCTATATTTACAAAAACAAAGAAGCCATTCACCACTTATTTTGCGTAGGTACTGGTTTAGACAGTCAGATATTGGGCGATTTTGAAATTATTGCTCAGATTAAAAAAGGCTTTACCAGCGCGAAAAAAGCAGGGCTTGCCAATCCATTTATGGAGCGTTTAACCAATGCGGTCATTCAGGCGAGCAAACGCATTAAAAACGAAACAGACATTTCTACAGGAGCCACTTCAGTTGCTTTTGCCTCTGTACAGTATATTTTAAAACAAGTAGCAGACGTTTCCAGCAAGAACATCTTGTTGTTTGGTACTGGGAAAATAGGCCGAAACACCTGTGAAAATTTGGTAAAACATACCAAAAACACCCATATAACGCTCATTAACAGAACCAAAGACACTGCAGAAAAAGTGGCAGGTAAATTTAACTTGCTCGTAAAAGACTACGGAGACCTGCCTTCTGAAATTCGCAAATCAGACATTTTAGTAGTGGCAACAGGTGCTCAGAAACCCACTGTTTCAAAGGCCCTGATACACCACAACAGACCCCTATTAATCTTAGATTTGTCCATTCCACAAAACGTAGATCCGGATGTGCAGGAACTGGAAAACGTCACCTTAGTACATTTGGATGAGCTGTCTCAAATTACAGACGGCACCTTAGAAAAAAGACGCGCACACATTCCTGCAGCTAAAGCCATAATAGCCCATATTGAAGGAGAGTTTAACGCCTGGTTAGAAACCCGTAAGTTTTCTCCGGTCATAAAAGCCCTCAAAAACAAATTGCAGGTCATGCAGGCAGAAGAGTTGGATTTCATGCAAAAGAAAACCGCTTATTTTGACGCTGCTACTGCCCAGCAGCTCACGGATAGAATGATCCAAAAAATCACCAAACAATTTGCAGAACACCTCAAAGAGGTTCAAGACCAACCCGAAGAGAGTGTTGCCCTGATTGAAGCGGTGTTTCAATTAAAAGCCACCACCAATGGCTAAGACCCTTCGCATAGGCACCAGAGATTCTGCCCTGGCTATGTGGCAGGCCAAGACGGTACAAAGTCAATTGGCCGCCCACGGAATAGCCAGCGAATTGGTGCCGGTAAAATCCTTAGGTGATTTAAAATTAGACCAGCCTTTGTACGAATTGGGTGTTACTGGTGTATTTACAAAAACCTTAGACCTAGCGCTATTGGCTGGGGAAATAGATTTGGCGGTGCACTCCTACAAAGATGTTCCCACGGTATTGGCTAAGGGACTTTCCACGGCTGCGGTATTAAAGCGGGCCTCCACGGCCGACGTCCTAGTGCACAAATCACCAGATTTCACCACCTCAGGACTTCAAATAGCCACCAGTAGTTTAAGACGCAAAGCCCAATGGCTCGCCAAATATCCCGAACACCAATTGGTAGATATTAGGGGAAATGTACAAACCCGATTAGAAAAATTAGCGAACAATTCTTGGGGTGGTGCTATTTTTGCAGCAGCAGGATTGGCCCGACTAGATCTATTGCCTGAAAACGCTATGCGTTTGGATTGGATGGTCCCTGCGCCCGCGCAGGGCGCTATGGTGGTGGTGGCGCAAAGCGCTCACACCGTCCTTCTAGAAGAACTTTCTGTATTAAACGATTTCCAAACTGCCCTCTGCACCCAGATAGAACGCGAATTTTTAAACGAACTAGAAGGCGGTTGCACCGCGCCCATAGGCGCGCTGTGCACCACCACCCAAGACCAACTGCACTTTATTGGCGTACTACACAGTTTAGACGGCAAGCAGTATATAGAAACCAACACCTTTGTGCCTTTGGACCAGGCCCCAGGATACGGCAGAAAAATGGCCCAAAAGATATTAAGCCAAGGCGGCAAAGCCCTCATGGCGGAGATAAAAAAAGCATTATCATAAAAGAAAAACCATGAGCACACCGACCATTCTCAGCACAAAAGCCTTGCAGCCCGCACAACGGTCTAGACTTTTAGCGGCTGGTTTTTCGGTACAGTCCTACAATGCTGTGGCGGCAGAAGCCCTTACTTTTGATATGCCAGCAGCCCCTTTTCAGGGCATATTTACCAGCCAAAACGCTGTAGCCGCTTTTTTGTCTCACGAACACCTCTCCACCGCACTCCCCATTTTAGAAGGGGTGTATTGTGTGGGAGAGCGCTCCGCTCAGAAACTCAGAAAAAAAGGGGTATTGGTTCACGCAGTAGCAGACAGCGCAGCAGACTTAGAGAAAATCTTGTTTTCAGGGCGCTACGCTTTAGAGAGCAGCCCGCTTTACTATTTCTGTGGCAACAGGCATTTGCCCACTTTACCCAACGCTTTTAAAGCAGCAAAGCGGCCTTTAAACATTCGTATTGTATATGAAACAAATGGGGTAGAAAAGGCTTTTGACCGTCCTTTTGAAGCCCTATTCTTTTTCAGCCCCAGTGGTGTAGCGGCTTTTACTGAAAACAATAAAATTGGAGACGCCTTTGTAGTGGCCATTGGCCCTACTACGGCTCAGGCCGTAGCGGCACACACCAAACAGTATGTAGTGGCCAAGAAGCCCAGTTTTGCCCATATGTTAAGTGCACTTCGGGCACATTATCCCAAAAAGGACAAGCGCTAAGCCCGAGCAGAGGCCTTTAAAAAATAGGAGACAAAACAGGAGAGAAAACAGCACAGAGAAAATAGTAAAGAGAAAATAGCGCTGAGAAAAGTAAAGAAAAAATCAACGAAAACAGTGTAGATAAAATAGCATAGAAAATAGTACTGAGAACAGCAGCGTATACAGTAAAGAGAACTACACAAATAGCAAGCAACACAGAAATAGCGATATTAATTGCCATAAAATAGACCCCATGATAAAGAATGACTTATTCTTAAAAGCCCTTAGAGGTGAAACCGTATCTAGACCACCGGTCTGGATGATGCGTCAGGCAGGAAGGTACCTTCCGGAGTTTATGGAACTCAAGGACAAGTATGATTTTTTTACCCGTTGTCAGACGCCAGAATTGGCTTCGGAAATTACCGTACAACCCATTAGGCGTTACGGTATGGATGTGGCTATTTTATTTTCAGACATTCTAGTGATTCCACAGGCCATGAATATTGAGGTAGAAATGAAACCCAACTTTGGGCCGTATTTACCCCAACCTATTCGCGACCAAAAAGCAGTAGATCAGGTGATCGTTCCAGACATTCAAGAAACTTTGGGCTATGTGATGGAAGCCATTAAAATGACCAAAGAAAAGCTCAATGATGAGGTGCCACTCATCGGTTTTGCTGGATCTCCATGGACTATTCTATGTTACTGCGTGCAGGGGCAAGGGAGCAAAAACTTTGACAAAGCCAAGGAGTTTTGTTTTACCCAGCCCATTGCGGCACATACTTTATTACAGAAAATTACGGATACGACTATAGCCTACTTAAAAGCCAAAGTGGCTGCAGGAGTGAATGCTGTTCAGGTGTTTGACTCTTGGGGTGGTATGTTGTCTCCTACCGATTATCAGGAATTTTCTTGGCAGTACATCCAACAAATTATAGACGCCTTAAAAGAAGAGGCGCCGGTAATTGCCTTTGGAAAAGGTTGTTGGTTTGCCCTGAGAGAAATGTCTCAATCTGGCGCTGCTGCCCTAGGGGTAGATTGGACCTGCTCTGCACAAAACGCGAGATACTTATCTGGTGGTAAGATTACCCTTCAAGGAAATTTTGATCCTTCAAGACTCATGTCTCCACCCAAGACCATCAAGAGAATGGTGCATGAAATGATAGACGCCTTTGGAAAAGACCGCTATATTGTGAACTTAGGTCACGGTATATTGCCCAATATTCCTTTAGAAAATGCAGGGGCTTTTATAGAAGCTGTAAAAGAATACAAACCCAGAGATTAAAAGGGTTTAAAGAGCCGCTTAAAATACGCTCTATTGCCCCTTTGAAGCACCAATAACATGAAAGAACAATTCACCACCTATATTAGAGACCTTCAAGACCGCATTTGTAAAGGCTTGGAAGACATGGACGGTACCGCCCGTTTTCAGGAAGACCTGTGGGAGCGTCCAGAAGGGGGTGGCGGCCGGACTAGAGTGATTCAAGAGGGATCGGTGTTTGAAAAGGGCGGCGTGAATACGTCGGCCGTTCACGGCCCATTACCCAAGAGCATGCAGGCTTATTTTGGGGTAGGGGAATCTAATTTTTTTGCCTGTGGCCTGTCTTTAGTCATGCATCCTAAAAACCCCATGGTGCCTACGGTACACGCCAATTGGCGTTATTTTGAGCTCTATGATCTGGACGGAAATCGCATAGACGCCTGGTTTGGGGGTGGTCAGGACCTCACCCCTTACTATTTATTCGAGGAAGACGCGCAGCATTTTCACCAGACCTGTAAAACGGCTTGTGACGCTCACGATACCGATTTTTATCCAAAATTCAAGGCCCGTTGTGATGACTATTTTTGGAACGAACACCGCCATGAAGCCAGGGGTATAGGGGGCTTGTTTTTTGACTATTGCAAAGCCACCCCTGAAAGAAGTTTGGAAGAATGGCACCAGTTTGTGGCCCAAGTAGGGGACTCTTTTTTAGACGCCTACCTGCCTATTGTAGCAAAGCGCAAAGAACTTCCTTACGGTCCTGCCCAAAGAGATTGGCAGGAAATTCGCCGTGGTCGCTATGTAGAATTTAATTTGGTGCATGACAAAGGCACCTTATTTGGCCTTAAAACCAATGGCCGTATAGAGAGTATATTAATGAGTTTGCCCCCACATGTTCAGTGGGTGTACGACCACCAACCTATAGAAGGCTCAGATGAAGCCGCTTTATTGGAAGTTTTAGCCACCCCCAGAGAATGGGCCCAATAACCTAAAAAAAAGACCCTATGTATCCATTGAGAAGAAACAGACGCCTGAGACAGTCACATGCCATTCGCCATTTGGTGAGAGAGACCATCATAACGCCATCGGACTTTTTAGTCCCACTTTTTGTAGTAGAAGGAAAAGGGATCAAAGAAGCCATTCCATCTATGCCCAATTACTACAGGTACTCTTTAGATTTATTGGCTAAGGAGGTCAAAGAATTGTGGCAAATGGGCCTTTGTGGGGTTTTGGTATTTGTAAAAGTGCCAGAGGCTTTAAAAGACAATGCAGGTACGGAGGCGTTAAATCCCAAAGGACTCATGCAGCGCGCTGTAAAAACCATTAAAGACGCCTGTCCAGATATGCTGGTCATGACAGACGTGGCCTTAGACCCTTATTCTTCATATGGACATGACGGAATTGTGGAAGGTCAAAAAATCCTCAATGACGAGACCGTAGAAGTCTTGGCAGAAATGGCCTTATCCCATGCAGAAGCTGGCGCAGATTTTGTTGCCCCTTCAGATATGATGGACGGCCGCATTCTCACCATTAGAGAGGCATTAGAAGAGGCAGGTTACACAGACACAGGCATTATGAGTTACAGTGCCAAATACGCTTCTGCTTTCTACGGTCCTTTTAGAGACGCCCTTGATTCTGCGCCAGGATTTGGCGACAAGACCAGCTACCAAATGGATCCAGCCAACCGTTTTGAGGCAGTAGAAGAAGCCCAGGCAGATGTAGACGAGGGTGCAGACATTATCATGGTAAAACCAGGTATTTGTTACCTAGACATTGTGCGTGAAATAAAGAACGAGATAGATGTGCCCATTGCCGTATATCAGGTTTCTGGAGAGTACGCCATG
>Ga0115548_1002159_pt1 | contig 10351 bp, 5 predicted proteins | sample COGITO_mtgs_1004_4_FD_87187 | JGI IMG/M metagenome (GOLD analysis project Ga0115548, IMG submission 87187) | Pelagic marine microbial communities from North Sea - COGITO_mtgs_100423 | ecosystem: Environmental > Aquatic > Marine > Epipelagic | place: Germany:Helgoland, sampling site Kabeltonne...
AACGGGATTGAATGGACAATCTAGTTTTGATTTAATGAAAATTACAGTTGATGATACTTCAGGTCCCTTTGCAATAACCTCACAAACAACGGCAGAAGAATGGGATGCAGGTTCCACACAAACAATTACATGGGATGTTGCCGGAACCGCTTCAGGAGCTGTGAATACTCCTAAAGTAAATATACTATTATCTACCGATGGTGGACTTACCTTTCCATATACATTAGGAAGTGATGTTGACAATAACGGTACCTATACATTTACAGTGCCTGTTACTGGAGAAGGAGATACAACAGAAGCAAGAATCATCGTAGAAGGAAAAGATAATATTTTCTATGCAATGAATGCTACGAACTTCACCATCAAAGAATCGGAATTTGCTATTGCAGTTTCAAACCCCGCGTTGGATGTTTGTGCTCCAGATGATGCAGTGTACAACTTTACCTACAATACATTTTTAGGATTTACGGGTACAACTACCTTTTCTGCAGATGGATTGCCAACAGGAGCAACAGCCACTTTTAGTCCAGCAACAGCAACTGCAGACGGCACAGAAGTAACCGCTACCATTTCAGGTATTGGAAGTGTATCCGTTGGACAATATAGCTTTAAGATCACAGGTACCTCAGATGCAATTACCAAAGAATCAGATGTTACTTTAGGAGTCTATAGTGGTTCACCAGAGGCCATTACATTAACGGCGCCGTCCGATGGAAATACAGGAGTTTCTCTAACACCCACTTTAACTTGGGAGGCCGATGCAAACGCAGCTTCTTATGACGTGGAAATTGCGACAGACAGTGCCTTTACGGGAATTGTTGCCAGTGAAAATGTAACAACGAATTCCTATAACTTATCAGGATTAGAACAAACAATTACATATTTCTGGCGTGTAAAAGGAAGAAGTATTTGTGGTGATGGAGTATTCTCACCAATCTTTAGCTTTACTACCATCAGCTGTACTGTTTGTGAATCTGTAGGAAACACGACCTATCAAACGAGTACCACTTTAGTGCAATTCAACACCATCGACAACCCTTCTGCAAAACCAAGTGGATATAGCGATTATACAGCAATTGCAACTACGGTGAAAAGAGGTGATACGCACAATCTAACAGTCAATGTAAATACCGATGGTAATTACACGGTGCAGACTGTTGTTTGGATCGATTGGAATCAAGATTGTGATTTTCTAGACACGGGGGAGAACTTCGATTTAGGAGATGCTTTAGATACTGCAGACGGAGCGACTACCTTGAGTCCCTTATCAATAACGATCCCTGAAGGAGCCTCATTAGGAAGTACCACAATGCGGGTTTCAACAAAATACAGTACAGATCCAGCTTCTTGTACAGATGCTACCTTTGATGGAGAAGTAGAAGACTATACCGTTACTGTTGAAGAAGCAACGGCAACGATTGAAGACTTTGCATTTTCAGGATTTAACTTGTACCCAAATCCATCAAAAGGAACATTTAACTTGAACTTTGATGTGGTAAATACAGAGAAAGTAGTGGTACAGTTATTTGATATCCGTGGAAGATTGATTGGTGAAAAGAATTTTATAGATACCAATACCCGTTTTTCTGAAAGCATCTCATTTCAAAGAGCAGCAGCAGGATTGTATTTAGTGAAAATTACAAACGGAAATAAACAAACTACAAGAAAGTTAGTCATTCAATAACCTTCTTTTTTAATAAATTGTAAAACCGATTGAATTTTCAATCGGTTTTTTTGTAAACAAAACTTTAAAGAATTTTGGTATCAATAGAATTCAAACTATGTTTGTAAAATGTCTATTCAAGTTACTTCCGTTTGTAAAACGTATAATACACAAAAAGCCTTAAACCAGGTTTCATTTTCAGCAGATAAAGGACAAGTTATTGGTTTTTTAGGCCCCAATGGAGCTGGAAAATCAACCCTAATGAAAATCTTAACAGGGTTTATAAAACCAGACTCAGGAACTGTTTTTGTTGATGAAATCGACGTGCTACAAAATCCAACAGCAGCTCAAAAGACCATCGGGTATTTACCCGAACACAATCCGTTATATTCAGACATGTATGTGCGAGAGTATCTACAATTCCAAGCTTCGGTATATCAGATTTCTGAGCTTATTGATGTGACGGTAAAAGAACAGATTGAAAAGTGCATTACAAAAGTAGGGTTGACTTTGGAAGCCGATAAGAAAATAAATCAATTATCAAAAGGGTATCAGCAAAGAGTAGGGTTGGCCGCTGCAATATTGCACAATCCGAAGGTATTAATTTTAGATGAGCCAACCACCGGTTTAGATCCCAATCAACTCCTCGAAATTCGAACACTGATTCAAACATTAGGAAAAGAAAAAACAGTGTTATTTTCTACACACATCATGCAAGAAGTGGAAGCCGTTTGTGACCGTGTAATTATCATTAAGAAAGGAGTTGTTTTAATTGATAAAACATTGGTTGAACTTCAAAAAAACCACCAACAAATTATAAAAGTCATTTTTAATGGCAAAGTAAATGCATCCCAATTTCAGCAATTAGAACTACTTGTTTCTTCAAAAGATTTGGGCAAAAATACTTGGGAACTTACTTTTGAGAACGAAGAAGATATGCGACCAAAATTATTTGACTTTGCACAAGAAAAGAACATTACAATTTTAGAGTTAAGCTCAGAAAATAAAACATTAGAAAGTTTATTTACAGAACTAACATCCCATTAAGAAAGGCTTATTAAATATTGATATGCCTCCAATAATGTAGGAAAAACCATTGCACTACCTGCTTTTTTTAATTCTTCTTCCGTAAACTGCGTTAAAATTCCAATTGGAACCATACCCGCTAATTTTGCAGCAGTAGTCCCTGTTAAACTATCCTCAAAAACCCAAAGATCTTTAAAATCAGTTTCCGAGAAATTCAACGCTTTTGCCAAGGTAACATAGGCTTCTGGAGCAGGTTTTGGTTTTTCATAATCTTCCACGCCAAAAACGGTTGGAAAATTTAAGTTTAAATGATGAATGCTGTTTTTTAAAAATTGTCGGGTTGCATTACTCGCAATGCCGTAGTTGATTTTGTTTTTTGTTAAAAAAGAAGTGCATTCATGCACGCCAGGCAAAATTTCAGGAGTGATAAAATGGACATCTAAATGCTTGTCTTTTAGAAAAAATAAAGCTTCAGTTTGGTCTTCTCTATCAAGAACACTACAAAAATAGTTCGCAATAATCATCGGAGATTTTCCAGTATGCATTTTTGGAAATGCAACAATTTCTTCTCCAAATAATTCTTTAAAAGCAGAAGCCCACGCCGAATAATGACTGATGTAACTATCAACAACAACGCCGTCAAAATCAAATAATACTCCTTTTGGTAACATTTTAATGGGTTATTTTTCGTTAAATAATTTACTTAAATAAGGGTTCAAAAATTTATTTGTAGGATCCATGCGATGTCTCAATTGTTTAAAATCACCCCATTTCGAATAGATTTTACTAAGTGCTGCATCTTTTGCTGTAAAACGTTTGCCCCAATGAGGTTTTCCTCCGTGTTTTAAGAAAATAGTTTCAATGGTTTTAAAAGCTTCATAGGTGTCTGCAGTTGCTGCATTTCTTGAAACACAGCCCATAGTAACAGTATCTTCTTGATATGCATAGCTTAACCAAGAGTTGTCTTTGTATATAAAACGGATATCCATTGGAATATGTATAAATGATTTATTGCTCCATTTATTAATCTCTGTTTTCAATTCATCAAAAACAAGTGGAAATCTATCCAAACCAATAGTCCATTCTGCTAATTCCAAAGTAGCGCCTCTCGATTTTGTTACGGTTGCTTGGTATAAAGATCCTTTATATTCTTTATTAGCACTGAAAAAACCTTTGTATAAAAGTCGATTTGCAATCGCTGTAATCCATGGGAAAACATGTGAGTATTTATACAGTATTTTCGAAGCTTTTCTTCGGTGTTTTAAATATTTTGGTCCTAAGTTTTCAGTTATTTTAGTTTCTGGAGCTATTTTATCTCCAGTAATCACATACCCTTTATCGGTGTGGGGAAGCCATAATATCCTTAGAAAATCATGTTTTTGCAACCGTTCTTTAATTTTCGGCAACCATTCAGAATCGTTTTCTGGTCCCTCTTTTACATGTAGCGTATAAATAGGTTCACAGCTAAAGGTTACGGTAGACATTACGCCCAATGCACCTAGAGAAACACGAACAGCTTGCATCAAAGTATCACTTTTATGGACGGTTTTTAAGGAACCATTTGCTAAAACCAAAGTACAACTTGTCATGTATTCACAAAGTAAATGACCACTTGTACCATGGGTTCCTGTTGCTAAGGCACCACCAATTGTAATTGTATTGATGTCTGGCAAACAAGGAATACACCAACCTTTTGCTTCAATCGCTTCTAGTAGATCCCCTAAAATGACGCCCGATTGAACCGTTACGGTTCGTTCTGTTTCATTGTAGGATAGGATTTTATTATAGGATGTAATATCAATGAGAGTATCAATTCCTGCAGCAATGTCCGCTGAGGATTGTTTCGTTCCGAAAAATCGAATTTTGTCTGTTTTTGCAACAACTTCTTGCAATTCTTTTTCGGTCGTAATTCTGTAAAGAGACTTGTATTTATAGGTAAGGTTTTCATTCCAACTGGTCCAAACACCGTTATTTTCTTGCTTCATTCATTTTTTTAATTGGCTGCAAAAGTAAGGGATAATCTAATTTTTCAGTCTACTTTTTATGGTTTATTGACTATTAAGAATTAATTCAGTTTAAAGTTAATTTGCTGCGTTTCTAACGTTGTCAATAATTCATTGGAGATTTTAATTTTTGTATTTCTACTTGGAAGGCTTACTTCAATTTTTTCTTTAGCATCCCAAATGGTAAAATGCAATGCTTGTTTTCCAGGATTGTTTTTTAGAATGGTCTCCAAGTTTAAAATGGTATTTTCTTTAATTTCTTCCAATGGAATTTTAATCGTAATTTTTTTACAAAGCTCATCCATAATGTCATGCAACAACTTCATTTCTGTAAATTTCAATCTTGGTTCTCCTTTTACACCTTCTTTATTTGTCCAACCTGGTTGAATTGTAGCACGCACAAACAAGAACGAGTTGGGGACTAAGAAGTGTTTCATTTTTAAGTATTCTTCCCCAAAAATCCGGAATTCATGACTATCGCCATAATCTTCAATCGTAAACATTGCCCATCCCTTACCTGCCTTCGAAACGCGGTGTTGTACATCTGAAATGATACCAGCGAATGATAAATTCATGTTGAGGTACTTTGACAAATCGTTTTTAAAATGTTTTAAAGTAGCGTTGCAAAAAATCATTTCATTTTTAAAATCATCCAAAGGATGTGCAGAAATGTAGATACCAATTACTTCTTTTTCTTGAGAGAGCAATTCCATGGTGCCCCAAGTTTCACACTCTGGAATGTCTGGTTCTGGAAACTGTACGTTAGAGGTTTCTCCAAACATAGATACTTGTGCAGAATTTTCATTTTCTTGGTATTTGCTACCAAATTTCATGGCACGTTCTAAAAAGGTAACTCCTTTTTCATCGGTACTAAAGTATTGTGCTCTGTGCGTGTCGGAAAAAGAATCAAAAGCACCTGCTTTTACAAGACTGTCAAATGATTTTTTATTAGCTGCGCGCAAATCGACACGTTTTGCGAGATCGAAAATTGAATTGAAATTTCCATTTTCTTTTCGTTCTTTTATAATTGCTCTAACGGCTCCAGCACCAACGCCTTTTACAGCAGCCATTCCAAAACGAACTGCACCTTCATCGTTCACCGAAAATTTCAAATAAGATTCATTCAAATCTGGACCTAAAACGGCTAAGCCCATACGTTTGCATTCTTCCATGAAAAAAGAAACGGATTTAATATCGTTCATGTTGTTCGACAATACCGAGGCCATGTATTCTGCTGGATAATGTGCTTTTAAGTAGGCAGTTTGATAGGCAATCCAGGCATAACAGGTAGAGTGCGATTTGTTAAAGGCGTAACTAGCGAATGCTTCCCAATCTTTCCAAATTTTTTCTAATTTCTCTGCATCATGTCCATTCGCTGCGGCTTGTGCTACAAACTTTGGCTTCATTTTATCTAAAACCGCAATTTGCTTTTTTCCCATCGCTTTCCGCAAAACATCGGCTTCCCCTTTTGTAAAGTTGGCCAGTTTTTGCGAAAGCAACATTACTTGCTCTTGATAAACTGTAATTCCATAGGTTTCTGCCAAATACTCTTCCATGGCAGGCAAATCATACTCAATATCTTCGTTTCCGTGTTTTCGATTAATAAAAGAGGGAATGTATTCCATTGGTCCAGGTCTGTACAAGGCATTCATAGCAATTAAATCTGCAAATACAGTCGGTTTTAAAGAACGCATGTGTTTTTGCATTCCTGGAGATTCATACTGAAAAATACCTACGGTTTCTCCTTTTTGAAACAATTCATACGTCTTTTCATCATCTAATGGAAAGTTTTCTGGGTCTAGATCGATATTGTGTTTTGCCTTTACAATTTTGACGGTATCTTTGATTAATGTCAATGTTTTTAATCCCAAAAAATCCATTTTCAATAAGCCAGCAGATTCTACTACAGAGTTATCAAATTGGGTCACATACATGTCAGAATCCTTCGCCAATGCTACCGGAACATAATTTGTAATGTCACCAGGAGTAATTATAACACCACAGGCGTGAATTCCAGTATTTCTAACAGAACCTTCTAAAATGGTCGCCTTATTAATGGTTTCTGCAGCCAAATCACTTCCGTAAGAAATGGATTTTAATTCTTCTACTAATTGTTTTTCTTCCGATCTTAAACCGGCAACTTTCCCTTTGCTTTTTGCATCTTCACCAAAAATGTTCTTTAGCTTAATTAGAGGGATTAATTTTGCAATTCGATCGGCTTCAAAAAGGGGTAAATCTAAAACTCTTGCGGTGTCTCTAATGGAAGACTTTGCAGCCATGGTCCCATAAGTGATAATTTGGGCTACTTGATTGGAGCCATATTTATCAATCACATAATCCATAACTCTTCCACGTCCTTCATCATCAAAATCAATATCGATATCGGGCATCGAAATACGTTCTGGATTTAAGAAACGCTCAAAAAGAAGGTCATATTTAATAGGGTCTATATTGGTAATCCATAGGCAATAAGCAACTACCGACCCTGCGGCAGAACCCCGACCTGGACCTACGGCAACATTCATGTTTCTAGCTTCACGAATAAAATCTTCTACAATTAAGAAATAACCAGGGTATCCTGTTTTTTCAATTACAGAAAGCTCAAAGTCCAAACGCTCTTTAATGGATTCTGTAATTTCTCCATACCGTTTTTTTGCACCGACGAATGTAAGGTGTTTTAGGAAATTGTTTTCTCCTCTTTTTCCTTCATCCTCTTTGTCTTTTGGATCTTTAAATTCTTCTGGGATGTCAAATTCAGGTAATAAAACATCACGGGCTAGGGTGAAAATTTCGATTTTATCGACAATTTCTTGAATGTTAATAATGGCTTCTGGCAAGTCAGCAAAGAGCGTTTTCATCTCTTGGGTAGACTTAAAATAGTATTCGTCGTTTGGTAGGCCATAACGATAGCCACGCCCTTTTCCAATGGGAGTTGCTTGCTTTTCACCATCTTTTACACACAATAAAATATCGTGTGCATTGGAATCTTTTTGTTCTAAGTAAAAGGTGTTGTTGGAGGCAACAACTTTTATATTATGATTTTTTGAGAATTTTAATAAAGTTTCATTTACAATTTTTTCGTCTTGTTGATTGTGGCGCATCAACTCAATATAAAAATCGTCTTTAAATTCGGACTTCCACCATAGCAATGCTTCTTCAGCTTGTTTTTCTCCAAGATTTAGAATTTTACTAGGCACTTCACCGTACAGGTTTCCTGTTAAAACAATAATGTCTTCTTTGTACTTTTGAATGATTTCTCTGTCAATTCTTGGAACATAATAAAATCCATCTACAAATGCGATGGATGACATTTTTGCTAAATTATGATATCCCTTTTTATTTTTAGCCAGTAAAACAACTTGGTAGCCATTGTCTTTTACTGATTTATTTTTGTGGTCTCCACAGACATTAAACTCACAGCCAACGATGGGTTTGATTGGAGTTGCTGCTGTTTTATTGTGATTTAAAACAGCACTTACAAAATGAAAGGAACCCATCATGTTTGCCGTGTCTGTCATGGCAACTGCAGGCATGTTGTCTTTTGCGGCAGCTTTTATGATGTTTCCGATTTGCATGGTCGATTGTAAAACGGAAAACTGTGTGTGATTGTGCAGGTGTGAAAATTGCACATTTTCCATTTCGGCCAAACCGTCGGAAGTCGACTTTGTCTCTTTGGTGTCTTTTAATTTTTCAAGACGTTTTCTTATTTTTTCACTTTCTTTTTTTAGGTTGATGTGTTTTAATCCAAGAACCTGAATTGGATTCGGATTGGTTTCTGAGAAGCTTTTAAAATAGTCGGGAGTTACACCTAATTGTTCTGTTGTAAATTTTCTTAAACGAATTAATTCTAAAAAACAACGAGTTGTTGCTTCTACATCGGCAGTTGCATTGTGTGCATCACCAAAACCAGTACCAAATAAATGTGTGTGTAGTTCTGTTAAGGTGGGCAATTTAAATTTTCCACCACGCCCTCCAGGAATCTGGCACATCAACGCCGTTTTTTCGGTACAAGTATCTAAAACAGGAAGTGAGGTTAGTTTATTTTCAACACCCAGTCTGTGAAATTCACAACCCATAATGTTCAAGTCAAAATTTAAATTTTGACCCACAATAAAGGTGGTTTTTTCCAACGCTTCATTAAATAAATCCAGTCCTTCTGCTAATGAAATTCCTTGTTCCTCTGCCAATTCCGTAGAAATTCCATGAATTCTTTCAGCATCGTAGGGAATGTTGTATCCCGCTGGTTTTATAAGGAAATCATTGTGCTCTATGACATTTCCCATTTCATCATGCAATTGCCATGCAATTTGTACACATCTCGGCCAGTTGTCTGTGTTGGTAATTGGAGCATTCCAACTTTTAGGTAAACCGGTAGTTTCTGTATCAAAAATTAAGTACATGAAAAAGAGTGTTTATTGATGTTTGTAAGCGTTTAAAACGGATTGTAAATTTACATTTTTTTGTAAGATTTTTAATCGGAAGTTATTAACTATTATGAGTTGTTTATCACCAATTGCGTTCGAGATTGAACGGTCTGTTTAAGCACTTCCGCTTTTTAGCGGGATGCGAGTAGTGAAAGCTCGTTTAAACGCCCAAAAAAAATTGAAAAATCAGGCTTTTAGATTCAAAAGGTTTTTGTACTTTTGCGCCCACTTACCACGAGATGGTGAGATTTTTAATAATCAAGGTCGAGAACCTTTACAAATTAACAAATTATGTCAGTAAAAATTAGATTACAGAGACACGGTAAAAAAGGGAAACCATTCTATTGGATCGTTGCCGCAGATGCACGTGCTAAAAGAGATGGTAAATACTTAGAGAAATTAGGTACGTACAATCCAAACGTAAACCCAGCAGAAATCAACTTATACATTGATGTTACTGTTGCATGGTTACAAAATGGTGCGCAACCAACAGATACTGCAAAAAACATTTTATCTTATAAAGGTGCAATGTTAAAAAATCATTTAGTTGGTGGTATTCGTAAAGGTGCTTTAACACAAGAACAAGCAGATGCAAAGTTTGCAGCTTGGTTGGAAGAAAAAGCAGCAAAAATTTCTGATAAAGAAGCGGGATTATCGAAAGCACAATCTGAAGCGAAAGCAGCAGCATTAGCCGCTGAAAAAGCAGTGAATGAAGCAAGAATTGAAGCAGCAAAGCCTGTTGTTGAAGAGGTAGTTGTTGAAGAAGCTGTTGCAGAAGCAGAAGCAGAAGCAGCTCCAGAAACAATTGATGAAGCAGCAGAAAAAGCAGCAGAATAAATTATAAAACGATACGATAATGCGTAAAGAAGATTGTTTTTATTTAGGCAAAATCGTAACAAAATATAGTTTTAAAGGGGAAGTAGTTATCAAATTAGATACTGATGAACCCGAGTTGTATAAAGAAATGGAATCAGTTTATGTCGAATTCGGCGCGAATCTGGTTCCATTTTTTATTGAAAAAAGTTCATTGCACAAAGGAAATCAGTTACGGGTTCAATTTGAAGATGTATATTCTGATGAAGAAGCAGATTCCATTTTAAAATGTGGTATCTATTTGCCAATGAGTTTACTACCAAAACTGGAAGGAAATAAGTTTTATTTTCATGAAGTAATTGGTTTTACAGTTGTTGATGTAAATTTTGGAGAAGTGGGTACAATTGTTCATATCAATGACA
>Ga0115548_1002161_pt1 | contig 10350 bp, 12 predicted proteins | sample COGITO_mtgs_1004_4_FD_87187 | JGI IMG/M metagenome (GOLD analysis project Ga0115548, IMG submission 87187) | Pelagic marine microbial communities from North Sea - COGITO_mtgs_100423 | ecosystem: Environmental > Aquatic > Marine > Epipelagic | place: Germany:Helgoland, sampling site Kabeltonne...
CAACGGGTTTGTGTATGGTTAGTTGCGTGTTTAAGCAACTAATTTAGTAAACAAAAACGAACGTGATAAAATTCCGAGGGAATTTTCCAAATAAGCAACGACCAAAGCAATTAATTATACACTGTGTTGGCAATAGTTTTTTATTCATTTTCCTACCCATTTCAATTTTTTTCAATCAGTTTTATTATTGGTGTCTTTTTCTTTATCGTTGTAATTAGAGGAAAAATCTGGTATAAGTTTTACAATCCATTTTCCTAATTCTTCTTTATGTGGATTTCGTAATTTCTTTTTTCCAATAGTAATTGTTGGGAAATTGAGTTTTCGATTTTCATAAAGATCACGCAGTTCTTCTGCGTGATCTTTATTTTGCTCTACATCTAAAAATTGATATGGTAATCTAAATTCATCTAACACTATTTTGTAATACTGTGTTTTATGACATCTTTCCGCTCCATATAATTTTATATCAGCAATACCTTTCATTTTTTAAAGTGTTTTTAAAAACTCAATAGCTGCATCTGAATTTAAATGAAAATCACTAAAAACCACATTATCGTGCTTGTCAATAAAAATGTACCAAGGTGTTCCTCCAGTATCATAATTAGTCATAACATTAGAGCGCGAAATATCATCGTTGCCAGCATCATGACCAAATGGAATTTCTAATTCGTATTGCTTTTGGGTTGCTACCATATTATTGTAAGTATTGGCATCATGTCCTTCAAAAACGGTTTGTATGGCTAAAAATGTGACATTATCGTTTTCTTTTAAGGTATCAACCATTTTTTTTAAATCTGGTAAGCCTTTGCTATGACAACCTGGACACCAACTTTGAAAACAATATAATACTTTAAATTTACCTTTAAAATCGGATAATTTAATTGGATTTGTTTTGTTGCCGTTAGAATCAATCCAATGTTTTACTTCAAACTCTGGCGCTTTAAAAATTTCTTTTTCTTTTGTTTGATTTGACATTTTAAATACCCCTTTCTTTTCTAATTTGTGTTTCTATTTTAAATAATTTCTAATTCCGTAACTTGCTAAAACACCTTCTCCTGTCGCAGCAGCTACTTGTGCAATGGCACCTTCTCTGCAATCTCCAGCAGCAAATATGCCGCTTACTGATGTTTCGGCTAGTCCTGTGGTTTGAATAAACGCATGACTATCTAAATTTACGATGCCTTTAAAAGGCTTTGTATTTGGAATTAATCCAATAAAAATAAAAGTCCCATCCGCTTTAATTACAGAAGACTCATTTGTGTTATTATCTTTTACTTTTAACCCTTCAAAAAGCCCTTTTTCATTAGCGATAAATTCTAAAGACGTTTTATTCATATAGGTTGAAATGTTCTCTATTGTATTTAATTTTTCTACATAAGTTTCTGATGCAGAAAATTTTTCTGATCTATGAACAATCTTTACACTTTTACAGAAACCAGCTAAAAATATGCCTTCTTCTAAAGCAGAATTTCCACCACCAACTATAATAATATCTTTATCTCTATAAAAAGCGCCATCACATGTCGCACAGAAATGAATTCCTGAACCTATCAATTCTTCTTCGTTAGGTATACCCAATTTTCTATAGGTGGATCCAGTAGATAATACAACTGTTTTCCCGAAGTATGTTGTACTTTTTGTTTTTATTTCAAACATGTTACCTTTCTTTTCAATATCCAGAACTTCTTCGCCAGTTTTTATAACTGCTCCATAAGTTTTAGCTTGCTCCTCCATCTTTTCCATTAATTTTGGACCAGAAATAGATTGAAATCCTGGATAGTTTTCAATTTTTTCGGTTAAGAAAGCATTACCTCCAATTGTAGATTTCTCTAAAATTAAAGTATCAAAACGATCTCTTTGTGCATAAATTGAAGTTGTTAATCCTGCTGCTCCACCTCCAATAATAATGGTGTCAAAGATTTTATGTTCTCTTTCTACATTGATTGAAAGAAGCTCTGTTAACTTTACATTATCTGGGTTTGTGTGCGGAATATTATCGATTAAAACAGTTGGAATAATTCGTTTTCCATTATTTATCGATTCCACTTTTTGTGTTGCCCAGTCATGTTCGTCAACATCAATAAATTCAAAATTAATTCCGTTATCTCTCAAAAAACTTTTTGCTCTTCTACAATCCGGACACCAATCGGCTCCAAATAATTGTACACGACCTGAATCATTGATTCCCAAAATAGTTGCTAATTGTGCATTGTCTGGATTTGTGTACGATTTGTTTTTAATTATTAAAGTTGGAATAATTCGTTTTCCATTATTTATCTCTTCTACTTTAGAAGTTGCTTCTTTATCTAAATCGACATCAATAAATGCATAGTCTATGTTATTTTCTTTTAGATAAGCTTTTGCTCTTCGGCAATCTGGACACCAATCGGCTCCATATAGTAAAATATCGTTCATAATTTTCGTTTTTATAATGTTTTGCGAAAAAGAGGCTGTCTAAAAATAAGAGAGCCTCTTTTCAATTTTTGCTATTGTGTAAAGCTAAACTTTTTCTGAAGCTTTTGCATTTAAACCAAGACCGATTAGTGTTGTGAATAATGCGATATGTATCATTATATTCATCCAGTTACCTGAAGGAATATGTACTAATACTAAAGCCATAAACATTATGAATGCAAGAAAAATATAAGCATAAAAAAGTTTTTTGTTAGCAATAAGTAAGACTCCTGCAACTAATTCTAACAATGCCAGAATAGCTCCTAAAGAGTAGGTGCCTGTTTCGCCTAAAAAGGCAAGGCCACTGCTTCGTAAAAAAGCAGCCATATTATCCAATCCTACTCCACCTAAAAAGCCTTCAATAAATTTCTCTAATCCTCCCCAAATAAAAAGGAGACCAAAACCAATTCTAATAATTAAATTTCCGTTGTTCATAATATTTATTTTTAAATTAAATTCTTAATGTTTTAGAGTGCAACTCTTTTTGCTGCGTTTTCTGGATTTACTTTTTCTCCAACATTTTTTGCAGCTCTTAAAATTGGATAGTATTGAGTAAATACAAAATCGTCTTCAGCTCCTGCATTATGACAGGCGTTACATTGATTTGTTTTGAAAGCTTTACTTGTCCCTAATAAAGTACCTTCTTTTGGGTTTGTGAAACTAAAATAAGCCCAATTACCTGGTTCGTTAGGGAAGTGTTCTTTACTTTTTATCGTTGCTTCCAGTCCCAAAAATTCTCCCATGAAATAGCCATTACCACTTACAGCCGCGTTGCTTCCAACACTAACAAGTTCTTTAATAAGAATAGTTCCTTCTCTCCATTTTCCGGTTTTTTTATATTCATTATAACTTGTTGGATCGATATAAACATTATGAAATTCTGGGAATGCCGCTTTACCATTGTTCATGTCATTTGGTGTTAGTGGAGTTCCAACATAAACCCAGCTTCTATAATCTGAAGGTCTTTCTAATTCTCCTTTAGCATCAATAGAAAAGTAAGTTACTTTTTCATATTCACCCTTATTTTCATTAGAGCATGATGAAACGAATATTGCTAACATTAAGATTGTAATAATTTTTATTGTTTTCATTTTTTATAGTTTTAAAAGATTGATATTATTTGTATAGTTAGAATTATTTGGAGTTAATGATTTACGAGTGATAATAACGTTCTCTAAAAATCTTACCATCTTTCCATTCTGTTGCAATAACCTGTTCTGAAACCATTGTGCTTCCATCATTTAATTTTAAAGTCATAACTGCATCATAAAATGATAAATTATCTTGTACAGCGTAGTTACCAACTTCATACCCAACAAATTCTTTTAAATCATTTTTAATGAAATCGTCTTCAAACTTTATGCAGAATGCTTTTCCTACTTTTGCTTTATCATTAGCTTCTCTTAATTCTACATCATCGTGTAAATAAGTTTCCATTGCTTCAATAAATTCACCTTTAGCCAATAAAGCGTGAATATGTTTTAAGTTTTTTTCAATTTGATTTTCCATTATGTTTTTTTTTATTGATTTTACAAATATGCCTACATAAATAAAAGAGAGGTTTATTCAATATTCCTTTTGTGTTAGCATTTTTTCCCTAAAGCACTAATGCGTTGTTACTGAAGAATACTTATGTATTTTGTTGTCTAACTCTTTTTCGGTTTGCAAGCCAATTACAGTTTCTACAACAGTATCATTTTGTATAAAAAATAATGCTGGAATGCTTCGGATAGCAAATTTTTGAGTTAATTCAGGGTTTTTATCTACATTAACCTTTGCTATAACAAAATCAGACTCATGCTTATTAGCTAATTTTTCTACTATTGGAAGTAATGTTTGGCAAGGTCCACACCATTCTGCATAAAAATCGAGTAATACAGGTTTGTCTCCATTTATAATTTCGTTGTACTCTTCTATGTTATTTAATTCTCTCATTGTAAAAAGTTTTTAGTTATTATTTATTTACAACGCAAAGATGAGCCTTTGTATAAAGGCAATGTTAGGCAGTTAATCCTGATGTGTTGGCAATTTTTCCTTCTTTATTAGGAAAGTCGATATTCGTTAGGTGAAATACCCTCTTGATTCTTGAAAAAGCGGCTAAAGGATTGAATGTCATTAAAACCAAGTTCGTAACCAATTTCTGAAATGGTTTTATCTGAATATTTTAGTTGGCGATGTGCTTCAAGTAAAAGTCTACTTTGGATAAATTGAAGAGGAGATTTATTTCCTACCTTTTTGAATAGATTAGAGAGGGTTTTAGGTGCTTTATTAAGCATTTCGGCATAACCTGCAACATTGTGTAGTTCTCTAAAATGCTTTTCAACTAAAAAATTAAACTCTCGTATGATATCTATATTGTTAGTGTTTAAAGATTGAAAGTTTATTTGATTTTTATAGATTCTGGCACAGAGTATAAGAATCCTTTTTAACATCATTTGCAGCATTTCCAGTTGCAAATTGTCAGATGATTTTAATTCCATGTAAAGAACTTTCCAAACTGTTTCAAATATTTCGATATCAGTTTTTGGAATTTTGATAATAGGTAAATTAGAAGCTCCGTAATAGAGTATTCCTTTGCAGCCAACTTCGCTATCATGATCTAAAATGCAGTAAAAAGGTTTATTGAATTTTAATAATTTTAGACCATTAATTTTATCTAATTCCAGTTTGTGTAATTCTGTAATACAGGATATATCATTTGTATTTAAAACATAGTTAGCAGAATCTATTTTTAATTGATTATTATCTGTAGTAAACCAAAGCAATGAAAGTTCATTTTCTTTAGAGTCTTTTAAGATGTCGCAATTGCTTTGAGTAATATCAGTTACTTCAAAATACTCTCCATTTTTACCTTTATACTCCATTTTATTAAAAAGGGTTGTATTATATTATTGCCAACGGTCTTGTGTATGAAACGTAGCGTATAAATAAACGCTTACTTTTCGGATTTAGCACGAGCCGAATTTTTAATTTTTATGTTTAATTTTCTTTTCTAAATATAACCAAATTAAAAATTTGGCGTACTTTGTAAATACACAAAAACCTCTCGGAAAGCCTATAATAGCTATGTTTTATACACGTTGTTAGCCACTGGCTTTTTTCCGTAAACTTGCTAGCGTTGGCTAAGACATACTCTTTTGCAATTTTGGGCTTGTGTGGTGGCTGAAGCGAATTGCAAATGTGTATGGCTTTTAGCGTTGGCTTTTCATAATGCTAATCCTCTGTCAAAATCAACTTGATATTGTTGTGGTATCGAATTTCGTATCGAAATTGTGTTTTGTACAGAACCCATAGAAAAATTATGGTTCGTCTCTAAATCTTTGACAAATTCATTACAATTTATTCTATGCAATACTTTCTTTGCTCTACCCTTTGTGAATTTCCTTTTTAATGGTGCTGTAAACTTGTTCAAGTTTGAAAGACAATGAATTCGCCCCTCTTTTCCCCAAGCACCTTGGTCGTCATTATCTTCCCATACTAATTCTATAGAATTGTCTGATTTAGCAAGAAAGCCAAGAGTTTCATAATATTCCTCTGGACTATCAAATCTCATTTTATTACGTTTTCCAAAATATTGTTTGTACATATTTTTTGTTTTTAAGCTGCATTATAAATTCTACTTAATTCTCTTTTTATTGTTCTGAAATCAAGGTCTATTTCTAAATTTTCAGTTAGACCTATATTGACAACATAAATTAAAGATTCTTTTCGGTAAACAAATTCACCTTTATTCAAAGATTGCTCTATACTATCAGTTTTGGCTAATAAACAAACAAGTTGATAGTCTTTATTTATTTGCTGAGTTTTATTACTTGGATGTGCTTTTGTGTAATGTTGTGTTGGAGTTAATTTTATCAAATTTTCTAAATAATGAGCTAATTTAGGAAAATCTGCTTTTGGAAAAATATGATGTATTTGTGTTGCTTCTCCATTTGACCATTGGTCAGTAACTTCACTTTGAGTGTACATTTTACGAACCATATTCATAGCCTTTTGAACTTGGTAGTCTGAATAAGCTTCGTTTTGTTCAATCATTAAGTTTTCGTGTTCAGAAATTGCTTCTGTTCTTGAAATCCCTTTATTTTTATCAATATCTCTCCAATTTGGGCGATTATACATTAAATCCGTATAATAGATTTGTCTTTTAGACAATCGACCTTTTATTGTTCCCTCAATATTATTCTCACACGAATAAACATTTAAAATTTTCGGAAAAATTCTATTTACTTCAGTTGTTCCGTTTATTGGAGTGTTACCAATTATAAATCTTTGGAAACGAGTTTTTAAATCTTGAAATTCTGCATTGTCAATCGTTCCGTCTATACATTTGACTTTAAAATCTTCAAAAAATCTCAATAGATTACTATCGGACAAAACCTTTTCTAAATAATGAAAGAGAAAAATGTAAGCATTTCTCTCTTTCATTCCAATAAATTCAAGGATGGATTTATTTGCTATTTTGTAAAGGTTTTTATTTCCAGATTTTCGCATTTCTAAAACTCCTGAATATGCTAAAGTTCTCAATGGTTGAGAAGTAAATTTATCATATTCTTGACGAGTTGTTTCATTTTGAGCATCAGGTTTATTAAAAACACCTTTTACATTTGTATTGAAATAATTGTCGTTCCAAATATCATCTTTAGTAAATTCAATATTTCTATCAGCATCAAAATTTAAAACACAATCTGCAATTATGCTTAAAACGTCAGGTGTTACTTTTTGGTCCATAAATCTTGCATCTTTACTTTTTCTTACGTCAAAGTCAAATCCTTGCAAGTGGTTGGTAATGTTTTCAATCATTCAGTTAATTCTTTTAAAAGTCCGAAGAAAAATACAGAATTGTTATCAATATTCAAAGAACGTGTTCCGTGATTTCTTGCTACACGATAATAATTTTCAAATTCTTTTGTACTATAAAATTCTAGATCCTTTTCAGTTGGTAATCTACTTCCGTTTTTTAGTGTCAATAAAGCTACAGAACCATCAACAATTGTGTTTTTTGGTAAAAATGTTGCTCTTGGATAATAAGTTAAATTAGGTACCATTACAACATCATTTTCGTTGATGTATTTTGAAACTGCCAAGTTTTCCATATTATCGACATAACGATCGTAGTTAACAAGGTCTTTAATTTCATTATTCCCAATATTTCTAGCTTTTAAAACTCTTATTTCACCATTGTTTTTAGTTAACGATTTTGTTATTTGTCTGTCTCTAAAACTTTGGAATATATCAAGTTTCATTTTTGAAGCAATTTTATCAAAATTATCGCTTCTATAAATTAACCAATATGGAAATTCATTAGATAAAATATATTGTTTACTTTTTACAGAGTATTTCTTATCTATAAAACTTTCTAATTTAATAATATCGCTTTTTTCCTTTTCTATTGTGTTTATTAAAAAGCTAATAGTTTCAATTTTCACACCTTTAAAAGCTTTTTCTCCATAATCACAAATTTTTTCTAGATTATAGCTGTTTATTAGTTCTCTAGTTTTATTAAACTCTGGAGAATTTAAAAGACTTTTAGGAACGATTAACGAAATATAATTACCTAACCTTAATGATTTTTCAATAAAAAAGGAAAATAAGTTATTTGTATCTGTGTTTTCTAATCCAAACTTATATCTTTCTAGTAATTCTTTGTTTTTCGTTAGCTTTTTGTAGGGAGGATTTCCCACTACTAAATCATATTTTAATCTAGTATTCCAAAGTAAAAAATCTATATTTTTTAGATTGATTTTAAAGTTTTCTGGAACTTTAATGTTTTCTAAGATCGTTTTTAGTACTCTTAAAGAATTATTGTCAATATCGCAAACATCAATTATTACTTCTTCTTTGTCTCTGTATTTTTCAATTAATTGTGGAATAAAATTACCAACTCCAACAGAAGGTTCTAAAATCCTAATTTTCTTTTTCTTTTTAAGTTCTGGCAAATCCTTAATTACTGTAAAAGCAATGTCTTTCCTTGTAAAATATGCAGATGTTTTTTGTCTTTCAGAATTTGAGAATTCTGATATTAAAAAGATGTTTTCTAAAGATATTTTGGTAAAATTATCTTTGATAAAATTTATTAAATTATCTGTAATGTTTAATTTGTTTTCTGCAACAAGACTGCTTATTTCAGAACTTGATATTTTTTCCTTTTTGTAGAAATTTTTAATATTAGAAGCTATACTTTTAAAAACACCTGTTGGAACTGCTTCTCCTAAACAATGTCTGATATTTAATTCTTCTTTTTTTAGAAAAAGTTTTTTTTCTAAATGGGTTCTTTCGTTTAAATCTTTCGTTTTTACATTAGACCATTCAAAACTTTCTGGGATTGACATCATTCTCATAAGTTCTCTTATCGAGAAAACTCGGTTATCTCTTGGATGAACTGTATTTTGACTTGACAGAATATCATTTCTTGTATGAACGCAAGGACCTTCTTTGTCCCAATACCATCTAGCGTACTTATCTCCGTTTTTGCTTTTGTTTGGAACTAATTTACCATCAATGATTCTATGAGGAATTCTTAATTCTTCAGTTTGTTCAAAAGCTGATTGACCTTCTTCTAAATTCTCAATCCAAGGCAGCATTCTTTGGTCAAATTCACGATAACCGTGAAAAACATCTTCGGAAATTTCACCCATTTCTTCTAGTGCTGGTAAATCTCCAATAAGTTGTCGTAAAGATTTTGCTTTTTGTTTTTTAGGGAAAATATCAAAAGGAGAAACGTCTTGAATATCTTTTCTAATTCCAATTACCAATGTTCTAGTTCTGCTAGAATTTGAACCATATTCTTTAAAGTTTACTATTTTTGAAAGAATATTATATTGTCCACCAAGATTATATTTTATAGCTTCTTTAATCGGTTTATCAATACCATCAATATCTGTACAAATAGTATTTAAAAACGCTCTTACGTTTTCGTAAATAAAAAATTTAGGAAGTAATTCTTGTGTTACTTTTATAGATTCAATTACTAATGAATTTCTTGATTTTTCATCATTTTTCTTGTGATTTGCAACTGACATTCCTTGACAAGGTGGAGTTGAAATTAAAACATCAGGTTCTTTTATTTTGTGTTTATCTTGCCAGAATTTTAGTTCTGTCAGAAGTTTTGCTTTAACATTAGGGTTAGAAATATCTCCACCAATATATCCAGTTTCGTATTTACATTTGTTATTGTAAGCTTGTATTTTAAGTCTTTTAGTTAAAAGTTCATTCGTTGCAATACATTCAAAACCATTTAATTTGAAACCATAGCAACCAACACCTGCACTACTGAAAAGGCTAATATATGTTAATGGTTTTTTCATAGTTCTAATTTTCCTTGTTTTACATTTACATTACGATAATAATTAGCAGTGTCTTCTGCAACTGAAAAAACAGAATCAGAGCATTTATATTTCATTGCTTCTTTAACGAATTTATCGGCAAAAAATAAATCAGTTATAGTTTGTATATCAGTTTGAAAGAGTTCAGCTAATTTTCTCAATTTCGTTTTGCTAAACTTTTGACTTTCGTTTTCAATGCGACATATCGCACTTGTATTAATTCCGATTTTTATTCCGAGTTCGGTTTGCGTCCATTCTCGTTTTTCTCTTTCTATTTTTATATAATGTCCGAAACTTGTCATTTGACCTATTTTTAGCAAATGTAATAATAAATTGCGATTTTTACATCAAGTTGTTCTGATTTTTTTCTGGTGCTGGTGGGAAAAGGCAAGCTCTTTTTATTTTTTGAGGCACGAAAAAAATGAAATGTGCTTGACTGTGCGGTTGGCTTTTCAGCTGTCTTGTCCTGAAATATGGCTACAGGTTAAAATTGAATTAAGCTGATAATTTATATACCATATTAGGTGTTTTAGAATCTAAAGATAAATGTAATCTTAATTCATTGTATAAATTA
>Ga0115548_1002167_pt1 | contig 10339 bp, 10 predicted proteins | sample COGITO_mtgs_1004_4_FD_87187 | JGI IMG/M metagenome (GOLD analysis project Ga0115548, IMG submission 87187) | Pelagic marine microbial communities from North Sea - COGITO_mtgs_100423 | ecosystem: Environmental > Aquatic > Marine > Epipelagic | place: Germany:Helgoland, sampling site Kabeltonne...
ATTGAATTTGTGATAATAGTCTTTGAGGACCAAACGGAGGAGTAGCCTTGGCTGATTTGCCCAAAATTCTTATTTGCACGCGTTTTTCGTTTTTCGGCCGCTCTGGTTGGAAAAGTGAATTCTCTGCGGACCCTGAGATGCTATTCGAACAAGGCCGATTGGAACAACGGTTTTGGCTGTTTGAGAATATTACATTGCCTAGCCTTGTTTCCCAAACCGACAAGGATTTTCACTACTTCATTCTTTCAAGTCGCCTAATGCCTGATTGGGCAAAACAGAGACTGAGAACGTTGTGTGATACCCATTTAGGGCGCGGAAACTTTACCATCAAATACCCGCGAGGCGGTCTTGCACGCAAACACTTGCGAGTGATGTTGTCGGAACTTACTGGAGAGGCCCCCGTGGCCCAAGTTGTTTTGGATGACGACGATGGGCTGTCATGTGATTTTGTTGCGCGTCTCAAGACACAGCTCAGTACACTGACTTCTGTACAGCATCCCCACTTCGTGACCTTCCCAAACGGGTACGCGTTAGGCCTTCGGGAAAACTCGACAGGGATGTGGAAACATAGCTATCGATTTATAAATTTGGGTCTGACGATGATTGGCTCGACTGATCAAAAGAATGTTTTCGGAATTGACCACATCAGAGCCCCTGAACGCCTTGGGTTCACCAACGACTCTTCGATGCCAATGTTTGTACGCACGTTAAGCAATGTGAATGACTCCCGCGTCACCGTTGGACAGCGCTGGGTTGACGTGCCGGAGTGGGCCATAACTGATGATATCAAGTCGCGGTTTGCGTTCCTGCTTACGCCTGAATTCCAAGAGTATCATAAGCTGTCTGTCACCCAGAGTGTCGGTGTGAAGACCTACAGCGACGTTGAAACAGACTGACGAAGATGTGCGCAGCGGTGTGCGTTGAGTGACGAGAAGCGTGATGAGTTGAACAAAGCAATCAGGACCCAATGCACCGGCTCGAATGTCAGGAAGTCGATGTCTTTCGAATGCTGTCAGTTCGGGCTTTAGGCGAAGGAAGCCACGAGTGAGGTAGCGACAGCAATGCCGCCAGCGATGACCAGACAAGTCGGATCTTGGAAGTGGTGATCGTAACCATATATGGCGCTGACAGAAGAAAGTGCAGTGATGAAAAAGGATGCGGCGCAAATCGCCGCTGATCCTAGCAAAGCTGCAGTGACTACTTTGGTGAAAATGTTGGGTATGCTAATGTTCATTCCCCACTCCTGCTTTGGTAATTAAGAAGATAGGTAACATATTTTTGTTTGTTTACATATACATTAATGCATTTTTTACCTGAAAACCTGTTTTTCTAAAACAGGTTGAAATGGGTAAGCGTTAACCTGATACAAGGGTAAGCGCTGACCGAATGACTAACGAGCGGAAATAAAATGAAGTCAATAATGATCCAAGGTACTGGTTCAAATGTCGGGAAATCGATGCTTGTCGCGGGCCTGTGTCGTGCTGCTAAAAGACGTGGTTTATCTGTTGCGCCGTTTAAGCCGCAGAACATGTCGAACAACGCTGCCGTGACTATGGATGGAGGCGAAATTGGACGCGCACAGGCCTTGCAGGCTTTGGCTTGTGGGATTTTTCCACACACAGATATGAACCCCGTTTTATTAAAGCCAGAGTCCGAGGTTGGCTCCCAAGTTGTTGTTCAGGGTCAGCGCATTGCGACTGTCAAAGCGCGTGAATATGCGAAGTTAAAACCAACACTTATGGTCTCGGTCTTAGAGAGTTTTAAGCGCCTCAAATCTCAATATGATCTGGTCATTGTCGAAGGTGCAGGCAGTCCTGCCGAAATCAACCTACGGGTAGGTGATATCGCCAATATGGGTTTTGCTGAGGCGGCGAATGTACCTGTGATCTTGTGTGGAGACATCGATCGAGGTGGCGTAATCGCCCAAGTTGTCGGCACACAAGCGGTCATGGATTCTGAAGACAATGGCCGTGTTGTTGGTTTCATGATCAATAAGTTTCGCGGTGACCCCAGCCTGTTTGATGACGGATACGAAATGATTAGCGATCGCACGGGTTGGCGTGGTTTTGGAGTTGTGCCGTGGTTCAAGGATGCTTGGCGTCTCCCTGCCGAAGATGCGCTTGATATTTCATCAGGTCCGCAGGACGGCACATTCAAAGTGGTTTGTTTGACCCTCTCACGCATCGCGAACTTTGATGATATGGACCCATTGGCCCAAGAACCAAATGTATCACTTGTGATGTTGAAGGCTGGCGACGTCATTCCTGCTGACGCTGATCTGGTTATCGTACCGGGCAGTAAATCAACCCGCGGCGATCTTGCTTACCTGCGCGCGCAAGGCTGGGATGTGGATTTGGCCGCGCACCATCGGCGCGGCGGTCATGTGTTGGGTATTTGTGGCGGTTACCAAATGCTGGGCCAGGTGATCAGCGACCCTGACGGGATCGAAGGGACTTCAGGGGATAGTGCCGGCCTTGGTTTGTTGGATGTTGTCACGCAGATGACGGGCGATAAACGCTTAACTTCTGTTCATGCTGTGCACGTTGATACAGAGTTGCCGTTTGAGGGATATGAGATCCACATCGGGCGAACTGAGGGACCTGATAATGCGCGTCCTTTTGCGCATGTTGACGGTCAACCCGAGGGGGCACAATCCAGTGATGGGCGTGTCATGGGCAGCTACCTGCATGGGATGTTCAGCAATGATGCTTGGCGCGTTGCATTTCTAAATAGTTTAGGTGTGACTGCGTCGGGCAGTTACAGTTCAGGCGTTGAGCAGGCTCTGGACGACTTAGCCGATCACGTTGAGACTTTTTTGGATGTTGAGGGAATACTGCAAGCTGCGAGTTAGAAACTTGCCGTTTGATTGGCACCATGCCATCGTTCAGAAAATACAATCTTTGAAAGACCAATGAATGCCTAAATTAAAGATCTCATCGGCTGACATGGTTGCTTCTGCGCGCGCACGCATCAAAGAAATTGAGACACCAGAGCTGATTGCAATGTTGGATGACCCGTCAGTGATCGTCGTCGATATCCGTGACATTCGTGAGCGCCAACGTAGCCACATTCCAGGCAGCTTTCACGCCCCGCGCGGCATGATCGAGTTTTGGGTGGATCCCGATAGCCCCTATTTCAAACCGATCTTTGGTGAAGATAAAACCTTTGTCTTCCATTGCGCATCTGGCTGGCGCTCTGCGATTACAACAGCCACCCTCCAAGACATGGGATTTGAAGCGGCGCATTTGAAAGAAGGTTTTTCAACGTGGGCAGAACAGGGCGGTCCAGTTGAGATACCAACGCCTAAAGCAGGAACTGCGAAATGAGCAAACTTACCGATATAGCCCCACGCGACTTCTCGCTGCATCCACCGCGCATTGCTCCTGATTACCGCTCCAGCCTAAGCCGTGGCCCAATCCACAAACCGATTGGTTTCGCGACAACGATGGCTGAGGCGACGGGACCAACATTCGGGCATGATATTTTGGGTCCAAACGATCATGATCTTTTGATCAACCACGCGGTTGATGGCGGGTCAGCAATTGGCCCACGCATTCTGGTGCACGGTGTTTTGCGTGATGGCGATGGTCGACCTGTGCCGAACGCCCTGATTGAGGTCTGGCAAGCGAATGCAGGTGGACGTTATCGCCATAAGAAGGATACCTACCTTGCGCCGCTTGATCCTAACTTTGGTGGTTGTGGTCGTGTGATCACCGGTGAAGATGGCAGCTACTCATTCCGTACGGTTCAGCCTGGAGCCTATCCTTGGCCCAATGGCGGCAACGATTGGCGGCCAGCGCATATCCACTTTTCTGTCTTTGGCATGGCTTTTTCCCAACGCTTGATCACGCAGATGTATTTTGAGGGCGACCCCCACATTGCGCTTTGCCCGATTGCCCAAGCGATCCCTGATGCTGCGGCTATTGATCGATTGACGGCGCGTTTGGATATGGAGGCCACGGTGCCGATGGATATTCGGGCCTTCCGCTTTGATATCGTGTTGCGTGGACGCGGTGCGACTTTGTTTGAAAACCAGTTGGAGGGCACATGATGGCGAAGCTACCAGAAAGCGCGTCCCAAACTGCGGGCCCATATGTTCACATCGGTTGCGTCCCAGAGTTTGCAGGGCTTGAACGCGGCTATCACAGTCAACTGGGCACAAGTTTGCGAGCCGGTTTGGCGGGCGATCCTATTATTGTTCGTGGCCGCATTATCGATGGGGTGGGTGACCCTGTTCTGGATGGTTTGGTTGAGATTTGGCAGCCTGATGGCGCTGGCCAGTTTCACACAAATGGCACAGGGTTTGGCCGCGCACCAACCCATGCTGAAACAGGTGAGTTTGTGATCGAGACTGTCATGCCCGGTGCCGTCATTGATCAAAATGGCACTTTGCAGTCCCCGCATCTTGCATTGTGGATTGTTGCGCGTGGGATCAATGTAGGGCTGCATACGCGGGCTTACTTCTCGGACAGCGTGGCTGAAGATGATCCAATATTGTCTATGATTGAGCCGACACGTCGCACGACGTTGATCGCGCAAAAAGGTTCAAACGGATATCAATTGGATATCCACCTTCAAGGTGAAAACGAAACGGTGTTCTTTGATGTCTGAAGTTGCTGGAAAACCCTGCATCCTATGCTGTGCAATCACAGGGTCGGTGCCAACGAAGGCAGCTAACCCTGCTGTACCAATCAGCATTTCTGAACAGATAGAAAGCAGTCATGCCGCTGTGGAAGCAGGGGCCAGCATTATCCATGCCCACGTGCGTAATGCTGACGAAACACCCAGCAGCGACCCGGAAAAATTTGCAGAGCTGCAGGAGGGGTTAAAGAAACATTGTCCTGACGTCATCATCCAGTTCTCGACAGGCGGCCGTTCTGGTGCAGGGCAAGAGCGTGGCGGCATGTTGTCTTTGCGGCCCGACATGGCATCCTTGTCTGTTGGCTCAAACAATTTCCCAACACGGGTTTATGAAAACCCACCTCAGCTGGTGTCGTGGTTGGCAGCTGAAATGGTGAAGTATGAAGTTATGCCTGAGATCGAAGCGTTTGATCTGAGCCACATCTTAAAAGCGATTGAGATGGAGCAGGCAGGTTTGATTCATAATCGTTTGTACATTCAATTCGTTATGGGTGTGAAAAACGCGATGCCTGCGGATAAAACGGTCTTTGATTTTTACGTAAAGATGATGGCAGACCGCGCCCCGAATGCACCTTGGTGCGCTGCGGGGATCGGGCCAAACCAGATCGTTGTGAATGAGTGGGCAATTGCGGCGGGTGGCCATACGCGCGCTGGATTGGAAGACAACGTGCGCCTAAATCGTGAAACGCTTGCGCCGTCGAATGCGGCATTGATCGCGCGTGCTGCAGACGTTTGTGCGCGTTATGAACGCCCTGTGGCAACACCACTTGAAGCTCGCGCGCTGCTAGGCCTTTAGTTTTTGGTCGCTTAGGTGACCAAACCACGCTGCTGAAAGCGCTCTTCTTTCCACGTTTCGTTGTTTAAGATGTCTTCAAGTTTCGAAACAGCGCGCATGATATCGTTTTCGTCATTGAACAGTGGCGCAATGCCAAAGCGCATGATGTTGGGCGCGCGGAAGTCTCCAATTACCTTTTCTGCGATTAGTGCCTGCATGCATGCAAACCCATGTTCGAATTCAAATGACACGTGGCTGCCGCGCTGATCCGCATTGCGTGGGCTGGCAAGGGCCACGCCCGGACAACGCTTTTCGACCTCTGCGATGAACAGCTCTGACAATTCGATTGAGCGCGCGCGTACATCATTCATGTCTGCGTGGTCCCACACGTCTAGGGCTGCAGACAGCAGGCTGAAGGCTGCAATGGACGGTGTGCCAATACGCAAGCGTTCGATATTTTCTGCTGGGCGGTATGACAGATCAAATGCGAATGGGGCGGCGTGGCCGTGCCATCCTGCTAGGGCTGGCTCAACATCGTTGTGAAGGCGTTTAGCGACATAGATGAATGCGGGGGCACCGGGACCACCGTTGAGGAACTTATAAGTACAACCAATCGCAAAATCAGCATCTGCTGCGATAACATCTACAGGCACGGCACCTGCTGAGTGTGCCAAATCCCAAACAACGACTGCGCCAACAGAATGTGCCTTGGCGATGATCTGTGCCATGTCGTGTTTGTAGCCGGTGCGGTAATCTACCTCGGTTAGCATGACCACGGCGACTGTTTCATCGATCTGCGCCATAACGTCCAATGGATCAGGCGTGCGCAGGTCGTAGCCATCATTCTTTAGCTTCATCAGCCCTTCGACCATATACAGGTCGGTGGGGAAGTTTCCGCTGTCGGACAGGATCACACGACGATCCGGAACCAGCGCAAGACCCGCCGCAACCGCCTGAAATACTTTGATCGACAATGTGTCGCCCAAAACGGTTGTCCCCTCTGGCGCGCCAATCAATTTGCCCACGCGGTCGCCGATGGTGTTGGTCTGTGTAAACCACCCCTTGGTGTTCCACCCTTTGATCAACTCCGTCTTCCATTCGTCATTTAGGAAGTTCACGATTGAAGCCTCACAACCGCGCGGCATTGGCCCCAATGAGTTGCCATTGAGGTATGTCATTCCTTCGGGAATGTGGAACATTGCGCGGGTTTTAATGAAATTGGTCATGGGCTTGTCCTTTGGGCTGGGGCATCCGCCCGCGTGCTGCGTTGAACAAGTGCTACAAAGTTGTTTGGGCATTATCAATTCGCAATGACGCAATCGGACGATTACGACTAGTCGACGATTTTAAATGCAGCCCTGATTTGGGCGTCTTGATCGGCATTAAGGTATTCAGGGTGATGGCGATCCAATATCTCTTGGGCTTTCGTTTTGGCGCGGTCCCATGCATGCAGCGCGCCGTTCTCTTCCCATGTGCGGGGTTGATCGCGGTCTGCCAGCTTGGGGTAGTGGTAATCGCGTTACATCGCTTTGTAGGTATGATCCGCACCAAGGAAGTGACCGTCTCCAAGGATGGCCGCGCATATGGCATCAAAGCCTAGGTTTTCCTCAGACACTTCAACACCGCGTAAAGTGCGGTATGTCATGGCGTGCATTTCATCGTCCAAAATGAACGCCTCAAAACTGGCCCCCAGCAGCGCAGCCGTCATGCCGGAACTTTCGTAGATCAGGTTCCCGCCAGCAAGGGCAGCGGCCAAACTGGTCATCCCTTTTTCAACACCGTATTGCGCATCGATCGCTTTGGCATCCGTCATGGAACACGCCACACCTGACGGCAGACCAAGCCAATTTGAAAGCTGGGCAGAAGCGGCATTGAGTAATGTCGTTTCGCCCCCACCACCTGCAAATGCTCCGCTGCGTAGATCGATGACCAAGGGCCAGTTGGAAAACACCATCGGGAAACCTGGAGAAATCACATTGACCATCACAAGGCTGGCCAGTGTTTCGGCTAACGATTGGGCAAGGAAACCTGCCATTGTTGCAGGGGCTGTCGCCCCCGCTTGGGCTGCGGTGATGCACGACATTGGGATGTTATGTTTGATGCATTCATAGACCACTTCGACGGCGTCTTCGCCAAAGCGCATTGGAGATATAACTGGGTTGATATGGGTTTTTAGAAAAGGGCGTTTGGCGAATTCACCCTCACCACCCGCTGCGATATCCAGCATTTTGACGATGGGATCGACGTGTTCTGCGATGGTGAACGCAGTGGCAACTGGTTTCGTCGTATTGCGCATAAGGGCGTAGGCGGTGTTCACATCAAGGTCGAAATTGTCGGGCAAATTCGTTGCGATACAGCAGCGAGTGATCCAAGCGACGTTGTCGAGCGTGTCTTGAAGGCGGGTAAAGTCATGCAGGTCTTTGAGCGTTGATGGGCGGTATAGGCCGGTCTCCATGTCCAGCGTGTTTACTGCGGCACCACCAGTTCCAAAGTAGACTTTCTCGCCGCCCACTTCGATGGAACGATCAGGGTCACGGCCGTGCAGCACAAAAGTTTTAGCGGACATCGCAATCGCATCTTCGACCAATGCGTTGGGGAAACTGACGCGCCCGTTGTCCGTTGCGATCGCCCCTGCCGCAACCAAATCGTCACGCAGTCTATCGGGAACTTCACCCATTCCTAGATCACTCAAGAGGCGTAGGGCTGTTTGATAAATGTCCTTCAAATCAGTTTCACTTAAGGGGCGATATTGCCCACCAATTTGTCCGGCAGGCGCTGGATTGACCTTTGGTGGAGCTGCACGCTGAGCCAAGCGGTGTTGGCGTCCTGAGCGTCGGGATTTTGGCGGTGTTTTTGACATAGTATCCCTTGGGCTCATACGTGCGAAGTGCTTCAGTACAGACTAGGAAGAGGCTGAATTGATGAAGCAATGACTTTCTTATAGATTAACCTACTCGAAATATTGGTTTCGATGAATTGAGAATAAAAAATTTGCGATTGACGAAAGGTTAGGTTTTCAGATCAGTCGGGACAAACGAATTGAAGGAATCCAAAGATGAAAACGCAGACACGTGTTGTGGTTATTGGTGGTGGTATTGCTGGCTGCTCAACCCTGTATCATTTGACCCAAGAGGGCATGACAGATGTTGTATTGGTTGAGCGCAATGAACTGACATCAGGCACCACATGGCACTCTGCGGCGCAGGTTACGAATTTTGGCATGAACCAAACGATGGTCGGGCTTAAGACGCACTCGATCAACCTGTATAAAGATCTGGCTGCTGATCTCGAATATCCGGTGAACTACAATCACGGCGATGGAGGCATCCGTCTTGCCAACACTGAGGAGCAGATGGAGGGTTACCGCCACTTTGCCTCGATGGCTCGCGGCATGGACGTTGAGTTTGAAGTGATCGATGCCGCGGAATGTGCCCGCCGCCATCCATTGATCTCGACTGATAATTTAATCGGTGGCCTTTGGGACGGTAATGATGGTGACATCGATCCCGCACAATTGTGTCAGGCACTTGCGCGCCGCGCCCGCAAAGCGGGGGCCGAAGTGTACCGCAACACACCAGTGACGGGGTTGACCCAACACAAAGACGACAGCTGGACGGTCCACACGGAACATGGTGACATCGATTGCGAAATCCTAGTGAACGCCTGTGGCTATCGCGTGAATGAGGTTGGCGCGATGATGGATGTGCATCACCCCGTCATGTCGATGGAACACCAGTATTTTGTGACCGAAGACATTCCGGCAATTGCTGAGGCAGGTCATCGTATGCCACTGCTGCGTTGCCCGATCAGCGACTACTATTGCCGTCAGGACAAGAACGGTTTGTTGGTTGGGTTCTATGAGCAGGATTGCAAAACATGGGGCATGAACGGGATAGACCCACATTTCGTCAACGCCCTATGTCCTGATGATTTGGACCGCGTGACGGACGTGTTGGAAGGGGCCTTTGCCCGTATGCCTGCGCTGACCGAAGTTGGCATTCACACAATCGTAAACGGCCCTATTACCTATACAATTGACGGTGCACCGTTGGTTGGTCCAATTCCGGGCAAACGCAATGCGTTCTGTATCATTGGTCTGCGTGCAGGCCTAGGCGAGGGTGGCGGTCATGGCTGGCTACTGGCCCAACAGATCGTACACGGCGAAGCGTGCTATGACACATGGTGTATCGATCCGCGTCGTTTTGCGGGGCACACAAATGTTGAACTCACCGCGCTGAAAGCGATCGAGGATTACCAAAACGAATTCCGGTTCCATTTCCCGAATGAGCATCGCCCTGCCGGTCGTATGGCCAAGACCACACCACTGACCCCTGTGATGGCGGCTGAGGGTGCTGAGTTTACTGTTGTGAATGGATGGGAGCGGGTTGAGTTTATTAAGCCCACACCTGATTTCAAAGTCACCCACAGCTACCGTTTTGATGAAAGCTTTAACGTGGTCAAAGGCGAGGTTGAGGCCGTGCAAAACGCGGTTGGCCTGTGTGAGGTTAATGGTTTTAATCGCTACGAAATTACAGGGGCTGATGCACAAAGCTTCCTTGATCGGATGATTTGTGGACGTCTGCCAAAGAAGGCTGGCAAGGTTGGTTTGGCCTATCTGTTGAACGAACACGGTATGCTGAAATCCGAGGCAACGATTGCGAATATTCCCGCATCCGATCGTGGGCCTGATCGTATCTGGTATGGGTCAGCGGCGGCATCCGAATCCCATGACATGGATTGGTTGATGAAGAATTTGGGCGCTGATGAAGATGTGCAAATCAAATCGCTGACCAATGATCAAACTATCCTTGTTCTCGCAGGTCCAAAAGCGCGTGATGTCCTAAGTGCCGTCAGTCGTGATGATTGGTCCAAAGAGGGTTTTCCTTGGCTGTCTGTGCGTGAATGTTTCATCGGATTTTCACC
>Ga0115548_1002184_pt1 | contig 10308 bp, 10 predicted proteins | sample COGITO_mtgs_1004_4_FD_87187 | JGI IMG/M metagenome (GOLD analysis project Ga0115548, IMG submission 87187) | Pelagic marine microbial communities from North Sea - COGITO_mtgs_100423 | ecosystem: Environmental > Aquatic > Marine > Epipelagic | place: Germany:Helgoland, sampling site Kabeltonne...
CGAAGGTTTAAAAGGTGGTTTAGACTTCTTAAAAGATGATGAGAACATTAACTCTCAACCATTCATGCGTTGGAGAGAGCGTTTCTTATACTGTATGGAAGGTATCAACCGTGCTTCAGCAGCAACTGGTGAAGTTAAAGGTTCTTACTTAAACATCACAGCCGCTACTATGGAAGAGATGATGAAACGTGCTGAGTATGCTAAATCAGTAGGTAGTGTAATTGTTATGATCGATTTAGTAATTGGTTATACAGCAATTCAAAGTTGTGCTCTTTGGGCACGTGAAAATGATATGCTTTTACACTTACACCGTGCAGGTAACTCAACATATGCTCGTCAAAAAAATCATGGTATTAACTTCCGTGTAATCTGTAAATGGATGCGTATGGCAGGTGTTGACCATATCCACGCTGGTACAGTAGTAGGTAAATTAGAGGGTGATCCTTTAATGATTAAAGGTTTCTATGATGTTTTACGTCAAACAAACTTAGATGTTAACTTACCATTTGGTATTTTCTTCGAAATGGATTGGGCTAGTTTACGTAAGTGTATGCCAGTAGCTTCTGGTGGTATCCACTGTGGTCAAATGCACCAATTACTTTACTACTTAGGTGATGATGTAGTATTACAATTCGGTGGTGGTACAATTGGTCACCCGGATGGTATTCAAGCAGGTGCTACAGCTAACCGTGTTGCTTTAGAAGCAATGCTTATGGCTCGTAACGAAGGTGCAGACTACTTCAACCCTGAAGTTGGTCCAAGTATCTTAGTTGCTGCAGCTAAAACATGTGGTCCATTACAAACAGCTTTAGATTTATGGAAGGATATTAGTTTTAACTATACTTCTACAGATACAGCTGATTTCGTTGAAACACCAACAGCTAACGTTTAAAAAGTTACTTTTAACATAATTAAAATAAAGGAGTATTTGAATAGTGAGATTAACACAAGGTTGCTTCTCTTTCTTACCTGATTTAACTGACGCGCAAATTGAAAAACAAATTGCATACTGTATTCAAAAAGGTTGGGCAATGAACATTGAATGGACAGATGATCCACACCCACGTAATAGTTACTGGGAATTATGGGGTTTACCATTATTCGATGTTAAAGATTCAGGATCTGTAATGTTTGAGTTAGCAGAAGCTCGTAAAGCTTGTGCTGCTGGTTACATTCGTATTAACGCTTTTGATGCTAGCTATGGTACTGAAAGTTGTGCTATGTCTTTCATCGTAAATCGTCCAGTTAATGAACCTGGATTCTACTTAGATCGTACAGAAGGCGAAGGTCGTAATATTATCTATAGTATTAAGAGCTATAGCGTTATGGCTAATGCTGAAGGAAGTCGTTACTAATTAAGTTAATTTTAACTCAGTTTGTAATGTTTAAAATGGAAATATGAACATTCATATTTCCATTTTAAATCTTAAAAATTTTTTAATTTTGGTAAAGTTTAGAAATAAAATTTCTAAAGCTATAAAGTACATATTTATCTACTACTAGAATAAGGAAAAAATTTTATAGGTCCAGTAGGAATCGAACCTACATTAGAAACTTAGAAGGTTTCTGTCCTAATCCGTTAGACGATAGACCCTTGTAAGAAATTTGGGTAATACAGGATTCGAACCTGTGACCTCCTGCTTGTAAGGCAGGCACTCTACCGCTGAGTTAATTACCCGTAAATCCTCTTAATGACACGTATCTATTATACATAACACTTAAACTTTAAGTCAATATTTAAATATTGTTTTATTGGTGTTATTTTGCTAGAATATATTTTTAGTAAGTAAGGGTCGGTGCCCGAGTGGTTAAAGGGGGCGGATTGTAAATCCGCTGCGTTTCGCTACGTTGGTTCAAATCCAACTCGGCCCATTTCAGTTTTTTAAAAGAAGTATATAAACTAGTATTTATTTCTTTATAGTTCAAAAAGAATGTTTAATGCTTCCCAATCTAGAAGAGTAATTTAGAAATGTTCTAAATCAGTTATGAAATAAAACATTTTAAAATTTTATTGTTATAAAATTTGAAGGGTTACAAACCTACCATTTTTTTAAGAATCATATATAAACTTAGAAAGAATACTATAAGACCTAGAATTAGAAAAATTCGTAACTTTGAATTTTTAAACAAATTTTTAAATGGTGTTAAAATTATAAGAATTAATCCTAGCAAACTACTAATAAAAAACCGTGGGTAACGAAATACGTTTGTCCAAAAATTATTCATGTGTAACGAAAATATTTAATGTTTATTATGTTTTTTAAACTACTTTATAAACTTTAAGTTTATTAGATGAATGAATGTCTAAACAGAAAATTTATACTACAATCTTTTATTTCATGTTATAGTATAAACAAATCTTAGCAATAAAAGGCTCTGTAGCTCAGTGGTTAGAGCAGGGGACTCATAAGCCCAAGGTCGTAGGTTCAAATCCCACCAGAGCCAGTTGCTAATTGTTTAAAAAGACGTCTAGGAGTATAAATTATATTTGTTATTCTAGGAGAAATGGCTGAGTGGTCGAAAGCAATAGATTGCTAATCTATCGTACATTCTTTTGTACCCAGGGTTCGAATCCCTGTTTCTCCTCTAATTAACAAATCAAACGTTTGACATTTTTATAATTCTTGAGTAATATATTGGAAATTACTATAAAGGGATCGTAGCTCAATTGGTTAGGGCACCGCCCTGTCACGGCGGAGGTTGCGAGTTCGAGTCTCGTCGGTCCCGTTATAAATTATTAAAATTAAATTGAATAGCAATTACAAGATATAAGACAATTAAGATTGCTGTTAAGTTATTTAAAAATCTTTCAGCTGAACTTGGTGATCCTAATATATTACTTTTTGTTGCGAAACTTGCTAGTCCACCATTTTGGGGTGAACGAAGAAAAATTATGAAAATTAAAAAAGCACTAAGCAATAACCAAATTAAATTTGCCATAATACAATCCTGAATTTAAAGTATAGTTATAGTAGAAATTTATAAAATACGCTAATCTTCAATTTCAAATACTTCTTTAAAAATTTTAGATACTTTATCGCCTGAATCTATTGATTCTAACGGATCTTTTCGTAAACGGTGTCTTAAACATAGTGTTATAATTTTTCCAATATCATCGACCGTTACCGTTGTTCGATTATTATAAGCTGCATAAGCTTTTGCGGCTCTATTTGTTACAATATCACCACGCAATCCATCTACATCTAGAGTACTACATACTTCGGATATTTTAATTCGTAAGTCATAATCTAACTCTACTTTATTTAATAATTTTTGAGCGCTAATTATACGATCACGTAATTGTTGTTGCTGTTCAGCGTAATTCTCAATCCAAGCCTCTGGCGTTTGATCAAACGAAGTTCTTTCTTCTACAACTTTCACACGTAAAAGAGGATCCTTTACTGTTCGTATCTCTGCATGCATCCCGAATCGATCTAATAGTTGTGGACGTAATTCTCCTTCTTCTGGGTTTCCTGACCCAACTAAGACAAATCTTGCTGGATGGCGAATTGAAATTCCTTCTCGTTCAACTGTATTCCAACCAGATGCTGCCGAATCTAATAAGATATCCACTAAATGATCATCTAGTAAATTAACTTCGTCAACATAAAGTAAACCTCGGTTAGCTTTTGCTAATAAACCTGGTTCAAAGGCTTTAACACCATCTGTTAAAGCTTTTTCAATATCAATTGTACCACATACACGATCTTCTGTTGCACCAAGTGGAAGATCAACCATAGGAATTTTAATGTATTCTGTTTCTACATTTTCTCCATTTTGAACGCTTAGTTTAACTTCATTTCCCATTAGTTCTAAATCCGTTTTATGAGAATTAAATGGATCGTCTTTTACTACTTCGATTTCGGGTAATAAATCAGCAATTGCACGAATTGTTGTTGATTTCCCTGTGCCTCGATCACCCATAATCATAACACCGCCAATTTTTGGGTCAATTACGTTTAATTGAAGAGCTAGCTTCATCTCTTCTTGACCGACAATAGCTGTAAAAGGGAAGATGGGTGTACTAAATTTTTTTAAATCCTGTGTCGTCATAATTAATGAGTAAATATTATTATATTTTTAAAAATTAAAGAGCTGTATATGAATTTGCTTCATTATTTAGTTATAAAGTGTAGAACCTAACTGAATCGCTAAAACGCTTCCTACAGCAGCAATAACTAGTGCAATATAAATTTGAGAGTCTGTAATCATAACTTTTCACCTTAAGTATTTAGATAGTATATATATATAATTTGAACTTTTATGATCCTAAAGAATATGAAAGATGGGATAAAGACTCGGATTGAGATTTTATTCGTTAAGTTTTTAAGTTTAAATTGAAGAAAAAATACGAATTTTTTCTTCAATCTTATCAAAAAGAATTCTACCAACTTGATTTTGTCACACCTGGTAATAAACAATTATGAGCCATTTCACGTAAAACATGTCTTGATAATCCAAAGTCTCTATAAAATCCTCTAGGACGTCCTGTTTTCCAACATCTGTTTCGGATTCGTATTTTAGCACTGTTTCTAGGTAACTTCTGAATTTTTGAATGTACTTCTAATTTTGGCTCAAAACCTTCTGTTTTTTTATATTGTTCTAATAAATTTTGACGTTTTGTTCTGTATTTATTGTTTAGACTGATACGTTTTTTTTCACGCTCAATCATACTTTTTTTTGCCATATAATTTCTTTGGGTATAAATTATTTGTTTTGAGTAGTAATTCAATCTACTAACTCATGAATGTTTATTGTTATTTTATAGTTAAACAAATTATATAGCAATATATTTTAATTAATATATTTTTGACAGAGTTGTTTAATTAAATTTAGATACATATGGCATATTTTTACTCGGTAAAACTGTATAAGTACTCAATAGTTCTCTAAATTCTTCACCGTCCATTGTTTCTATATCCATTAACCTCTCAACTATTAAATCGATAATTACACGATTGTCATAAATAATTTCGATAGCTTTTTGCTCACAATAATCAATAATTTTGCACACTTCTTCATCAATTCGATCCGCAATATTTTCCGCAAATTCTGAACCAGGAGTCATATTTCCACCAAGGAAAACTTGTCCTGTGTTTTCATCTTCTAACGCCATCGGGCCAATATTTGACATACCAAATCTTGTAACCATTTGTCTTGCCAAATTTGTTACTTGTTGTAGATCACTACTCGCACCAGTAGTTACTTCAGGATCACCAAATATAACCTGTTCAGCAGCACGTCCTCCAAGTGTTGCGATTATTCGTGCCAATAAAGCAGACCGCGATAGGAGTGTCTGGTCTTCGTCTGGTGTAAACCATGTTAAACCTTTTGCAGAACCACGCGGTGTTAATGTAATTTTTTCAACTTCATCATGTGACTTTAACACAGAGCCTGTAATAGCATGACCAACTTCATGATAGGCAATTAAACGTTTATTTTTTGTATCTTCTAAAGGTGCTCCTGCAATACCGCCAATAATTCGATCTGCTGCTTCATTTACTTCAACTTTGGTAATTGTTGATTTTTTGTATCTTGTTGCTAAAATGGCAGCTTCGTTTAATAAGTTTGCTAAATCAGCTCCTGAAAATCCAGGTGTCCGGTTAGCTAATTGTACTAAAGATACATCTTCACTAACTGGTTTATTTCGTGCGTGAACTTTTAAAATTCCCACACGACCTAATCTATCGGGTAAATTCACAGTTACTTGTCGATCAAACCGTCCAGGCCGTAATAAAGCAGCATCTAGAATATCTACTCTGTTTGTTGCTCCAACGACTATGACACCTTTGTTTTCTTTAAAACCATCCATTTCTGTTAATAGTTGATTTAGAGTCTGTTCTCGTTCGTCATTTCCACCACCAACACCTGCTCCTCGTTCGCGTCCAACAGCATCAATTTCATCTATGAATACAATACACGGCGCATTTTCTGATGCCTTCTTAAATAAATCTCGAACTCGTGCAGCACCTATACCAATAAACATTTCAACAAATTCTGAACCTGCTACGCTGAAAAACGGTACATCTGCTTCATTAGCAATTGCTTTTGCTAATAATGTTTTACCAGTTCCTGGAGGACCTACAAGTAAGATTCCTTTCGGAATTTTCGCTCCAACAATTGTATATTTTTCAGGTTCTTTAAGGAAAGAAACGATTTCTTCAAATTCTCCCTTTGCTTCATCTATTCCTGCAATGTCCTTAAATCCAACTCCAGTATCAGGACGTCGTTCAAAACGAGCTGTTGATTTTCCTAGACTCATTGGTGATTGATTTGAGCCGTTACCAAAGTTTTCTGAATTTTGGAAAAAGTAAACCAAACCTGTTAAGAAAAGAATTGGTAATAAGATGTTACTTGCGATATTGACTAAAAAGTTCTTTTTTTCTGCAGGATGTGCATCAAAATCAATATTATAGTCTTTCAACTTTTGAATTAATTGTGACGCTCCAACAGGGATTTCTACACGTACTGTTTGAGGACGATTCCCTAATTCTGGACTTGATGCTTGAACAATTGCATTTCGACTATTATCGTATAAATCGACTTGCTTAACCCATCCCATTTCTAAGTACTCTAAAAAACGACCATACGTCATTCGTGAACTTACTACATTTTGATTTAGTTGCGCAGTATTTCGAATATTTTCTGGACTTTCAAATCCTAATAAATTAAACTTTTTTATACCTAAAGTGATAGAACTTAGTAGAATTATCCCTATAAGTATATTTCTAAATGTATTTCGACCCATTGTATTTTTATTAAATTTTTATTCTCTTTCTAAGAAGTATTTTACACATAGTCTAACATATATATTGTGACCAATGTTTTTATTTAGGTTATTTTCTCAAATTTATTTGATTTATCTACTGTTTAGTATATTTAACGCTGATTATAATACGTTTCAAACAAAATTTATTGTTGGTAGTTTCGGTCAAATTAAATATTTATTGTCATAAAAACTTGCTTAAAGTATACGTTAGTATTAATAATTTACTTTTAAAATATTATGATAGATCGCGGTTCAACAGTTCGAATTTTAAGAAAAGAATCTTATTGGTTTAATGAAACTGGTACAGTAGCATCAGTTGATAAAGGAAAAACTAAATACCCTGTTTTAGTAAGATTTGAAAAAGTTAACTATAGTGGTACAAATACTAATAATTTTGGATTAGATGAATTAAAAGAAGTTGATACCAAAAAACAAACCTAATTTTTAGTTAATTGTAAAATATTCATAATGTATAGCATAAAGTTTTATATTATGAATATTTCTATATGACTCTAACGAAAAAGTTTTCAGAAAAAATACTTTTATTTATTAGTTTTTAAAATCTTGTAATTAATAAACAAACTATTATATAATACCTTTGTGTAATTAACATTAACTTGTTAAAAACATAATTAATATATTTTATTTATAGGAATACAAAACATTTATTATGTATAAATTAAAAACTCGAAAAGCTGCTTTAAAACGTTATAAAAGAACCGGTGCTGGAAATTTTTTACGTCGTCATGCTTATAAAGGGCATCTTTTAAGAAAAAAATCGAATACCCAAAAGAGACGGTTATCACAAACTATTTGTGTCAATACAAGTGATAGTAAAGCAATTAAAATAATGTTACCTTATTAAAACAGTTACATAAACAAAAATGGTTGATAAACAAACAAACTTTAGCAAAACACGTTGCTTTATAAAGATAATAAATCTTACAGCAAGCATTTGTTTTGTGATAACGCCCATTTTAAGAATAATGTATAGAGGGTTTCCTGCGTTTGAAACTATTAATGACCACGTAAACCCCCATTACTATTTAAGTAATCCATTACCATTTAAACCACCTAGAAATGTTAAAAGGCAATGGTATGCATTAGCAAAACAGGTACCAATAGTTCAACAAGGTGGATTACATAAACTAATTTGTTCAAAAGTTGCTATATGTAATCCAGACGAAGGACTTTATAGTACCATAAGACAGATGGAGGTTTTTAGAAGTGTCCAAGAGGTTGTAGTTTTGCAAAAATTCCAAGACCCAATACCGTTCATGGGAGTAGTCAGAGGACCAAACTGGTATATTTTAGGTATACGAATATATTGTTTAGCGCTTGAGAAAGGTAATTTATTAACCTGGGAATGGCTTCGTTTAAACGCTAGGCACGTGGATTGGTTAAAAAAAGCACGTCCCTTATTTTCAGTAGATTGTGGTATTTATTTACCAATGTGGTCTACTTTGCTAAGACTTGCATTTAATTACCTTTCTTTTGTAACACTTGCTTTTTATGTATTCCTGCGATTTAATATAGGGTGTCTAGAATGGGTGTTTACAAACGGTATATCTGCACCGAAAGAGATTGCAGGGTATTTTTTCATACCCATTGGAATTCTATTAGATCGGACAAAGAATATTCTGTATCCGATTACAAAAGATACCGTAAAAATAATCGGTTCAAGATACTATGAATTCATAAAAGAAAGTTTCCCTATAGTTATAGATTGTGCAAAAGTTGGTCGATCAGATTTGTATACTTTGAATAACAAAATTCTTCCAATATTACAAAAAGAAGCGGTTCGTTGTGTATTAAGAACAAATTTGATCTTACTAAGTTCTTTAGTTTCGAAAACAAAGATTGTAAATTTATTGTGTTTATTAAAAATTCGAAATACTTCAAGCTTTAATTTATTAAGAGACGTTTTAATAAAAATGGTAAGTGAAACTGCAATATTTGTCAATACGCCAATCTTGATAGAGTTTTTAAGTCCGAGAATTAAAATTCTAATGAAATATGTAAAAGCCTCAAACATAACTCTAACAGATTTATATACTCCAATCAATAAAAAGTCAATTCGGCGTCGTAATCTGAGACTAGTACAACAATCAAAACTTGTGCTCAAACCTTTAAAACGTAGCGTGTCAATTGTCAATGGGTTCTTAATTTTAAGTGAAGGAAAAAAGTTACGACGTGTAATTAAGTTTTTAAAACTCAAAAAAATCGAAAACGGTGTAAGAAAATTTGTAAAAATTAAAAGACCAATCATAAAACAATTTATTGAAATCAAAACACCAATTTTAGTAAACGGTTTCAATGAGAATAATCAAATTTTAATAAACTTTTTACGAAAGACACCAGTAATAAGAATGAGAACTAGTTATAGAGATCTTACAGATCCTGGGATCGTCGACATAGTAGGCTCTAAAATGCAGCTTAACTTAAATATTGCAAACTGGATCAGAAAAGAAACTTTAATACTTGTTGATTTTTTAAAAACTAAAACTAAATCACTCTTACCTTTGATAATATTAGATATTCCAGTTATTACACAATTTATAATACTTGATACTCCAGGTGCTTTAGAGTTTATAAAAGTTGAATTACCAGGTATCGGTGATCTATCAATTGAAAAGACTGACTTCAGAATCGTACACGAATTTTTACAAAAAAATATACAAGTTATAGGGGGATTACTATGCACTATAAACGTACTTCCACTAAAATTTGTAGATTTTTCTGTAAAAACATTACTACGTTCGTACCTGCTAATTTTATTAGCTGAAAGCTATTTAGTTATTGGTGATCGGTCTCCACTGATACTTATATTAAATATTATGTTTAATAACCGCCTACTATTTAAGACCACAATACGTTTAATTGATATAGGTTGTGAGTTGATTATTATGTGGATTGTATGGTTTTACCTGTTCCCATGGATGCTATGTATGTTTGAAGAAGTTATCGTAATAATTTTTATTTTGTTAATTAGATTTGATACTGATCTTAGATCTTATAGTTATGGTACTTATTATATTTAGGATTTTTTAAAACATTTCCATTTAATAATATTAATGGTATTATAAAAAACGATTAACTTATTAAAATTAAAATGGTTAGAATTAAACGAGGAAACGTTGCTCGAAAACGTCGTAAAAAGATATTACAGTTAGCAAAAGGTTATAGGGGTGCACATTCACGTCTTTTTAGAGTCGCGAATCAACAAGTTATGAAGGCCTTACGTTATTCATACGTAGGTCGTAAACAAAAAAAACGAGTGTTTAGAAGATTGTGGATTACAAGAATAAATACTATGTCACGTATGAATAATATTTCATATAGTAAATTAATTCATAATTTTAAGAAATCTAATATCGATTTAAACAGAAAAATGTTATCACAAATTGCCATATTAGATGCACCGGTTTTTGGTAAACTTATCGAGATTTCAAAATAATTTAATTTATCAGAACATACTTTTCAGCTAACTTATAATATAGATTATAAATAGAATTATAATCTATATTTTATGATTGAAA
>Ga0115548_1002185_pt1 | contig 10307 bp, 10 predicted proteins | sample COGITO_mtgs_1004_4_FD_87187 | JGI IMG/M metagenome (GOLD analysis project Ga0115548, IMG submission 87187) | Pelagic marine microbial communities from North Sea - COGITO_mtgs_100423 | ecosystem: Environmental > Aquatic > Marine > Epipelagic | place: Germany:Helgoland, sampling site Kabeltonne...
ACGTTGTAAGCGCCATCCGCTATATGATTAGCCTGGCTGTAGTATTGTTTTTTATCGCCATAGTCGCCGGCATGTTTGTCGATGATATCCAGCCAATGCCAGAGCGCGGCGCACTCTATTTAGCCCCCAGCGGGACATTGGTTGACCAGCGTTCCTATATAGATCCGGTGAACGAAATATTTTCACAGCCCGGCCAGCGGGATGCTGAAACTCTGGTGCGAGATATAGTCCAGGCCCTAGATCACGCCCAGTACGATGAACGCATCACCCATGTGCTGCTAGATACCAACTATATGGCTGGCGGCTCTATTGCCAAACTCGAAGAGATCAGCAGCGCCCTGCAGCGCTATAAGCAGAGCGGCAAACCGATTATTGCCATTGGCGACAACTTCTCTCAGTCCCAGTATTTTCTCGCCGCCCATGCCGATGAAATTATTATGAATCCTCTGGGCCGCGTTATGCTCACAGGCTTTGGTTCCTACAGCAACTACTACAAAGAAGCCCTGGATAAACTCAAAATCAATGTCCACGTCTTCCGTGTCGGCAAATACAAAAGTGCCGTTGAACCCTTTTTGGGCAAAGGCATGTCAGAGGAAGCTCGTGCCGATCGACTGTACTTGGTTGACTCCCTATGGCAGTTTTACACTTCCAGAGTAGAGCAGCTGCGCGGCCTACCCAATGGTGCGTTGAATGATCTGGCAAATAATATGCACCTCAGGCTGGCCGAAGAGAATGGCGACATTGCCGCACTGGCACTCCAGCAGGGCTTAATTGATCGCATTGCATCACGCAGCGAAACCAAAGCTCACTTGCTTCAGATTCTGCCCCACAGCAATGGCGACTTTGATAGCGTGTCCATGGCCGCCTACCTCAATCATATGAAGCTGGGCTCTCTGAAAGCGGTTAATAAAGGCAGACCCGAAATCGCTGTTGTAGTTGCCAGCGGAACGATTCTCGATGGCAATCAACCCGAGGGAACCATAGGTGGTGACACCCTAGCCGAGATGTTCGCGGCAATTGAAGAAGAGGATCAGGTCAAGGCTGTAGTCTTGCGCGTCGACAGTCCTGGCGGCAGTGCCTTTGCCTCAGATGTTATTCGCGACAGTATTGCCTCGCTGCGGAAAAACAATATTCCAGTGGTTATCTCCATGGGCAGTTACGCTGCATCCGGCGGCTATTGGATCGCCACCGAGTCCGACAAAATACTGGCCATGTCTACCACCATCACCGGTTCAATCGGTGTGTTTGGTGTGATCCCAACCTTTGAGGATTCACTCAGTGCAATGGGAATCTATTCAGACGGTGTTGGCACCACCAATATCGCCGGCATGTTGCAGCTCGACCGAGCCATGGCCCCAGAGGCGAAAATGATTATGCAGTCTGGTGTTGAACATGTTTATTCCCGCTTCTTGACCCTGGTAGCGGATGCTCGTAACACCACACCCAGCGCTATCCATGAAGTCGCTCAAGGACGTGTTTGGACTGGTAAGAAAGCCTTAGAGTTGGGCCTAGTAGATGAGCTCGGCGACTTAAATGACGCCATTGCCAGCGCCGCGACACTGGCTGGCGTCAGCGACTATAAAATCGACTATCGCCGCAAGCCGCTGAGTTTTATGGAGCAGGTGATGATGGAGATTAGCGGCAATGTAAATGCCGCAGTGGGTGCTATGGGTTTACAGAATTGGTTGCCGGTAAGTCTGCAGCGACAACTGGTATCAGCGCTCAAGCCACTACAGTTTATAGACACATTGAGCGACCCCAATCATGTCTATCTCTACTGTGAGAGCTGTCCGTTATAAACGGAAAGCACTAGATATCCAGAACAGCCTTCACAAAGGGCAGCGTCAACCGGCGCTGCTCGCGCAACGACACTCCATCTAACTTTTCCAGCGCTTCCATCAATACATGGCTGTTGCGCGGTAATCTGTGCAACAAAAAGCGCGCCACTTCGTCAGACAGATAAAGCCCCAAACCACTGGCTCTATGCTGCAACAGTCGACGTAGATCTGCGTCTTTGTAATCAATGAGCTGCAGTGAAATACCGGATTTTAAGCGCGACAACAGATCGTCTAACAGCACCTCTAAATAGTCAGGCAATGTGTGCGCGGTAATCAGCAGCCGGGTACCCGACTCACTGCAGCGATTAAAAAAGTTAAACAGTGGCGCCTGCCAATCCTCGCGGCCAGCCACCTGATCGAGATCGTCTAAACAAACCAGATCAGAAGACTCCAGCCCCTCGAGAACCTGATCTGCGGGATAGTCACAGAGCTCTTTTAAAGGTAGGTAGACCGCCGCACCATTACTCAGACGAGTACTGTGCTGCTGGCAAACCGCCTGCATCAAATGCGACAGACCTGTGCCCGATGAACCACAGACATAGGCGTACTGCTTGCCCTCATCCTGCAGTAACATCTTCGCCAAATGTTGAGGGGTGCCGGTAGGCGCATAAAAATTATCGAAGGTCGCTCGGTTATCTAATTTAATAGCCAAACTCAACTGCTGAAAATCGTTCACTCAACCATCCAATCAAATTCTAAATTACCACTGAAACGCGCCATCTCGGTAGTTTGGTTAACCAAACTGCCACTGCGTTCCAGTGCTGAAATCAGCAGACCAACGCCGCCGTCTATATCCACAGTCACAAACAGCCGATCACCTTCAACCGCCGAGACATGGCTGGATCGCACTAACTTTAAGCTCTTCAGCTGTGCCAACACTGCCTGATAGTCGGCGAAGGAATCCACCTGATTAATCTGTACCACTAACTTGCTGGTATCGGCTTGGGGTACGTAGGTCAACTGTGAGGAGATACTGTCCACCAGCTCATTGACCGCCAATCCCACAAACACCTCAGCATTCTCGCCACGCACATCATCAAAGCCTCGCTGGTCACCCAATTTATAGGTCCAACTGCCACGTACCTGGCCAGATGTGGTGGTGAAAAAGCGCAATAGCACCCAACCGTCGGCTCCATAGCGTTGCGAAGCCACTTCTATAGTCTCTTCGCGCATGCTCCAGGCTTCATTCACTGAGAGCGAGAGTTGATCTTCGAGATCCAGCGCTGGTAAATGAAAAGGCATGGCGCGATCTTGCATTATTTGCTGAAAACTCTGGGTAAAATCGGGAGACGCCTGCTCAGTGACAAACTGGCGACCGGTCTCGGCGTCATCGCGGACGATCCAGAACACCAATTTTGGTCGTCCCGCGGGCAATATGGGCAGCTGCGCCCAACGAATTAATTGATCTATGGCCTGGGCAGAGAAACTTACCTGCAATGAAAAACCAGGCTGATCACTAAGTTCATCAGCCGACCCAGCAGAAAAATCCGCAGGCGAACGTGCCGGTAATTTTGTGTAACCGACACTAGCGATAAAGTTATTGGTATTGCTAACGGCTTTTTGAATGCCGGGAAGCTGCATGATTTTACTGTTGCCAGTGAGCTTAATCAGCACCTGTTCCAGTGCCTGATCGACACCTTTTGATCTCGATTGCGCAGTTTGATCGGCAACCAAAACTCGTCCGTTATAGAGTCCGGAAACCGGTTCTGCCAACAATGAGGTGCAAAACAGGGTGAAAAACAAAATTAATGTCCGTTTCAACGGTTTTTCTCCAGATATTTTGCAACATTATATCAGTGCTTGATGAAAAGTAGGCCCACTGCATCTAAAATAGCGGGCTAACAAAAGAAGGCTTGTGCCATGACCGAAAACAGCAAATCACTCAGCTATAAAGATGCAGGCGTCGACATCGATGCGGGCAATGCACTGATCGAAAAAATTAAAGGCGCAGCCAAGCGCACAAGACGACCAGAAGTTTTGGCCGGCCTCGGCGGATTTGGCGCACTGTTTGAATTACCCACCGGCTACAAACAACCAGTACTGGTTTCCGGCACCGATGGTGTTGGCACCAAACTGCGTTTGGCACTGGATCACGGCAAGCATGACACCGTCGGCATCGATCTAGTCGCCATGTGCGTCAATGATTTGATTGTCTGTGGCGCCGAGCCACTGTTCTTCCTCGACTACTATGCCACTGGCAAACTCGAGATCGACACAGCCGCTGCCGTGGTCAACGGTATTGCCGATGGCTGTGCTATCTCAGGCTGCTCACTGATCGGCGGCGAAACCGCTGAGATGCCAGGTATGTATGAAGGCGAAGACTACGATCTGGCCGGTTTCTGTGTCGGCATAGTCGAGAAAGCCGATCTTATCGATGGCACCAAAGTAAGCATCGGTGACACTTTAATTGGTTTAGCCTCAAGTGGCCCCCACTCGAACGGCTACTCGCTGATTCGCAAAGTACTGGAAGTCACTGATACAGATCCCGCCACTGCTCAGCTGGATGGCAAGCCACTGATCGACCTGCTTATGGAACCCACGCGCATCTACGTGAAGCCCCTGCTGAAGTTGATCGCCGAGTCTCAGGTCAACGCCCTGGCCCATATTACTGGCGGCGGACTGTTAGAAAATATTCCACGGGTTCTGCCGGACAACACCAAAGCCGTAATCGACACTCAGGCCTGGACTCGCCCAACAGTCTTCGACTGGATTCAAAAAGGCGGCAATATCGACGAGCACGAAATGCACCGCACCCTAAACTGCGGCGTCGGCATGGTGATCTGTGTTCCCGCTGACCGCGCTCAAGAAGCTCTTACTATGCTGGCTGCCAGTGGCGAAACTGCTTTCGAACTGGGTAGCATCTCGGCTCAAGAAGCCGGCGAAGAACAGGTTCAACTACTCGGACTATCTTGATGACTGACCTCTCCAAGGGCAAGCGACGCATAGTTGTCCTAATTTCCGGCGGTGGCTCAAACCTGCAATCCTTTATTGATGGTTGCGCGGATGGGTCACTGAACGGCGATGTAGTAGCAGTCATTAGCAATAAAGCTGGGGTCAAAGGTCTTGAGCGCGCTGCAGTTGCAGCCATTCCCAACATCACCTTGGACCACAAGGGCTTCGCCTCCCGAGCCGAGTTTGATGTGGCTCTGGCCGATGTCATCGACAGCTTCTCTCCAGACCTGATTGTGCTGGCTGGCTTTATGCGCATACTCACACCACAGTTTGTAAATCGCTTTCTTGGCCGGCTGATTAATATTCACCCATCGCTGCTGCCCAAATACCCTGGCCTACACACCCACCAGCGCGCGATAGATGCAGGTGACAGTGAAGCCGGCGCCACAGTACACTTTGTTACCGCCGAGCTAGATGGCGGGCCGGGCATAGTTCAGGCTCAAGTGGAGCTGGTGGAAAACGACACTGCTGAAGACCTGGCCTCAAGAGTGCTGGTCTTTGAACACCAGATCTATCCATTAGCGGCACAGTGGTTCTGCGAGGGACGCCTAGAGTTGCGCGAAGGTCATGTGATTCTGGATAACGAGTTACTGCCCGAGGGCGGCGTCTGTGTAGAAATAGAAGAGCGCAACCAACGCTAGGGACATACAGACTCTATAATAAAAAGCTTGTTTTGCGGCACCGGCGAACTAACTGAATATTTGCTACTCTAACAGCAGCTGTGTGATTCATCATCGAGGCGAAACCATTGTCAATATTCACAAAGATACAATCAGCAGTCCTCTGCATCCGCTCGATGACGTTTTTGCCGTTAGTACTTTTACTCTCTACAAATGCAACCACTGCCTTGAGCGGTGGTTCAGCGATCCCTCCACAAGACATATTTCAGCCACCGGTCAGTCTGTATAGTGCCAATTACTCAGCCAAATTTAGCGGCCTGGAAATTGAAGCCGTACAGCGCTTAGAAGAGATTGAACCCGGCATCTATCGTGAAAGCCTGGCAGCGAAAAACTTCCTCGGTAAGATCGATGAGCAGAGCACCTTTAGCCTCACCGACGAGCAACTCTTGCGCCCAAAAGAATACAGCTATGTTCGTTCAGTGTTTGGCCGCACCAAAACAGAAGTGCAGCGCTTTGATTGGCAGAACAGTACTCTGCACTATCAAAAAAATGACAGCCACAAAGAAACAACACTGGAAGCCGGGCAGCTGGATATGATCACCCATCGCCTGCAGTTGCGTCGCGATTTAAGCGCTGGCCATACAGCGTTTTCTTATCCTGTCATTTCCAGAGGAAAGCTGAAACAATATGCCTATCGCGTGGTTGCCAATGAAGTACTGGAAACAGCCATAGGCCCGTTAGCAACAGTCAAAGTCGAAAGAATTTTCGAGTCAGACAGCAGCGGGCAATTTACCGCCTGGCTGGCCAGGGACTGGGACTATCTAATCGTAAGGCTCGAACAGAAAAAGAACGGCGATAGTCATCAACTTAAACTGCGCAGTGCAGTGGTTAATAACCAGACCGTACTACCACTCAAAAATGATCGCACAAAAACGGATGGCAGCACAGAATGAACCCTCAACCTAAAAAAACTGGCTCAAACAATCTAGTCTTTATTGCTGGAACACTGATCTCCGCGGTTATTATTGTCGCTGTTCTATTTAAAGCACAGAGCAAACCAGAATATGATCCAGAGCTAATCGCCATACCAGAGCCAGTAGCTGAAGTTGTTATCCAGGCGTCAGTGATACCCGAAGCGGTCATTCCTGAAGCGGTCGAACCCGAGCCACAACCAGAGCCCGAGACCAGCTCAGTCACCACACCGCCTCCTCTGCCCAAACTCGACAACAGTGACGACTTTATCCGCGAGCGCCTACTGCTGATCAGCAACAAAGCAGAATTCGCCAAGTGGGTGAAAACCGATGACCTACTGCGCCGCACCGCCAGCTATGCCGACGGTCTCTCCAACGGCGTGTTGCTATCAAAGATATTTCCGCTAACCGCCCCTGAAGGTAAATTTGCCACACACAGCAGCGACGGCACCATCTGGTTAAACGCCGGTAACTACGAACGCTATGACCGCACCATCAACACCTTAATCAGCCTGCCCATGGACTCCATGGCGACAATGTTCCACTTCGCCCGACCGCTACTGGAAAATGCCTTTTCAGAAATGGGTTATAACCCGAGACAGATGGACGGCATTATCTTGCAAGCCATAGACGTGATATTGGCCACCCCTATAGTCGCCGAACCGATCAGATTGAGTCGTGATTCCGTGGTGTATAAGTTTGCTGATTCAGAACTTGAGTCATTGCTGCCATTGCAGAAGCAATTGCTGCGTTCCGGGCCGGAGAATACTAAGCGGATTCAGCAGCAGGCTGAGGCTTTGCGGGAAGCGTTGTTGAACCCCTAGCCGAACCATTCACCAAAACCAGTTCAACATCAGGCAAGTTATCGGCAACCTCTTGATAGCTTTGACTACGGGTAAGTACCTTAACAACATCAGGGAGTGGCTCCGCCCAAATTTCGGGCAAATCAGCCTCGCCCTCTAGTGCAGCAGCGAAAGGTAGTTTCTCGATTGGCGGATAAAACTCAGCTGTCACACCCTCTTTATTACCTCTCGCATCAATTCGAAACCAGCCCAGCTCATCAATGTATACAGCGTTCAAACCATGGAGGCAAAATGGTGGCGCATCGATAATTGTCAGGCGCTGATAACAGAGGCCCGCAGGAATTTTATTTGCCCGCAGTAGTGCCGCCAACAGATGGCTTTTGGCATAACAATAACCAGTACGATGTTGAAGTACATCGGATGCTTTGCAGGTCACAGGATTGAGTTTGTAATCCCAACTATGTTTTATTTCGTCACGGACAAATTCAAAAGTTCTACGAATGATTTGCTCAGAATCAGAGGTGTTTTGGGCAAGATTTTTTGCATGAGCTAATATCTCTGGGGTATTCCAATTTATGTATTCTGTAGATTCTAGATATTTTTTCATACCCCGATTGCCTTATCCGTAGGATGGTCTTCCCCATCTAGAACGGGAACCTTAGCAAGCACAAAGGGATCAATGCCATCAAGACAGGCGATATTAAATGCGTATAATTTTGGATTTGATCGTCTTTGATGATGAGTGTAAATACCGCACTTAGTACAGAAATAATGCTTCGCTGTATTGGTGTTAAATTGATACAACCCCAAGACATCTTCGCCTTCATCGACTATTAGATCCTTCAGTTCAACAGAGGCAACAACTGCACCGCGCCGCCTACACATGGAGCAATTACATCGACGGGGATCAATCAACCCTTGATCAAGATACACTGTGAATTGCACAGCACCGCAATGGCATTGCCCTTTATGAATTGGTTCAACCTCAATATGATCAACAAGCGGCTTTTTGCTTAAAGTGTATTTCACAGCCATTTAATTAACTCCTGCAGTTACGATTAGCATTTTGATTAATCGTAGACCAAACCAAAAAATATCCCGCAAAAGACTACTATATTGCGGGACCTAGCGCTAAATCCATGACAAAAGAAATCCCACGGTTTCCACAGTTCGCTCACAGAGCTCAACTATTTTGCTAGATTCACTACAAAGGTATCAAAAATTTTATTTGTGACAGATATAGCTGCAACTTCTCGAGCCTTAGCGTCCATATGATTAGAGAAGTTCTCAATACTTGACACAGACAGGTCCCTACTAACCTTTTTCCCGTCTTTATAAGAGAGATCAACAACGGCCGTGACAAAACCAATCACAAACGGGCGAGTTTTGTCATAGTCGAGTTCAAACTCCTTGCCGTGCATGGTTTCGGCAATCAGTACGCCCAAGGGACCTATGCCTGAACTGGTGCTCGCCCCTTGTAATAAATCTGCCTGATGATTCGCCTGAAAGAGCATTCGCTTAAGGGTTACTCTTACCTCTTCTGGCTGTACACCCCAAGTGGAAAGGCCTCTATGCAGCCTTATTTTTAACAAATGGTCTAGCTGCGGAGAAAAGCTTTTATCTCCAAGAGTCATTATTCCGTAGTCTGATTTAAAAACCATAAAGGAACCAACATCAAACTCTTTATCGCTATCTGGTCGCTGATCAATAACAGTAATGGTTACATCAGAACCAGAGGAGCCAACTGTTTTTGTCTCTTCAATTACATATGGCTCATTTAATGCACATGCGGGTAGTAGAACCACAACCAAGACTGCCCAAATTATTTTCCCTAAATTCATAACTTAACTCCTTTTCTAATTAATATTTATGAATTGCTAACAGATGCGGATAGCACAGATAAAATGCCCTCAGCAGTAGCTAGCGACTTCAATTAATCGTAGACCAATTCAAAAAATCCACCAGCGGAAAAGCTACAAGAAAGTCGAGTAGAAAACTTAAATTAAAGAGGAGGTTTTTTGAGACTGTGTGGCAATACCGAAAAGGCAGGCAACGAAGAAAATGGTTCGGAGATCCAAAAAAAGAGCCCATTTAACCCAAAAAAAGTAGTGTATTTCTGGAAAAACCTGAATTAAAAACGAGGATTTTTTCGTGAGTGCAAGGCAGCACCGCACGGAGCGACTGAGTGTATGATAAATACATGAAGTTGCGAGTACGGCGCTAACGCCGCAATCGCGGAAAAAGACCGTTTTAAATCAGGTTTTGGGGAGCGTGACGCCGGTTTGGCCTTGATACTTTCCACCGCGATCAGCATAAGAGGTTTCACAAACCTCATCCGACTCAAAGAACAACATCTGCGCCACACCTTCATTGGCATAAATCTTCGCCGGCAGATTAGTCGTGTTAGAAAATTCCAACGTCACATGCCCTTCCCACTCAGGCTCAAGCGGCGTGACATTCACAATGATTCCGCAGCGAGCATAGGTCGACTTACCCAGACAAATCGTCAGCACCGACCGCGGAATCTTAAAGTACTCAACCGTTCTGGCAAGAGCAAAGGAGTTGGGTGGAATAATGCAGTAGTCGCCATCCATATCCACAAAGGAGTCGCTGTCGAAATTCTTTGGGTCTACATTCTTCGAGTGAACATTGGTAAACACCTTAAACTCGCTAGAGCAGCGCACATCGTAGCCGTAGCTTGAAGTACCGTAGGAGATAACGCGATCGTCACCGGAGTAGCGCACCTGACCAGCCTCAAAGGGCGAGATCATTTCATGTTGCTCGGCCATACGGCGAATCCAGTTATCTGACTTAATGCTCATCTGCGGTGACTCCGGTGTTATTGATGTAAGAACTGCTTGTTATTGGAAGTTGCTTTTTACAAGGCTGGTATCATACCGTTTTACGCGGGTTGGGCAAGTAGCAGTCATTTTGAGCAAAGAGAGAAATCCTCTGAATATCTCTGATCGAAGAGATCCGCCAAGATGGCACGGTAGAGCGGAGAAAAATAATGAGGACGGCTGGACTAACAATCTATCAATCAACCTATCAATAGGAACAACTCTAAGAGACATCAAAAGCTAGAGTTTGGAAAGTTCTCCTGTCGCAGCTCTATGCTTACTC
>Ga0115548_1002188_pt1 | contig 10303 bp, 14 predicted proteins | sample COGITO_mtgs_1004_4_FD_87187 | JGI IMG/M metagenome (GOLD analysis project Ga0115548, IMG submission 87187) | Pelagic marine microbial communities from North Sea - COGITO_mtgs_100423 | ecosystem: Environmental > Aquatic > Marine > Epipelagic | place: Germany:Helgoland, sampling site Kabeltonne...
GATTATAGGTGATAGAATTGCTATATCTAATTCAAGTCCACAACTTAGGAAAATCTTAAATGAAACCCCTTGGAACCCTTGGGCTAGAACGTTAGGCGATTACACCGATGCAGGGACAAATAATAATAAAGCTGTATTTTTTCAAGCTGGCGTAACGTCAAAAGTTACTACCATTCCTTTAGCAAGTGTGTTAGAAAATGCAGGTCAAGAAGAAAAACAGCCAGAACCACAAGAAGAAGAAATAGAAATAGATATGGATGGGTTTTAAATAATGGAATATCATAGTGCAGAAATTTTTACATATGCTACAAAAACTAAAATGGCTGGTGATGGGCGTTCTAGTTGGTGTGAATATGAAACTTCATCTTCAGTTTATGGCGAAATAAAAACTGTAAATCCTACTTTTCAAACAAGGGAAATGTGTGAAAAGTATATTGATGATCACTATATAAAAGAAACTAAAATTATACCTTTGAGTATATTTATGGAATTAAATAATGTCTGATATAACTTTATGGGACTACCAAGATGATTTAGTAGGCCGTGTGCGTGCCTCTATGCGTTATCATAAGTGGGTATTAATGCAATCTGCTACGGGTTCTGGTAAGACTATTATGGGCGCAAAAATGATACAAAATGCTGTAAAAAAAGGAACCACTTGTACTTTTATAGTACCGCGCCGCGAATTACTAAAACAAACCGCTAAAACATTTCGTAATTTTGATATTCAATACGGTATTATTTCTTCTGGTTACGCGCCTAATCCGTTTCCAAAGGTGCAACTTGCAACAGTTGGTAGTTTAGCCCGTAGGTTAGATAAAGTAGCTGTACCAAAATTGATTTTTCCCGATGAAACACATTTTGGTAAAAGTGAACTTGATAGAATTATTAAATGGGGTAAGGCTGGTGGTGCTTATGGCGTTGGGCTATCTGCAACACCACAAAAAACAGATGGTACTGGCTTAGATATTTGGTATGATCATATGGAAAAAGGCCCTACTATTCGTGAATTAATGGATAATGGGGATTTATCGGACTATAGACCTTTTGCTGTTGATCATCCTGATATGGGTGGTGTGAAAGTTATTGGTGGTGATTATTCAAAATCCCAACTTTCTAATAGAATGGAAAGTGATAATGTTTTAACAGGATCAGCGGTTAAGCATTACAAGGAAAACGCATATGGTAAACTTAATATTGCCTTCTGTACATCAATAAAACATGCTGAATTAGTTGCTAAGGAATTTAGAGAAAAAGGCGTTTCCGCGCAATGTATTCATGGTAAAATGGATGATAAGGAAAGAACGCGTTTAATTATTGGCTTTGCTAGGCGCGAAATATTAGTTTTAACATGTGCTGATTTGTTAATTTTTGGTTTTGATCTAGCCGCCGCCGTCGATATGGAAGTTACGGTAGAATGTTTAAGCGACCTTGCGCCCTCAAAGAGTTTACCAAAGCAAATACAGAAATGGGGTAGAGCGTTTAGAAAGAAAGATTGCCCTGCTATTTTGTTTGACCATGCGGGTAATTTTAAAGAACACGGTTTACCAGATGATGAACAAGAATGGACGCTATCAGGTAAGGAAAAGAAAAAACGTGGTGAACAAGATGAACCTACTACACCTACCCGCCAATGTCAGCAATGTTACTTTGTACACCGCCCCGCGCCTGTCTGCCCTAATTGTGGTAATGTGTACCCTGTACAGGCTAGAATATTAGAAGAAGTAGAAGGTAACTTGATAGAATTAAAATCAAGGGTAAAAGAACAAAAAAAGGAAGCTAGGATTGAACAAGGTAGAACTGAAGGTTATGCTAATCTAGTTGCTTTAGGTGTATCAAAGGGATATAAAAACCCTGATGCATGGGCAAGGAATGTAATGAAAGGCCGTAATGCAAAACGTTAAAGAAGGTTTAGAATTATTTGCAACAGAATATTGTGAAGAAGCAATAGAAGAAGCAAAGGCTTATATAAATAGGTTTGGATTAACTAAGAAAAAAATAAAGATTGTGAAAAGTGATAACACTTTAATTATCAGGGCTATCACAGATTTTAAATTAGAAGAAAGTGGAAAAGATGATTAAACGTAATTTAACAGAAATATTCGTATTTGGTTCTAATTTATCTGGTATACATGGTGCAGGTGCAGCATTGCACGCTAAAAAATATTATGGGGCTAAAGTTGGTATAGGTGAAGGTATAACGGGTAATTCTTATGCTATACCAACTAAGGGAAGAATAGGAAAAGATAAAAAGTTTCCTATATTACCATTAGATCAAGTAGAATTTTCTTTAGAAAGATTTATAAGATATGCAAAAAAACAAAGCTATTTAGAAGAGCCTAGCTTATTTTTATTAACACCTATAGGAACTGGTTTAGCAGGTCATAATAAAAAGGATATTTGGAATATATTAAAAAAACATTATATACCAAATAACGTAGTTTTAACTAAAAGTTGGATTAAATAAATGAAAGAAGCCTCAATACAAGCGCAAGGATTAATGGCAACTTCACAAGCGGGGGCTGTTATGTTTCGGGTTAATACTGGCATAGCGTGGGCTGGTAAGGTTGTGCAGAAGTTTAAAAAGGGATTTACCCGCTATTGCACTATCGAAAATCCACAACCATTAAGCGCGGGTTTGTGTAAAGGTGGTAGTGATACAATAGGTTGGACTTCAGAAATAATAACGCCTGAAATGGTAGGCCAAAAGATAGCTATTTTTACAGCAGTTGAATATAAAAATGCAAAAGGTAAAGCTACAAAAGAACAATTAAACTTTATAAAAAATGTAAATGATGCTGGTGGTAGGGCGGGTGTTGCTAGAACACCCGAAGAGGCTGTGAATATTGTAAAACCCTAGAAAGGAATTTCATCATCTAAAGGTTGTTCATTATGGGTAGATTTTGCAGCACTTGAACCGCCGTTAGATTGACCACCGCCGCCTGAATTACCTTCTTGATTACCGCCGCCTAACATCTGTAATGTACCATTAAAACCCTGCAACACAATTTCCGTTGAATAGCGATCATTTCCAGATTGATCTTGCCATTTTCGCGTCTGAAGTGAACCTTCAAGATATACTTGTGAACCTTTTGTAAGATATTGTTCACATACCTTAACTAGCCCTTCATTAAAAACCGCTACAGTATGCCATTCTGTTTTAGATTTTTTATCACCAGAATCTTTATCACGCCAAGTTTCACCAGTCGCTACACGTAAATTGCAAACTTTACCACCATTCCCAAAAGTACGTACTTCAGGATCAGCACCAAGCCGCCCAATTATCTGAACTTTATTTAAATCACGAGCCATATTTTTTCCTTGCTAATTATTAAGCCTTATTATATGGGTTATCATATGTAATCAAAAAAGGATAAAATACATGAAAAAACCAAACGTAACAGAAATTATTTTTAATACTGAAGGTGAATGGTTAGAACTTCGAAAGGCTGATATTACATCTACCGCTTGTTCTGCACTATTTGGCCTTTCAAAGTATGCTACTGAATTTGAAATTTACCAACAAAAGAAACATAATATTGAAGTACCTTTTGTTAGTAATGATCGAGTTGAAAAAGGTAATCGTATGGAAGCAGCGATTGCAGCAGAAGTTTGTATTCAAGAAGGTTGGGTAGACTTAAAACCTCTAAAAGTATACCGCCGTATTACAGAAGAACGCATTGCATCAAGTTTTGACTTTGAAGCAAAAACTAAGCAGGGTAAAAGGGTTTTAATTGAGATTAAAGCCGTTGATTATTTTATCTATAAAGATACTTGGACTGAAGAAGAAGCACCACCACATATTGAAATTCAAGTGCAGCATGAATTACTTTGTGCGCCTGAATTTGATGTAGCCGCGATTGTTGCTTGTACTGGTATTTATAATTATAATGTAATTTACCGTGAACGTGATGAAGATGTTATTACAGCAATTAGGCAACGTATTGCAAAATTTTGGAAAGATGTAGAAGAAGGTAATGAACCTGAAATTAATTTTGAGCGTGACGCCGCCGTAATTAATGAAATGTTTCCTAGTCAGACTGTTTTACCTTTAGATTTAACAGAAGATACAGAGTTTTCAGAACTATTAATTCAGTTTGACCTTGCAAAATCACAAGAAGCTGAATTTAAGAAAATAAAAGAAGCTTCTAAAGCTAAAATACATTATTACTTAAAAGATGCAGAAGGGGCATTTACAAATAAGTATAAAATAAATACAAAGCGTACAAACCCTAAAGAAGCTACATTCATTACTGAAGATATGATAGGTAATGTATTAAAAGCGGCTTCTAAAGGGCATAGGCACGCATTACTAAAAAATACACAAAAAACCAAATAGAAAGAGTAAAAAAATGACTAATAAAAAAGAAGGCGGTTTACCAGCGGTCTTAGATAAAATGTCTGGTGAGATTACAAAAGCATTAGGATCAGGTGGGGTAACATCTGAACGGTTTATTCGTGCTGCAAAATCTACCCTTAATGGAAACCCTACTATAGCTAATTTAGAGCGTACAAGCGTTTTAGCGGCTGTTATGAGTGCTGCACAAGATGGGCTTGTTATAGATGGTAAGGAAGCGGCCATTGTACCATTTAAAGGGAAGGCTACTTATATTCCTATGGTACGGGGGTTGCTTAAAAAAATGCGCCAACATTCGCGCTTTGGTAATATTTCACATGGTATTATTTATTTAAAAGAAGTAGAACAAAAGCGGTTTTCTTATATAAAAGGTGATGAAGAAGAACTAATTCACGATCCTATTATTTTTGAAGAACGTGGTGAACCTATTGGGGCTTACGCGGTAATTACTATGAAAGATGGTGAAAAATTCCGTTCTGTTATGCGTAAAAAAGATATTGAAAAACGTTTAGCAGTAGGGTTTAATTCCAGTCAGAAAAAAGAATGGAAAGAAGAATTTTGGATTAAAACCGTAATTAAAGACGTTTATAAAATTGCACCAAATTCTACAGATGAAGAAGGCTATTTAGAAGGTATGTTTGGTGAAGAAAAAACACCAGAAGAACCTAAGATAGTAAACCCTGTAGAACCTAAAAATGAACCTGTAACGATTACCTCTTCTGGTGATACTATTGATGGTGATGGTGTTGTAATTAAAGAAGCAGACCCTAAAAAGCCTAAACGCACTAAAGCAGCACAAGCGGTATTAGATCAATCTTCAATCCCTGATGCAGAAATTGTAAACACTGAAGAAGAAATTCCTATGTAAAAAACACTACCCGCTATATTGACTGAAAGGTATAGCGGGTATATATTGGAAAGTCTAACACTAAAAACCCCCTTACAGAAAGAATTAATATGACGCGATTTAACGCCCCAATAGCTGAACAAATTTGGGATATGAAATACAGATTAAAAGACGCATTAGGTAATTATATTGAAAATTCAGTTGAAGAAACTTGGGCGCGTATTGCTAATGCAATAGCACAAGCTGAACCTGAAAAAAAGGATTATTGGGCTAATACTTTTTATAACGCACTAGAAGATTTTAAGTTTTTGCCAGCGGGTAGGATAACAGCGGGGGCGGGTACAGGTCGCAATGTTACCCTATTTAACTGCTTTGTGATGGGAACTATTCCTGATAATATGGGTGGTATTTTTGATATGTTGCGTGAAGCTGCATTAACTATGCAGCAGGGTGGTGGCATTGGTTATGATTTTTCATCACTTCGCCCTAAAGGTGCTATTGTAAAAGGCGTTGCAGCAGATGCAAGCGGCCCTATCTCATTTATGCAAGTATGGGATGCCATGTGTAGAACTATTATGTCAGCAGGTTCTAGGCGTGGTGCTATGATGGGTACTATGCGCTGTGATCATCCTGATTTAATGGATTTTATCACCTGCAAACAAGATAAAGCTGAATTACGTATGTTTAATTTGTCAGTTTTAATTACAGATGATTTTATGGAAGCTGTTAAAAATGATGCCCCTTGGGATTTAGTATTTGAAGGTAAGGTTTATAATACCCTGCCAGCCAAACACATTTGGGAAGCTATTCTAAATGGGACTTATACTTGTGCAGAACCAAGCGTTATTTTTATTGATCGTATCAACCAAGATAACAACCTGAATTACTGTGAAACTATTGCCTCTACTAACCCTTGTGGTGAACAACCTTTACCACCTTACGGGGCTTGCCTTCTTGGTTCAATAAATCTAGCTAAGTTTGTTAATGAAGGTGGTTCTTTGAAAAAAAATGAACTTGAAGCAATAGTAAAAATAGCTGTACGTATGTTGGATAATGTTATTGATGTTTCAAAATTCCCATTACCACAGCAAGAGCAAGAAGCAAAAAATAAACGCCGTATCGGTTTAGGTGTCACTGGTTTAGCAGATGCTTTAGTTATGATGGGTATAACATATGGTTCTGATGAAGCTGTTGTTATGACAGAATTTATCATGAAAACTATATCTGTAGCTTCATATAATGCATCAATTTCTTTAGCAGTCGAAAAAGGTTCTTTTCCATTACTTGAACGCGCTAAGTTCCTTGCAAGTGGTAATATGGAAAAAATGCCTTCAGATGTAAGAAATAGTGTTTGGGAAAATGGTATTCGTAACGCACTATTAACTTCTGTTGCGCCTACTGGTACTATCTCACTTTATGCAGGTAATGTTTCAAGTGGTATTGAGCCTATTTTTGCTAACAGCTACACCCGCGATGTTTTAGAAAAAGATGGTTCTAAACGTAATGAACTTGTGGAAGATTACGCTGTTGCAAAATTCCGTAAAGATAATCCTGATACAAAACTACCCGCTACTTTTGTATCAGCACAAACATTAACAACTATTGACCATGTTAAAATGCAAGCCGCCGCGCAAAAATGGGTAGATAGTTCAATCTCTAAAACCGTAAATTGTCCTGAAGATATTACTTTTGCAGATTTTGAAAATGTATATATGCAAGCTTGGGAAATGGGTTGTAAGGGGTGTACTACATTTAGACCAAATGATATTACAGGTTCTATACTTGAAGTGGTTAAAGAACCTGAAGGCGGGGCTTGTGTTTATGATCCGCTTACAGGTATTAGAACTTGTGATAGTTAAATAATTAAAGGGCGCGTTATTTTGTTGACGCGCCCTTTAAAATACAGTAAACGTAAAATGTAATCTAAAAGAAAGAAAAGAAATGGAAAAGTATAAATTAACAAATGAAACTGTTAAGTATTTAGAAAAAACACTATACCGAATAGAAGCCTTAAAAACATTTGGTATAATAACAAAAGGTCAAAAAGGCGGCTTTATAGAGGCCGAAAAAAATCTTTCCCAATTTAGCGATGCATGGGTGTCTGGCGATGCATGGGTGTTTGGCAATGCATGTGTGTCTGGCGATGCATGGGTGTCTGGCAATGCGCGGGTGTCTGGCGATGGGCGGGTGTCTGGCGATGCGCGGGTGTCTGGCAATGCGCGGGTGCTTGGCGATGCGTGGGTGTTTGGCAATGCGTGGGTTTTTAGCGATGCGCGGGTGTCTGGCGATGGGCGGGTGTCTGGCAATGCGCGGGTGTTTGGCAATGCGCGGGTTTTTAGCGATGGGCGGGTGTCTGGCGATGCGCGGGTTTTTAGCGATGCATGGGTGTCTAGCAATGCATGTGTGTCTGGCGATGCATGGGTGTTTGGCGATACATGGGTGTTTGGCAATGCATGTGTGTCTGGCGATGCGCGGGTGTCTGGCAATGCGCGGGTGTTTGGCAATGCAGGTGTGTCTGGCGATGCGCGGGTGTCTGGCGATGCGCGGGTGTTTAGCGATGCATGTGTGTCTGGCGCTGCGCTGGTGTCTGGCGATGCGCAGGTGTTTGGCGATGCGCGGGTGTCTGGCAATGCGCGGGTTTTTAGCGCTGCATGGGTGTCTGGCGATGGGCGGGTGTAAAGATGAAAAATAAACGAATTATTAACATGCCTTCAAAAGTAGCAGAAATTTATTTAAAGTTTCCTAACGGGCGCGGTTGGATAGCTGAAACAGATACAAAAGAAACTGTTTTTGTTATTGGTGATGCTGTAGGCTACAAGCCCCAAAAAGGTAATTGCCTAATAGCTGCACTAGAAACACATCAGAACGCGCCTAGCCCTGATTTTTATGCGGCGTGGGCTATCCCTGAAGGTGTTGTAACATTACAAACCGTAACAGATGCATTAGCCGCCCTAAGTGAAACAGATGCCCTTACTGGTGAAGAGGTTGGTACTGGTAATGGTGATATTTTATATCACGCGGGGCTTGTAGCTAAATTTGTTAAACAGGATCGCCGTAAATCTTTAAACGCGGGTAACGATATTTGGTATTCAGTAACGCCTGAAGAATGTGAAGTTGGGATTTTCGAAAATGATTGAATTTGAAACAAAAGAAGGTTGCTTATCAATAACCCCCAATAAGGTTACAGGTATTCAATACAAAGAAAAACACCTAACAGAAATAACAATTTGTGGAAAATCTTATAATATAATTATGCCTTACCCGCAAGTTATGGAACGTTTAAAACCTAAAAATCCTGAATTGGAAGCCGCTGTAATATATTATAAATGGTTGGTTAGGTTGTCGTTTGAAAACGGGTATCGTAACGGGTTTAATCATTGTGCTGATAATACTAAAGCAGATTGGAAATTATCATGGGATAACAGTAAAGTTAAAGGGAAATTAGACGGATGAAAGAACAAGTAAACCCATATGGATATTCTACTAATGTAGATGTACATAAACTTATAAATTTAAAAGGCTACGGTAAAGCAAATATATTTGTTAAAGCCTCTGGCTTATGGAATGAAGAAAAGGAAACATAGAATGAAATTTTCAACAGAAAAAAAACCTATACTAGCCGCATTAATTCAGGCTAATTCAGTTGTAGAGCGTAGGAACACAATCCCAATTTTAGGTAATTTATTACTTTGTTTATCTGGTAATAAATTAACAATCACATCAACAGATTTAGATATTGAAGTGAAGATTGATGTAGAAGTAAATGGTGAAGAAGATGGTACTACTACTGTATCTGCACATTTACTTTTAGGTATTGTAAAGAAAATGTCAGAAGGTGTATTAGCTGAATTTTCAACAAAAGCTAATGGTGATATAAATTTTCATTCTGGACGATCTGTATTTAATTTAGCCACATTACCCCATGAAGATTACCCTGTAGCAAGTGAAAAAACATTTGAAAATTCCTTTACTATTACTGGTGAAGAAATGTATTCTATATTGTATTCTACTATTTTCGCGGTATCAAAAGAAGAAACCCGCTATTATCTTAACGGTGTATATTTTCATAAGGTAGATGATAAAATACGTGGTGTTGCTACAGATGGACATAGATTAGCTTTATGTGACGTGGTGAAAGATGTAGAAGATTTTGATAGTGTTATTATACCTACCAAAGCAGTAAACCAAATTCTTTCTTTATGCACAAATGAAGAATTGACGGTATCTACCACACCATCACAAATTAAAGTAAGTGCAGAAGGTGTTACTTTAATTTCAAAAGTAGTAGATGGTACGTTTCCTAATTATACACGGGTTATTCCACAAAATAACACTATCAATATTGAAGTTAATAGTAAGGATATTTCAAACGCTTCTAGCCGTGTAACTTTAGTTTCTACAGAAAGAACAAGAGCGGTTGCAATTAATTTATCAAAAGATAAAATTGAATTAAGTGTTAAAACGCAAGAAAATTTTGCTTCTGAAGAAATTAATATTGAATATGATGGGCCTGAACTTAGAATAGGTGTAAACAGTAAATACCTTTCTGAAGTTATGGGGCGGTTAAGTGGTACTGTAAAAATATTTTTTAATGATAATTCAACACCAATGATCATTAAAGAAGCCGCTAATGAAAATACTCTTTATTTGATTATGCCTATGCGTATTTAAAATAAAAAATCAAATAAAACTAAGATAGGGGTTTACAGCCCCTATTTTGTGTGGTTAAAGGTATTAACGAAACGCAACAAAGGAACGCGACAATGAAAACTTCAGCAACATTCTCAAACGGCGAAACAACAACATACGGCGGAACTCGTAAAGTTACTGCTGCATGGGCAATCATCGACACAACAACAAATGAGATTGTTGAAAAGGGTTACAGCCTGAACATAAAGTTGGCCGCATCTTCAGCATCAAGCAACATTTCTAGCCGTATTGGTGGCTTGATTTGTTCAGGTAATTCAATTCAAGCACACCGCGTAAACATGGACACGGCAAAACGCAAAGGCTGGAACGGTAAAGGCCAAGCAAAACGTTTCCTGAAGGGCCTGAATGTGGATACTCGGATTGAATACGATAAAACCCACAAGATTGAA
>Ga0115548_1002197_pt1 | contig 10265 bp, 7 predicted proteins | sample COGITO_mtgs_1004_4_FD_87187 | JGI IMG/M metagenome (GOLD analysis project Ga0115548, IMG submission 87187) | Pelagic marine microbial communities from North Sea - COGITO_mtgs_100423 | ecosystem: Environmental > Aquatic > Marine > Epipelagic | place: Germany:Helgoland, sampling site Kabeltonne...
AATTGATTGGGTTCCGACTGGTCGTTGCGGCAGCGCCTCCGGAAATTGTGCTGCAGTTAATAAAGACCTGAGGTGAAGGCAGACTAAACGACCCGTCCGAAGCTTGTCTTTGCTGGATTTCATGCGTTTTGCGGCTTGCATCGCTAATCGAGAATGATCCTTGTCATTTGTCGCAACGCACACTTTGTCGGATCGTGATGGCAAGGCCGTCATCGACAGCGAGCTGCTGTTTAATTGACCGCTCTCTCTTTGGCCGAGCTCTCTTGGGCCGAGCTTTCGCTTGCCGACTTTTGATTTGTTTACCGACCTAGGCCGAATTCGACCTGGGACGAACGCAAAGGATTGGTTTTCAATTTTAGCCTCTAATATTTTTGCCTCAAACATTTTAGCCTCTAACATTTTAGTCTCTAACATCGTTGAGCCCTCCTTATCATCATCACCTTCATCAGCGTCATCCAAAAAAAATCTATTGAGGTTTCGCCGTTTCACCAAGCTCGGAGGCCGTTATCTAGCTATCCCGACGCTTTACTCGCGTGATCGTTGGCCGCCTAAATTGCTGTACAAGCGTACAGTACTCTATAGCTGTATGCTTGTACAGTATTATTTACATTTAAAAGCGAGGCCCTGATCCGACATGGCAACCACCACGGGGCGTGTTTGGTCAACGGCACCAGACAAAATCGCTTCAGCCAGTGGATTTTCGATCATGCGCTGAATCAGCCGTTTCAGCGGTCTTGCGCCATAGGCTGGATCGAAACCTGCTTCCGCTAGGTTGTTGAAGACTTCATCTTCCAGCGTCATTTCGATACCTTGCTCCGCGATCCGCGCCAACAGACGATCGACTTGAATGCGTGCTATGGCTTTAATATTGACTTCTGTCAGAGGCTGAAAAACCACACTGTCGTCGATTCGATTGAGGAACTCTGGTCGAAAGTGCTGTTTAACGACCGCCATCACCGCGTCTTTGATCTCATCCGCGCAAGACGCACCCGCGGCAGACTGGATCACGTCAGAGGCTAGATTCGAGGTCATAATGAGAACCGTGTTTTTGAAATCCACAGTCCTACCATGGCTGTCGGTCAGTCGACCATCGTCGAGTACTTGCAGCAAGATATTAAAAACATCGGGATGCGCCTTCTCAATCTCATCTAGCAATATGACCGCATAGGGCTTGCGCCGAACTTGTTCTGTCAAGTAGCCGCCTGTCTCGTAGCCCACATAACCCGGTGGGGCACCAATCAAGCGGGATACGGCATGCTTTTCCATGTATTCCGACATATCCAGCCGAATCAGTGCTTGTTCCGAATCGAACAGATTTTCGGCTAAGGCTTTCGAAAGCTCTGTTTTGCCGACGCCTGTTGGGCCCAAAAACAAGAAAGAACCATTGGGGCGGTTGGGATCAGACAAGCCAGCACGAGCGCGGCGCACGGCATTGGCGATGGCTGAAACTGCGTCTGCCTGACCCACGACGCGGCGCGCCAATTCCGTTTCGAGATCTAAGAGTTTTTCACGGTCACTGGCCAGCATTTTATGAATGGGAATGCCCGTCCACTTCGACACGACTTCGGCAATTTCGTCCTCAGTCACTTGGTTTCTGAAGAGTTTCGCCGCAACTTTATGGCCGCTGGTTTGGTCCTCAATTTGTTTTTCAAGGGCAGGGATTTGACCATATTGTAATTCGGACATCCGCGTCAGATCGCCGGCTCGCCTGGCGACCTCGAGTTCTTGCCGAGCTTGATCCAACGACTCTTTTAGGTTCTGAGCACCCTGATGCAAGTGTTTTTCTCGACGCCAAACTTCATCTAAGTCAGCAAACGCGCGCTCTAGCGCCAAAATATCACCCTCAAGCTCTTCCAGTCGCTTTTTCGACTGACTGTCCTCTTCTCGGCTGAGCGCCTCACGTTCAATTTTAAGTTGAATAAGCTTTCTTTCCAGTTGGTCCATCTCTTCCGGTTTTGAATCAATTTCCATCCGAATGGAACTTGCGGATTCATCAATAAGATCGATGGCTTTGTCGGGCAGCTGGCGATCTGTAATGTAGCGTTGGGAAAGTTGGACCGCCGAAATAATTGCGGGATCGGTGATGGTCACACCATGGTGCAGTTCATAACGTTCTTTAAGGCCTCTAAGAATCGCAATCGCATCTTGGGTGCTGGGCTCATTGACTTGAACGCGCTGAAAGCGCCGCTCTAGGGCCTTGTCTGATTCAATATATTGTCGATATTCATCAAGTGTTGTCGCACCCAGACAATGGAGATCGCCACGCGCGAGTGCAGGCTTTAGCATATTGCCAGCATCCATTGAGCCCTCCGCACGGCCCGCACCGACAACCGTATGTAGCTCGTCAATAAATAAAATAACCTCGTCTCGCCGACTTTCAAGGGCTTTTAGAACGGCTTTTAGCCGTTCCTCAAATTCGCCACGAAATTTTGCGCCCGCGACCAGCGCTGCTAAATCTAACGACAAAATGATTTTGCGGCGGAGACCTTCGGGCACCTCTTGATTGATAATTCGGAGCGCCAAGCCCTCAACAATTGCGGTCTTGCCGACGCCTGGCGCGCCAATAAGTACCGGGTTGTTTTTAGTCCGGCGCTGCAACACTTGAATGGTTCGTCTGATTTCACTATCGCGCCCGATGACGGGGTCCAGTTTTCCTGAACGAGCAAGTTCCGTGAGATCAACCGTGTACTTCTGGAGCGCCTGGCGCTCGGTCTCCGAGCCTTCATTGTCAACTTGTGCGCCATTACGAGCTTGTTTGATTGCGCGCGCCATGGCATCTGGATTAACGCCACTGCTCTGAAGCTGTTTGGCTAAGGCGTCGGTGCCTTCAAAAAGTGACAGTAACAGTACTTCGGTTGAGATAAAGTCGTCTCCCAACTCGTGGGCTTTCTTCTCGGCAAGGTTCAGCCAGCGAATCAGTTCTGGACCCGGTTGAACCTCACCGCGATTCGGTCTAACAACGGGCAGCGCAGCCAGTAAGTCGCTCACCCCCTTTAATAGCTGCTCAAGGTTTACACCCATTTGACCCAGAAGCGTCCGAACGGTGCCTGTTCGATCTTGAAGCAACGCGGAAAATATATGCACAGGCGCCAAGATATTGTGATCTTTTTGAACGGCCAAAGATTGGCCGTCAGATAAAGCTTGCTGCACCGCAGTGGTCAATTTATCCATTCTCATTGTGAATCCTCAGTGATTCGATAATCTGCTTATACGTCGCGTTTTTCGCGCTTGGGCTTATGTATAATACTCCCCTTGCGGAATTCAAGGGCAACTGGTGTTTGCTGACCAGAAGCTTAAAGACCCTGTTCGCGTTTCAAGGCTAAGACACGGCATTGTTCAGGAATTAAATTTCTGGTTTAAGCAAAAAAAAATGATTTGGCGATCTTGTCGCGATGCGATCAGAAACGGTAACCGTCAGCATGGTTTACGCGGAATGTTTCCAAGCAATCCGACTTTGGCGCTTGCCGCCAGCGGCAAGCCGCGGTGACTCGCCGCTGAACTCAGCTTGGATAATCATGTTTCGGGTTCAACAGTCTACGAGGGCATCAAGGTGAGCGAAAAGGTCTACATCACGCCACAAGGCGCGAGTAATCTCCGGGCCGAGTTGCAGTATCTGTGGCGGGACAAACGTCCGAAGATCACCCAGCAGGTCTCCGCTGCGGCGGCATTGGGCGATCGGTCTGAAAATGCCGATTACATCTATGGCAAACGGCAGCTTCGAGAAATCGACCGTAGAGTCCGGTTTCTTGAAAAACGGCTTGAAGTTTTGGAAGTTGTGGATCGAACGCCCCAAGATACTGAGAAGATTTTTTTTGGCGCCTGGGTTCGACTTCAGCCTGACAACGATGATCTGATGACGCTTCGAATTGTTGGAGAAGATGAATTCGACTTAGCTCAGGGTTGGATCAGCTTAAATAGTCCAGTAGCACGCGCCTTATTGGGAAAAAGAGTCGGTGATGACGTTGTTATTGATCGGCCCGCAGGAAAAATTTTTGCTGAGGTATTGGACGTCAGCTATGAGAGGTTTTTAGATGAGCAGTAAACGCTTTGAACGTCACAATATTGCAAAGCTGGCAGGCTACGTCCCAGGCGAACAACCCTTTGACGCGCCGGTTATAAAGCTGAACACCAACGAGAGCCCCTACCCGACCTCGCCGAAGGTGCAGGACGCAATTGCAAACTTTGCGATCGAGGGACTTAGGCGTTACCCACAACCGACAGCAGATCGTTTTCGAGCGACCGCGGCATCAGTTCATCAGGTTGCGCGCGAAAATGTGATTGCAACCCGCGGGGGCGATGAGCTGTTGCGGTTATTGCTGACAACCTTTGTCGATCCAGGGGCTTGCGTCGGCATGACCGACCCAACCTACTCGCTGTATCCAATCCTCACGGCAATTCAAGACGCTTTGGTCACCTCGATTCCGCTTGAAGCCGACTGGTCTCTACCGCACGATTTTTCGAGTGTGATTACCGCGCATCAATGTCAGCTCACGTTTATCGTCAATCCTCATGCCCCCAGTGGCCGCTTGATCGATCAAGAGACCTTGCGGATGTTGGCCTCAGAGATTGATGGCATTCTCGTAATTGATGAGGCCTACGTGGATTTTGTCTCCGATGAGGCGCATGACCTGACCCAATTAGCGGTCAACTCAGACAATATTGTCTTGCTCCGAACACTCAGCAAGGGCTATGGCTTGGCTGGTTTAAGGGTGGGTTACGGTATTGGCCCTGAGCATCTTATTGAACCGATGCTGCATAAAACGCGTGATAGCTACAACCTAGATGCCATTAGTCAGCAACTGGCAGAAGTTGCTTTAGCGGATCAAGCCTATGCAAAGTCAGTCTGGGAGCGCGTTCGTTTAAGCCGTACAGACCTGTGTCGTGATCTCCAGGCGCTGGGGCTTCAAGTATTCGCATCTGAAAGCAATTTTTTGCTGGCAACGGTGCCCCCTGAATGCCCGCTGAGCGCTAAAGCACTTTATGAGGGTTTAAAAGCAAGGCATATTTTAGTGCGGTATTTTTCGCATGATCGGTTGCAGGACAAGCTTCGTATTACCGTCGGGACAGACCAAGAAAATGCACACCTACGCCATCATCTTGCGGCGCTAATGCAAAGCGGGTCGGTCAGCACGCCGACTTAAAGGATCACAGGACCATGGTGGAACTCGATATTGACGACGCAACACAAACCGGGCAAATCGTGCTGCGCCCGAATGCATCCGGTACTTGGCGATTCAATTTGTACCTCCTGTACACCCTGATGATCGTGTCAGGGACCGTCAGCATCGGTTTTTTATTTGCCGGCGCCTGGATGATTCTGCCATTTTCCATTATCGAGATGGGCGCACTGGCGGGGTGTATGTTTTACTGTAATCGGCAATGCAATCGTCAAGAAGTGATTACGGTTTCAGACGATCTTGTGAGCATCGAGCAAGGCGTTCGTCAGCCAAACAAAGCGATTACCTATCAGCGGCTTTGGGCCAAATATCTTGTATCACCACCGCCTCATCCCTGGGGCGTGTCTCGAATAGCCATTCGCAGTCACAACCAAGAGTCAGAATTAGGCGGATTCCTCAGTCAGGCTGACAAGCAGCAACTGGTGAAAGCGCTTAAGCGCGTGACGCCTCGATAACCATACGCTCCAGTTTCGGGACTAGTCGATTTCTCGGATCAAACCTTCTTGGGCAACAGATGCAATCAAAAGACCGGCTTCCGTGAACATACTGCCGCGATTGAAGCCGCGTGCGCCCCCGGCGGCTGGTGAGTCTTGTTCGAATAAGATCCACTCGTCGAACCGGAAGGGTCTGTGGAACCACATGGCATGGTCTAAACTTGCTGTCATTAAACCTTTCAAGAACGATTTGCCATGAGGCAGCGTGCAGGTACTCAAAATCCCCATATCGGATGCGTAGGCCAGCAAACATTGATGCATTGCGATGTCATCGCCTAATGGTTGCCGCGCGCGGAACCACGTGTGTTGTTTGGGCGCCTGTTTTACTGGGTTTAGAAAATCAACCACTTCAACCCGTTTGAGTTCAATCGGGCGCTGCCGCATCATCATCTCGCGCATGGCGGGTGGCAACTGCTCAAGCCGAGCGGCCATGGCATCCATGTCATCGGGGATATCGTCTGGCAGCGGCACATCTGGCATCTGACTTTGATGGCTAAGGCCGGCTTCTAACACTTGAAAACTACAAGACATATTGAAGATGGCCTGCCCCGCTTGGATTGCGACGACCCGCCTTGTGGTGAAACTCCGGCCATCCCGAATACGGTCGACCTCATAAATAATCGGGCGCGTTGGATCTCCGGGACGCAGAAAATAGCCGTGAAGCGAGTGGCAATGCCGATCTTCAACCGTTCTAAGGGCGGCAATGAGCGCCTGACCAATAACCTGACCCCCAAAGACCCGAGGGGTTCCAAGATCTTCGCTGATGCCTCGGAATAGGTTGGTTTCAATCTGTTCTAAATCGAGTTGGTCGATGAGGGTTGGTTTGTCCAAGTGAGATCTCTTTTGAGGGTTGAAACGGGCGCAAGGATCTACACTTTGCGAATCAATTGCAAGGCTTCGCCGCTAATCAGACCAAAATCGTTGGCGTGCGGGCCTTGCCGATGATACCCAATGCAGCCCTTTTCGATCGGCTTTAAAGATTAGGGCGCCCTGCTCGGCTGTCGATATCACATGGGCACCCCGGTTCTGATACCGCGTTACAATTTCTGGGTGGGGGTGGCGGAAGGCGTTGTTGAACCCGGCCGCGATGACCGCCCACTGGGGCATGAGGTGATTGAGCAACGCCGGGGATGAGGAGGTTCTCGAGCCATGATGCGGAACCATTAGCCAATCGACCTTACCTTGCAGGTTATTCAATAGGGCGAGCTCTGCCTCAACTTCAATATCACCAGACAAAACCAGGTTAAAACCGGGGCCTGTCACTTGAAGCAAACAGGAGCGATTGTTTCGATTGGTGCCGCCTTGCCAACTCAGCAGTTGAAAGTTTACGCCATCAATTTTGTAGGCTCGCTGGTTTCTACAATCAGGATGGTTGGGGTCGATCACGTCGTTAATTTTCAGGGCGCGGTGCAGACTCGCCTGCCCGCCCGCATGATCTGCGTCCCCGTGGGAAATAATGAGCCGATGTAATTGGTCAATGCCTTGAGCCCGCAATGCCGGAACGACGATTGCAGCACCGGCATCGAAGCCGCTGCGAGACAAGGGCCCGGCGTCGTAGAGTAGGTTGTGGTGCGCCGTTTGTAGCAAAAGGCTGTTGCCTTGCCCGACATCGATAACGTGAAGCATGAGTGTGGCAAATTCGGGTCGAGTTGTTTTGGGCGCAATCAAAGCAAGCCAGATCGCCGTGAACGCTGCGAGCGATAGCAATCGAAGACCCGTAATAAAGGCCAAAAATGCTGCAAATGCAGACATAAGGTACAAAGTGGGTAAGCGTACAAGGGTTAGCGAAATCCCGAGGCCAGCAAAGAAGTCGAGGACGATCCAGAACAATTGCAAACCCAGATCGCTGACCCTGAGCAAGCCTTGGGCTAGTAAGATGGCCCCATCTCCCGGAAAGGCTTCGCTGATTAAAAAGAGCAAGATACCGGCAAGTGCTGGGGGCAACACGATGATCGACATCAATGGAATGGCAATTTGATTCGCAATGGGGCCAATTAAGGGCGTAAATCCTGTCAAAATCGACCCTAGGGGCATCACGGCCAACGCAAGTAGAACTTGCGTTTTAAAGGACACCAAAAATCGCAACCATCCGGATTGGGCCTTAATCCTTTGGGTGTTTGAGATCAGTAATAAAACACCGACACAGGTGAAGGAATACCAAAATCCTGGCAGGCCAGTCACCCAGGGTGAATGCAAAAGCGTCGCGATCATGGCAAGCCAATAGATGTCGCTGTAGGCAATCCGGCTCCGCGCGAGGCCAGCCCCGACAACCAGCAGACACATAAGACTCGCCCGTAGTACAGAGACCGCTTGCGCCGAAATCCAAAAGTATCCGGTGATGGCAACCGCGGCGAGTAGATAACAATAGGCTACTGGCAACCCGACCCAACGCAGTATTCTAAACATGCCCCAGCCCACAAGGCTTAAGTGCAGGCCGGATATGACCATTAAGTGTTGGGTGCCGGTCGCTTGCAAGCGTTCGCGTTGTTGCCGATCCATCGTCGTCGCCGCGCCAATGGTAATGGCTTGAATAACTTGACTACTACTCGCTGATAACGATTCATCGAGCCAGTGTTGGATAGAATGACGGCGCGTCAGGGATTTGAGCGGGCTTGGTGGGCCGCCAAGGGGTTGATGATGAATCAAGGTGCCGCGACCCGAGACACCTCGAAAAACCATTCTTTGATGACTATGGCCTGAGTGGGTATTGACGAGACCTCGCAGGGCTGTCACTTGGATAATGGCGTTGATTCGACTACCCGGTACGAGGTCAGTTGTTAACGCGGCAGGATCATAAAATAACTGAATTCGATGTCCCTCGAGGCGGCTTGTGGGCGGCGCCTTTAAGATATCGGCCGTAAAACGGTTGGTATAACGTCCTCGGCTAATCAAACTGGTGACCTCTGCGGTGACTCGCAATGCTTGATCTGGATGGACGTTTAACTGCTTTGGATAAGTGGCGACAGCGAGTTGCTCAAACTGCACAAGCAAAGCAATCACGATCCAGCCTAGAATTCGAATGATAGGGTACGACAAGGCCGCTATTGCAGCGGGCAAGGCGAGCCAAAGCAGATCGATATTGGGCAAGGCCGGTAATAAAAGGCTACCCCGTTGAATCAATAAGAGTGTGAGCGCAGCCAGGGCCATGCCGTAGTATCTAAGAACAACATGCTATATATTCTGCGACTTAAGCGGCGCCCCTTGTGCGTCAATGCTTAGGAACTGCGGTTATGAGCACCCTGCCGCCCAGGGGCTGAGGTCATCGAGGTGGCGCATGATTTGTCTGAAGGATACTATCGAGTCATATGACGTTTAAACGTTTTCTACCGGATCGAAAGACGCTCCAAAATCAGAAGATATTTCGGCTTTTCGGTGCGTTTATTCATGATGCGGATCTTTGGCACATGAATCGTCACAGCGTTTCTGAGGCGTTTCTGTGGGGCTTCCTGTGTTGTTTCTTGCCCATCCCATTTCAGATGGCGCCTTGTTTGCTCTTATGTATTTGGCGTCGCTGTAATATTCCCATAGCCATTGCGCTGGTCTGGATTAGTAATCCCATCACCATGGCGCCCATGATGTATTTTGCCTTCGAAGTGGGGGCATGGATTACGGGCCAATCGGTTGATTTATCGACCTATGATTTGTCCTGGAACTGGCTCGTGAGCCGACTGGCCGAGATTTGGATGCCATTGATTGTCGGTTGTTTAACCTGCGGTTTGACCCTGGGCGTGCTTGGATTCCTTGGGGTTCAGCTCTATTGGGGGATGCGCGCCAAAGCTGATTAAAGGCCCGCGGGCGGGCTGTTTGTGCGGGCAGGATCTTGCGCGAGCCGAAAATTGGATTGTACCAATCGCCACATCACGCAGGCACACGCAAGCAGTGCTGAGATAATGATCAACGCAGTATCCCACAGCCGAATATCGACCGGCAGGTCAGAAAAGTAGCTCCCTGTGACGATCGAAAAACCCGTTAGGTCTTCAATAAAGGCCATAAGGGCCGGCAATTGACTGGCGATCAGGACGCCAAGGAGCAAGCCGATCGCAATCCCTGTAACCGACAGCAAAGCGCTCTGAATCAGAAAGACGTATCGGCAATCTTTCGCGGTTAATCCTAAGGTCATCAGAATGATGATTGTTTGTTGTTTTTCAAGCATCACGATACGCATCCCGGCAGACAGGCTAATGAGGGCAAGACCGATCAGAACGGATAATAATAGCCCCATCATTAATTTTTCGAGCTGAACCGCTTGAAAAAAGGCGCCAAACTCATGCTCCCAAGAACTCAAAGGCGTGATCCCACTTGAGATTAGGTCCTCACGAACCCTTTGTACTGCCATTGGGTCTTTTAAGTGCACGCGTTGGGTTGGCGATAAATTAAGTACCGTTGCCAAGGCCGAAAGCGAGGTGATCGCGATGGCCTGATCGGTTTCTGCACCCAGTGCATAGGTCCCAATTAGAACAAAGCTCGAGACCCGCGGTTGGATCCGATGGGTCTCTGGATCTATTTTGATTAAAGCGACCGGAATGGATTGGCCGAGTCGATAACCAAATCGTTCAACTAAGGGGGCGCCTAAAATGATCGGGGCCGCGTCTTG
>Ga0115548_1002201_pt1 | contig 10253 bp, 15 predicted proteins | sample COGITO_mtgs_1004_4_FD_87187 | JGI IMG/M metagenome (GOLD analysis project Ga0115548, IMG submission 87187) | Pelagic marine microbial communities from North Sea - COGITO_mtgs_100423 | ecosystem: Environmental > Aquatic > Marine > Epipelagic | place: Germany:Helgoland, sampling site Kabeltonne...
GCAAAGATGCAGGAGCAGCTTATCATGCAGGTGTGGCGGAAGTGGATTCTGCTAAAAAAACAAAGAAAAAACAAGGTACAAGTTTTGATTTTGAAGCAGAAAGGGCAGATTATTTAGCTGGAGCAGGGAAAGCTGGAGGTGTTGGTACAAGTGGTGCAGATGCCAAAAAAGGAGCAAGCTCTATAACTGGAGGTGGCAGCAAGCAAACTAATATAAGTATCAGTTTTGGTAAACTAAATGAAAGTATCACTATACAAAGTACTACAGTAAAAGAGGGAGTGGGTCAGGTGCAGCAAATGCTAGAGGAGATGCTATTGAGGGTAATAAATTCAGCTAACCAAACGCAAACAAGTTAATGGCAATATCTATACCCATACAAGAATTAACAAAGCAAGCTTTTGGCTTATCATCATTTCCTGATATTGGGGAGTATGATATGAGCAAAGTGGGGTTAAATGCTACTGGTAGAGACCAGCTGGGCAGGCTCTATTTTATGGATGTGGAGCTAGCCAGTGCTAAATTAGGAGAAACTTGGAGCATGCCAAACGAGCCATTGATTAGAGTGAGCAAACAAAAAAACTTGGTAGAAACTGTTATTGCTGGCAATGAAGAGTTTAGTGGTGGTATTGTTATTGAGCAAATAAATAAAGGGAACTTTGCCATAGACATAAGAGGCATTATTTTAAATGAAGAGTTAACGGCTCCGCAATATCCTCAAGACCAGGTTAAAAAATTAATTGACTTTTGTGAGAGTGGGGAGGCATTAGAGATAAATTGCCAATTGCTTGACCACCTATTTAACATCGGTAAAATAGTAATTAAAGACTATGATATTGATGCCATGCAAGGGCAACCTTACAGCCAACGCTACACCATTAATTGTATTAGCTACACCGATTTTTATGCAGATCTATCCATTAAACAAATAACAGGGTAATGTACGGAGTTTATAAGGCACATATCACTATTGGAAATTACACATTTAAACAAGTAAATGATGTAAACATTGTGCGCTCTGTGGATATGCTTAGTGATACGGCTACTATTAAAATGCCTACCACTTTCTTGTTAAAATCCTCTGAGAATACTATTACTAAGAAAAAGATTGATGAGGCAATAAAAGTTGGAGATAAGGTGAGTATCAGCGTGGGTTATGACGGCATTATTTTTAAAGAAGAATTTACTGGCTATGTAAAAAAAATAAAACCCAACACCCCAATGGAAATTGAGTGTGAAGATGCTGTTTATTTAATCCGCAAAAAAACTATCAATAAAATGTTTATCAATGCGGAGCTGGTAGATGTGCTTGAGCATATAGTGGCAGGAACAGGTGTTGAATTAAGTGATGTTATCCCTAGTCTAAAACTAGAGCGGTTTTTAATTGCGAATATAAATGGTGCAGCTGCGCTAGATAAAATTAAAGAAGAGTTTGGTTTAGCAATTTATATTGATGATGACGGAAAACTTTTTGCAGGTCTTAAACAGCAATTAAACACCGTTCAAAAGGTGGTTTATCATTTCCAAAAAAATGTAATTACAGCAAGCACAAATTTGGAATTTGTGAAAGAAGAGGATGTAAAAATAAAAATTAAAGCAATAGGGATTGCAGCTGATAATACTAGAACCGAAATTGAGGTTGGAGACGTGGATGGTGAACTTAGAACTTTACACTTCTACCATATTTCTGATAAAGCTAAGCTGAAAGAAATAGCCGAAAGTAAACGCAAAGAGTTGACCTATACAGGGTACAGAGGCAATTTAACCAGTTTTTTATTCCCTGAAGCGGACAGAGGTTGGGCAGCTGAGGTAGCAGATGGAAATTATCCTGAAAAAGCAGGCGTTTATTTCATTGAAAAAATGGAAGTGAATTTTAATGACGCTGGAGGCAGACGTATTTTAACACTAGGCAGTAAATTATGAGTAGGGAAGCTGAAATACAAAGGGGTTTGAAAGAATTGACCAAAGTAGCTGAAGGAATTACTTCAGCTGAGGTTTTATCTATAAATAAAACAGATAAAACGATTGTCATTAAAACAATTGATGGTTTGGAAATTCCTGATGTGCGATTGAGAAGTGTAATAAAAGATAGCGATGCCTTTGTGATGTATCCAACAAAAGGGAGTAGCGTTTTAGTTTCTCCTTTTGGAAACGAAAGTGCCGGACTTTATAAAGTGGTTGGTGTGGAACAAATAGATGGGTTGGAAGGCAAAATTGGCACTGTTGAATTTGAGGTAGATGCTGATGGTTATAAAATAAAAAGAGGCACTGAAAATTTAAAGGCAGTAATTAATGATTTGATTGCTGAGGTGAGTAAAATAATTGTGATACAAGGTACTACCATTAATGTAGCAGCCATGACGCTAATAAATGATAGAGTTAATAAAATATTGAAGTAATGCCATTAGTAGTAAAGGATTTAGAAGCAAGATTTAAAGTTGTTTTAGATAAAAACAGCGATGTAAAGGTTGACCCAGCAGAGGCACGTGCAACCTTGGCTAAGGATTTGGCAGATGCAGTGCACTTGTATTTAAAAAGTGCAGTTGTTAATGCTTCAGGCTCAAATGGTGGTGGCCCAGTAACAGTAATTGGAAGTTTAAGTTAAAAAAATGAATTTAATAGATTTTATATCGCAATATACCGGTGAGGCAGTAACTGCAATCATTGCATCATTAGGCACATGGATATTTAGCCGAAAAAAGGAGAATGCAGACATTAATACTATTGTGGCCACCAATAAAAGTTTAGAGGCAAATGCCATTGAAGCTATGCAAAAAGCCTATGACATTTATGTTGACCATAACAACAGGAAGTTAGAGGATTTGGAAAAAGAAATTGCCAAACTTAAACAAACAATGATTGATGCTGTAACAGGTTGGGAATTGAAATATAGGGAGCTTGAAAAAGAACTTGTGAGGGTGGAAAAATACTGGCAAGATAAGTATAAGGCATTGAAAAAAAGTTTTGATGATTACAGGAGATTAAACCCGAATAATGAGCCATGATAGTAGGTAACGGACAAAGTTTATTTGACATTGCCATACAGGAAACTGGTAGTGCGCAAAGTATTGTTGCAATATTGAAATTAAACAATATTTCACTTAGCACCCCATTAACTGTTGGTCAAGAATTGTTGATGCCTGATGTGGTAAATGAGGATATTTATCAGTTTTTTAAAAGAAAAAATATAGAGCCAGCAACGGCAATAGTATATGCTGCTCCAACTTATGTTTTAGTAGATTATGTAACAATTAATTATGTAGTATAAAATGGCAATAATATTAAGATTAACAAAAGGCGCTGCGCTGACGCATGAGGAATTAGATGGTAACTTTAATCACCTAGACACCAATAAGATTGAAACATCTGCAAAAGGTGCTGTGAATGGTGTGGCAAGCTTGGATGGGAGTGGTAAGGTACCAGAGTCTCAATTGCCAGCCATTGCGATTACAGATACTAATGTAGTTGGAAGTCAGGCTGCAATGCTTGCACTAACAGCACAAAAGGGGGATGTTGCGGTGCGTATAGACTTGAACAAGACTTTTGTTTTAAGCACCAATAGTCCTACCACCTTAGTTGACTGGATAGAGCTAAAAACGCCAACGGATTTAGTACAGTCTGTAGCTGGTAAGACAGGCACTGTTACCCTTGTAAAAGCCGATGTTGGGCTTGGTAGTGTAGATAATACTAGTGATGCTGATAAGCCTGTTAGTACTGCTCAGGGAATTGCTATTGCTGCAAAATTAAGCCCTAATATGGCAGGCAATGTTATTAGTAATTTTGCTACTTTATTTAGTGTAGTGACTGTTAACACTACTATTGTTGTAGGAGATACTGGTAGTTTGATATTGATGAACAATGCATCTGCAAGGACTTTTACGCTGAATGATACGGTACCAATAAATACTTGTGTTACGCTTGGTAGCATAGGTACTGGTGATGTTACGTTGGTTGCAGGTGGTACTGCAGTTTTATTGGAGGCAGATGCTCAGTATAAAATTGGGGGTAGATATATGACGGTTGTTTGTTTGAAAATAAGCTCAACGGATTGGCTTTTAATAGGTAGAACTAAGGCTTAAAATTATGTTTCCAATTATACCACATGTTTCAATTTTTAATGCCAAAAAGGTTTATGACACCTTTTTCGCCAATGGTGGTATTACAGATCCAACAGAAAAGTCTGCTGTAGTTTACCTGCATGATGCGCTGAAAAGCAATAATTTTTGGAGCAGATATAAAGCGCTATACCCAATCGTAGGAGGGACAAGCACGGCACACAAATTAAACCTTATAAAGCCAACAGGATTAACAGCAGACCATACCATTGATTTTTATAATTCACCAACGCATAGTGCAAACGGTATAGCATGGGACGGTACAACTCAATATGGAGATACCAACTGTAACAGTAATATTTTAGGGCAAAATAATGCACATGTTATGGTGTATTTGAGAGACAATACAATAAAGGGCAATGGCATTGATATTGGGAACTACCCTGGTAGTAGTTTTTTAGGTATTTATGCTAGAGATGGGGGGAATCTCTTTTACGGAAATGCTAACGATGGAGGTTTTCAAACACAAAGTAGTTCAGACTCAACAGGTTTGCAAATGGCAAGCAGGGTTGATGCGGTAGAGGTTTTGCACGCAATAAGGAATAGTCAGTGGGCAGTGGCTCAGTCAAGTGCTTCGCCTCAAAATGCAAATATTCATATAGGTAAGGGAAATATTGCTGGTGGTTGGTATAGTGACAGGCAAGTTGCCGGTGCATCTATTGGATTTGGGTTTACAACTGCTGAAATGGCAACATTATACACCATTTGGCAAACCTATCAAACAATGTTAAGCAGACAAGTATAAAATTATGGGGGAATATATAGTAATATCAGAAACTGATGCCAATGAGATAAACGGTTCTAGGGTAGAAGAAAATGTAGTTGAATTTAGAAAATTGAATACTGGATTTTATGCAGCACCTATTGCTGTACTAAATGATTTTGAATCCATATTGGGAGGAATTAATTATACTGTAGAGGAGTTGGATGCGGATGATTTTTTTGTACCACAATATAATGACGTAAGAAAATAATGAGTAGAACATACGCAGAAATAGAACAAGAGATATTGGATGCAAAGGCAGCAAACGCTGGACTGGATCAATTAAATAGCATAAGTAAGTTTGCAATATGGAGGCTTTGGGTAAGCGTGGTGGCATTATGCATGTACATTCAAGAGCAGCTGTGGGAAGTTTATCAATCTGAGCTGATTGAATATGCGGAAACCAAACAAACGCACACCTTGAGATGGTATAGAGACCAAGTGTTACGGTTCAGATATGGCAAGGCGTTAATTTGGGATGGCACAAAATTTACGTGGCCAGCTTTGGTTGGTGCCGAAACGGTTGACACATTGGAAATTGTTAAACAGGCAGCGGTGGTAGAAACGCCAGGCGTTTTACAGGTAAAAGCAGCCAAGGTGGTTTCAGGGCTGTTAGCTGCATTATCGGGTACAGAAATAACAGCGTTAGAGGCTTATGTAAATCAAATAAAAGATGCCGGGAATAAAATATCTGTTATTAGCACAACCGCAGATGACCTTCAGGTAACAGCAACTGTTTATGTAGATCCATTGGTTATAGATATTACTACAGGTGAGCTAATTGCTACACCAGGGTTTAAACCAGTGGATGAAGCGATAAATAACTACATTAATGAGGAGAATGATTTGAATTTTAATGGTGAGTTTAGGCGCACTTTCTTGATTGATGCCATTCAAAATGCTGAAGGAGTTATTGACCCTGTGGTAACTAGTGTAAAGTCTAGGTACGGAGTAATTGCCTATGCTGAGATAACTGAGGGTGTTGTACCATTTTCAGGTTATTTTACTGTTGATTCATTAACAATAACATATAAGGCTTATGGCACTTAGTATATACGATATTGATAATAGTGTTTTGGTGCAAGAACAGTTGCGACCAAAATTTAGACAAACCAAATGGCTTGGCTGGCTATTAGCATTGTTAACTCCATTGTTTAGGAGGCATGATGAGTTTTTAGTTTTACGAGATAGCGCGTGGTATTTTATAAGACATAATAGCGAAGTTATATACTTGGAAAAGATGCTCAACGAAAAGTTTTCTCCAGTTGGTTATGATAACCAGGATCATGAGAATACAAAAGCTATTTACATTGATGATGGTGAAGCCCCAACTCCTCAATATATTTTCAGAAAAGTTGAGGTACAACCGGTGTTTTTAAATCCAAGAATTTACATAAAAACCCGGGCAGAAATTGCAGCACTTTATAGTGATTTTATTATTAAAATACCTTCTGCAATAACATTTATAGAGGCAAAAGTTAGGGCTGAAGTAAACAAATACAAATTAGCAGGCAAAATTTATAAAATAGAAGTAATATGAGAAATGCAAATTTTACATTTTCAGGTGGTTTTCCGCTAGAGCAGGACACGTTGAAATTTATGCAAGATGAATATCAGGACATTCAGAAGTTTTTAAAATCCTTTTTAAAAGTGCCTAATACTGGTAATTATATATTGGCAGGCTTGACAGCAACAGGCACTCCTGACCAATACAATGATGGGTGGGTGTGTATGGATGGTGATATTCTTTTTGTGGCCACAGGCACAGGAACTAAAATTGCCATGTCTGAAACTATTACTACAGCTACGTATCAAGACACATCGGTAAATGACACCTATACTCTTAGAGTGGGTGTAATTGGAGCTTCAGGCACAGATATTACAGCATTTATAACTGTTCCGAAATATCAAGAAGCTACCACCTTGGCTTTAGGCTTGGTGCAGTTGGCTACAGAAGCTGAAGTTTCAAATCTTACTAATGCAACTAAAGCGATAACACCTTTTACATTAAGCAGCGGTTTAAGAGGGTTAAAAAACCAAACGGGTGTAGCAATAGCCACATTTGAAACAGGATTTGAGCGTTACCCATCAGGTAATGCCACTATTACGTTTTGGAAAAATCAATTTAAACAAGTGAGATTTGCAGGTGCAGTTGTTAAATGCACTAAGGTTGGTGGAGCATCACCTACTGATTTATTATTTACCATGCCATCAACACCAGTAAATTACAGACCCTATAATGGTACTTATTACGCCAATAGCCCTTTACTATTTGTTTGTCCTGTAAACAATGCAAGTACGAGCTATTCGCCACTTAGAACAGTTATTATAACTATTGATTTCAACGGTGAAGTAAGATTAAAAGATGGTGTAATGAACCAAGATGATTACATAGATTTAAGACATGTGCAATATGATGGTAATTAGAATTACAGGCTAAAAAAAGCCCCCGACTCATGTAGAGATTTCTCACATCTGCTACATATAAAAGTGCCAACACACTACGCCAGAGGCTAAGACCTTTGCAAGTGTGTTGGCACTTTTTTTATTCCGAGAAAATGAGACGACAAAAATAAATTATTTAATATATAAAAATGAAACAAAATTTAAAAACTCCAATTAGCTACTACGGTGGTAAACAGCAGATGTTGCCACACATTCTCCCTTTGATACCTGAACACAAGGTATATGTTGAGCCTTTTTTTGGTGGGGGTGCCGTTTTTTGGGCTAAAGACAAAAGTCAAACAGAGATAATCAATGATGTAAATGGTAATATTACCAATTTTTATGAGGTTCTAAAGCATGACTTCTTTAATCTCAGACACAAAATTGAAACTACGCTTCACAGCAGAGAGACTTACAAGCAAGCAATGGCAATCTACTCATTGCCACACCTATTTGAGCGAGATATAAGGGCTTGGGCTTTTTGGGTAGTGACCAACCAAGGGTTCAGCTGCAAAATTGGCTCATGGGGATACGATAGCCAAAAGAGAGCTGTTACAATTGCAAACAAGGTAGAGACTTTTAAAGAAGACTTAGAGCATAGAATGAGATATGTGCAAGTGGAATGCAACGAAGCACACAAGGTTATTTCCAGCAGGGATAGTGAGGATACTTTCGTGTATGCAGACCCTCCTTACATTGATACAAATCAAGGTCATTATGGTGGTTATACACACGAGCATTTTAAAAGAGATCTCGATACATTGGCAAACATGAAAGGTAAGTTCTTGCTTAGTACCTATCCTTCAGATATACTACAGGAGTATGTAATTAAGCATGGGTGGTGTACTAAAGGGTTTGATAAAGCTATTTCTGCTAGCTCAGGTAAGGGCAAAACTCGACCAAGAAAGATAGAAGCCCTAACAGCAAATTATATGATATAGACAGTTTGAAGGGTGTTTAACTAATAATTAAATGCCCTTCAATTCACTATTTTATGTACATTTTGTTTTAATATTGCTGTACGTTTTGATTTTCAAAATATACCTTTTGGCAAATGGGAGGATATTTCTCCCTCTTCAAGTACTTTTTCATTGGATGAAGACTTTAGTTTTGAAGTGTTTTTTGAAGAAGAGCTATCAGCCATCGAAACAGTTGAGAATTTTCGACTTAGAACAATTATCAATAAGAATGAAGCTATGATTAAAGCCTATTTGAAAATGTTTAAGATTGAAGGTAGATATAAACAGCATAAAGATGAAATATTAAAAATGTTAAAATTGAGAGTTAATTACTCAGATGAGAAAATTACGGAAGTTGCAAATCAAACTCGAATTTCTAAACTTGAAATAAAAAAATTGATTTTTGGCAATGATATTTTTATTGAAAACTACAAGGATATTCCAATAATTAAGCTCAAAAGAGATATTGCAATACGCCTTAAAATAATAACCTAAAATGAATGTAAATTTAATTTTAAACTTTAATAAATCTATAATGGATGACAATTCCCATAGATACAAATCTTGGGAGCATTGTTACACTGTATTTAAGAGCTCAACTGAAATAGACTTTATAAGTCTCCATCTTGGTTTTTATTTAGCAAGTTGGGGCATGTATCGAGGTTCAAGTGGCCTTTTGCAAAAGGATTACACCATTCATCACGGGGCAATAGAGATATTAAAAGACAGTAAATTCAAGGCTATTCATTTTATTGGAAGTAATCAGTTAAACCTTGCCAAGAAAAAGGAGCATATAGATTTAATTATAGATTTGAAAGATGAATTAAGCCGTTACTATAGCAATATTAAGTACACAAAAGGCGATAATCCCGAAAAGGGCATTTCACCTACGGATACTTTAATTTCAAAAATAATGCTTGGTACTTTTAGTTGCTGTCCTGCCTATGACAGGTATTATATTGATGGTTTAAGAGTAACTGGTTTGAAAGGTTTTGAGCTAACAACGGAATCCTTGAATAATTTATATGCTTACATTGATGAGTATATAAATGAGATAACTTTAGTACAGAAGGAAATAATAAAATCATCAGGAATATTCTATCCCGTAATGAAAATAATGGATATGTACTTTTGGAGTTTGGGTTATGAGAAAGAAAATAAATTAAAACAACAATCGAAGTGAACAGAGAACAAAAAATTGAACAACTCCTTAGCCAGTACAAGGAAATTATTTCCCAAAGTAGGTTAAAGGAAGAGAAATACAAATGGGAACTCTTGCAGGATTTACAAGGTAGACCTAATTTGAATGCTGATAATTTTATCGAGGAAATTACTTCTATGCACTATCATAATCTGTCGTATTATAACGCAAGAACAGTGCTACATACAATGGCAAGGCTAAGACCAGAAAAAACGAAAGCCTGTTTAATAACCTTATTTGATGAAAATATTCCCTTAAACCAGCGAATCGCAAACTATCAAGCTGATTTTATGGCCATGTATCGAGAGGCAGAACCAAATCATCAATTGGGGCATCATCAGGATGAAAGAACTATTTCTACCTATTTGGCAGTTAAATTTCCTAACAAGTATCCATTTTATAAGTATACTTTTTACAGAAAGTATTGCAGTTATTTGGGTGAAACGCCTGCAAAAACAGGAGAGCAATATGCGCATTACATAGCGTTGCTAAAGGAGTTGATTGAGTTTATCGAAGCAGATGGTAAACTTTTAAGCCTAAAAAGTAGTTTTTTAAAGGAATTGTCGGCTATTGATAGTTCCAATATGCTTTTGGCGCAAGACGTATTATTTCAGCTTTTTGATAAAAACGAGGCATCACAATTGGAGAAAGTGCAAAAACAGTTTAAACCGAAAGAGTTTGATTACTTTATACAAACTATTAAAGCTCTTGTGTCACAGTTCAATTTGGCTTACGAAGATGAACGCGTAACCTATAATGTTAGAGACAAAAGA
>Ga0115548_1002209_pt1 | contig 10239 bp, 9 predicted proteins | sample COGITO_mtgs_1004_4_FD_87187 | JGI IMG/M metagenome (GOLD analysis project Ga0115548, IMG submission 87187) | Pelagic marine microbial communities from North Sea - COGITO_mtgs_100423 | ecosystem: Environmental > Aquatic > Marine > Epipelagic | place: Germany:Helgoland, sampling site Kabeltonne...
CCTACTGTGCCGTTGGCTGCATCAATCACCAGCGCCTCGGTCCAGCTAGCCCCATCGGGCGAAACTTTGACGCTTAAGTCATTGTTGCCCGCCAGCCCTATCTCTGCATGGCCGGTGAAATCCGTTTGATACAACAAGCAGGCAGTATCGTTTGCGGCAGCTTTATTCACCTTAAGCTGATGCCCCGCACCGTCATGGGTCAAAAGTGTAGCTTGTGATCTAGAAACAAGCCGGTTGGTGCCATCCGATGCCGAGTTGATGCCGAGGCCGGGCAGGTTTTGCATGTCTAAACTTGACCATGCGGTGCCATCGAATATCTTTCCTACTGAGTTCGCAAGGTCCCAGCAACGCCAGCCCGTTTGGGGGGCGATGAATGCCCATCCCCTGTTATTCCATTGTGCAAGCTGTCCATCCTTACCTGTCCATGCACCTGTAGCACCATCGCCAACAGCCCAGACTGCTCCATCGGTTTCTGTAGCAGGGGGTATTTGAACATCCGTGTCTTGCAACACCAACTGCACCAGAGCGTCTAGTTTGATCAGCGCTTCATTGTGAGTAACATGTTTTTGCGCCTGCGAAGGCTGCATGATTGGCAAAGCAAGACGGGGGGAAAGTTTGGACATTTCAGCACCTTTGACTTTTAAGCGATTCGCCATAATTAATAAAAAGCAGCGCGCTATAAAGTTTTACTTAGCCGTTCGCCCTATTAAGCGGGCGTAAGGTGATCGCAGACCTTCGGACCAGTATTTAAGGTGGATTGCATGAAGAAAGGTAAGCGCCTTTTTCGCCCCCGATAATTCCATGGGAGCAGTTCATCAATCCTGTTGATTTTGTGGTCTGCAATTCGGTTTAGGGTATCATAGGCCCAGAAGCGCGCTGTCTTGGTTGTGCCGTTGCCAGGTGCTAGCATCTTAACTGGGGTGTCATCCGCGAAGATGGCTTGGCCGGACAGGACGTGACGCTTGATGGCCTCGGCCAGCGGTTCCAATAACGCGGCAGATTTGCCAACCCATCCGGCCAGTGTGGAGCGATCCATATCCAAGCCCAAAAGTTCTGTCAGCTCGCATCCAGCATCCGCTCCATCAGACACAACTTCAGGTCCTTCATTAGGCCCGCTACGCCCAGCAAATCCTCAGGTTGTTCAAACCCACAAAGCAGCTCGTCTAAAATCTTGTTGGAAATGCTCATTGTTGTCGTGCTCCCTCGTTGATGAAGCATGGACCAAACTAATCATACACAGAAAATCGGGTACTCTCTAACAAAGCCCTCCGGTGTTACAAATACTTGTACAGCGCATAATTTATCGAACGATAAACTCTGCATGTAACGCTCCTGCGGCTTTTATACTCTTCAGAATGTCAATCATGTCTCTAGGTGCAACGCCCAATGCATTTAAGCCGGCGATCACTTCCGATAACGACGTACCATCTGGTATTTCGGCCAAACCTATGCCTTCTTCATCTTCGATGTCCACCGCGGTACGGGGTACGACCACGGTTTCACCCTGCGCAAACGGGTTCGGCTGCACAATTAATGGCTGTTCTTGGATGCGAAGTGTAAGGTTGCCCTGTGATACGGCAACTCTGGAAATTCGCACGTCTTCACCCATCACAATTGTGCCGGATCTTTGGTCGACAACCACGCGCGCTTTTCGCTCGGGTTGCACCGGGATGTTTTCAATACGACCCAATGTATGAGCAACTGATTGCATTCCAGCTCGGTCTACGTCGAGGCTAACGGTGCCTGAATCAAGCATTGTAGCAACGCGTCTCCCAAAATCGGAGTTAATCGCACCTTCTATCCTAAGGGCTGTGGTGAAATCCGCATCACGTAAAGCTAGGCGCATATCAGTTAAACTGCTGAGCTCAAAATCGACTTCCCGCTCAACCCTTGCGCCTGACGGAATTGCACCAGCCGTGGGAACGCCTTGCGTAACGCGGGCTCCGTCTCCTTCAGCCACTGCACCACCAGCGATGATCGTGCCTTGCGCAACGGCGTAGATTTCGCCATCAGCTGCGTTCAGTGGCGTCATTATCAATGTGCCGCCCAGCAGGCTTTTTGCATCCCCAATTGCAGAAACTGTCACATCAATCTGAGAACCACTACGCGCAAAGGGCGGTAGACTTGCCGTGACGAGAACGGCCGCCACATTCTTTGGCCGGAACTGTTCGCCAGTGACATTTACGCCAAGTCGTTCGAGCACATTCGTCATAATATCTTCGGTAAAGGGTGCGTTTCGCAGGCCGTCGCCTGAACCATCAAGGCCAACCACCAAGCCATATCCGACAAGATCATTCCCGCGGACACCGTCGAACTCGACAAGATCCTTGATCCGGACTGTTCCGGCCAAACCAAATTGAGCGGTCAAGAGCAAAATTAAGCTCAGCGCTAGAACTCTCATCGGATGAAGTTTACAAGCGACAGATCGGACATGCGCGCGGTCACTGTGTAGAGGCTTTGAAGTTTGAATTGGACGTCCTCCAGTTTTGTAGCAGTTTCATAAGGATCAGCATTTAAAAGCGCGCCCTTGGCGAACCTTAGAGAGGTTTCCTCGGCTGCGTTGCGAACGGTAATGGTATCAATCCGCGCTTGAGCGGAGCCCACATTTGCGCGCAAAGCTGTCAATTCAGCCTGGCTTTGAAACAGGTCGTCGCCGATCGCCTTAAGTGCGACACGTTTCTCGGCATCATCGAAGGCATATGCCGCATCTGATACGATGGCGGTAACAGCGACGCTGCGCAAAAGGTTGCGAAGCACAGCGTCATTGGCTGTTATGCTGACCCCAACAGTTTCTGTGCTCGATAGTCGGAATGCCGACAGCGAATCATTTGAACCCAAATAGCTGGTTGCGGCAAACCCAGCTGGATCATCGAACCAAGCATCTGCCATTGTAATGAGATTGCCTGGCGAAGTGGCGCCCGCAGTCGCGCTACGCAGGTTGGTCAGAAGCGTGCTTGTGTCCACCATTGCTGCCATATCGGTAGCCGTTCCTGAAAACAGACTGCGACCGCCTTGACTGGTATTGAGAGCGCTAAGGATCGCATCCAGGTCACCTTCTGCATCAAAGATGATTTGATCCAGCACTGGCCCAACGGCGATGCTGGCTCCAGTCAGTACCTTAGTTCCAAGCGCGCTTGCTGTGTCATGAACCCGCTCCAGTGCAATTTGAGATGCATCCGCGAACTGAGCGGCCTCGCTAGTAGCAACTTTGAAACCAGTCAGCGTTTTCAAATCATTCTCGATATCAGATAGATAGCTGAAATTACCCGCCAGAACGGATTTGACGTCACTGATCTGACCGGATGTTAGTTCAGCATTCAGGCGGCTCATTTCGTTTTTTAGCTCAAGTCCACGCCGTTGCAGCATGTACGACTGCGCGAGATCACCAAGGGAAAATATGCTCATCCTTACAACCTCATCAATGTGCTAAGCATTTCATCGACGGCTTCGATCATACGAGCATTCGCAGCGTATGCTTGTTCAATGGCCATAAGGCGCTGTAGTTCGACATCTGTATCTACACCTTCGGCCAATTCAAGTTGATTGAACTCATAGAACTGCGCTGACGCAAAGCTAAGTTTTTGGTCCTCACGAAGGCTATCGGCCCCGACTTGTGATGCTAACGCCGCGGTCAGATCTAGCGCAGAATGTGGTGTCCCGGCGAAGCTGCCAGATGCCGGCGCGCGTTGTTCAGTCAGGGCATCGGTCAATGCATTTAGAATTTCTGCGTTCCCGGCGTTCCCGGGGGCGGTCGCTCCTAGGCCATCACGCATGCGCCAGCTTTCGCCACCACGGGTGGGGTCCACCAACGCGTTGAGAGACAAACGACCAGCGAGCCCCGGTTCTAAAGTGGCATCAAGAGTGGCACCAGAATCTGTGAAAAGACCAGGTTGACCAGCTGTAAGGCTTGGGTCGACTGCAGGGCTTTCAAACCGTTCGATCAAGTCTCGGGCAAGCGCGTCCATCTGCGTTTGAGCATCTGGCGCTCGTTCGTCCCTGATTTCGAATTGTGCCCCCAAAGTGCCGCCGCGCAAATTGCCAGAAGCGGACGACGTATTCACGGCAAATCCATTCACAGTCAGACCAGACAAAGTCCCGTCTTGGATCGTCATATATGGGGTGACTACATTTGCCGATTGAAAGCCAATTTCTGCTGCTCGACCGTCTAATAAAATAGCACCTCCAGTCGAGAACAAAGCGACTGTATCATTCTGTCTTGGCACCATTCGGATGGGAACTATTTCGCTGATTGCGTCGATCATTGTCTGCCGCTGATCCTTGAGCGATGACGTGTCGTTCTGTTTCGACGCGGTGGATGTGATCTGGTAGTTGATCTGCTCAACCTGTTTCAACACTCCATTCAGCTGCTCAACCTGAGATGCGATCATTCGATCTGCCTCGGTACGTGCGTTCTGCACCCCATTTGACGCTTCGTTAATCGTCTGAACCAAATCGCGGGCGCTCAGAGCTGCAGCTTCGAGACGTTCTGTTGCGTCTGGACGACTACTGGCAGTGATCAAACTGTTTTCAAAATCTGAGAGCCGCCCTGACAAAGAACCGCTCTCGCCTGGTGTGCCCAACAGATTTTCGACTCTATCTAGAAAGCGCGTAGTTTCAGAGCGGTACCCAAATTCAGCTCCTGCCAACCTTCGATCTGATAAGATTTGCGAATCTACCTGTCGGACAATACCGTTGACATGTACTCCACCAGAAAAACCTTGTGATGCGGCTGACACCGAAAGAGTGCGACGTGCGTAACCCGGTGTCATCGCATTCGAGATATTCGATGATACGACTTCGGATACGCGCCCTGCAGCCCGAAGCCCAGACATTGCTGAATTCAAAGCATTGGTTATAGACATGTGACTGATTTCCGATCAGGGTTCTGGTCGCGTCAGGCAGATACTGCTTTACCGTTTGATGTTCGTGGTTTCCTGCAACATTTCATCTACGGTCTGGATAACCTTTGCATTGGATGAATAGGCGCGCTGCGTCTGGATCATCGATGTCAGCTCACCCGCGACATCCACAGCGGATTCTTCCCGAGCATAGGAAACGATGTCGCCTGTTGGGCCATCACCGGCATCCCAAAGAAAGAAGCTGCCGCTTTCTGGTGAAGCAAGATAAGTTTGTCGATCAAGCGCAACCATTCCGTTTGGATTGGGCAAATCAACCAGCGGGACTTGGTAAATTGTTCGATTTATGCCTGTATCAAAAAATGCAGTGACATAGCCATTCGGATCAACTTCGACGCTGGTCATATTGCCCACGGGAGAGCCATCTTTTGAAATGGATACAGGTGCGAAGCTATCAGAAAGTTGTGTCAGCCCGTCACTTTGACCCAATTGACCGATATTGATCTCAAGCGGCCCGCCTAAAACGTTGACAATGATCGTACCAGTGTTTGGATCATAGGTGCCCCCGGGGTTGCCCGCTGCATCAACAATGGCCTGCAACGTGCCACCTGATGAGCGGCTATCATCGAATGTCAGTGCGTATTCACCAATCGTTTCGCCGGCAAGGGCGGAGTCCGTCAGCGTCATAGTCCATTCATTCGAAGACCCTGCCGCAGGAACCGTAGGGTTGAAGCTGATATTCAAGCTTTCTGATGTGCCAAGATTGTCAAAGTACTCGACCGAAAGTGTTTGAGCAGCACCAGAACTGCCTGCATCAGTATCAGTAGCAGGCAGGTTTACGCCAAGTGAAAGCGCGGTTGTTGGTTCACCAGAAAACTGATTAACGTTGATTTGAACTGGCGTTAGACCATCTGATGTATCACGCGGAAAGGTTGGGATCGAACCGTCTGGCAAAGCAGGCCAGCCCAACAAGACAAGTCCCGAATCTGATCGCAAGTATCCTTCGGCGTCAGTACGAAACGATCCAGTGGTTGTAAGGAACATTTGCGCTTCGCCATTATCTACTTCAATCTCGGATGCCCGACCAACAGGGAGCATGCCGCGACCGCGCACAGCAAGATCAGTGGCATTTGAAGTAGAAACAAGTGAACCGCTTTGATCAATAAGGCGTGATGTTGTCGCTCGAACACCGCCAGCAGAATAAGTTCCACCCGGAGACGAAATCACCATAGAGTGGAAATCTGTGTTTACCCGCTTGTAACCGAAGGTGGACGAGTTTGCGATGTTGTCTGAAATGGCTGCAAGCCGTGTTGCATTGGCCTGCAGCCCCGCAACACCTGCGTTAAGCGACGAAGAAATTGTCATAGATACGCCTTTCTGCTGTATCAATTAATGACAACGAGAGTACGCTCGGCTTCTTAACGGGTAGCTAACAGATAAAATTCTACCTATTCTGATGCACGGTTATTTCCGTAACAGAACAATCTCCAGTCGGTTATTTCTTACTGCCATGGGGTTGCTCACTGCCAATTCACGGTCGGCGTGGCCTGTCACGCGTTTAAGGCGATCTGATGTGATGCCGGGCCCCTCAATTAGCTTGCGCATCGTGCTGGCTCGATCAGCAGACAATTCCCAAACGTTATGTTCTGCTAAAACGATGGGCTGAGATTGAACGTGCCCCCCGACAGCAATTCCGTTCTCAACAGTTTTCGCAGTATCGCTTATGAGTTGCGCAAGGTTTCGCAAAAGTTCAGTAGGTTGGTTTGTTGATCTTTCGAACAGTGGCGTGCCCTCTAAGGCAAACACCTCGATTACCAATCCTTCATCAGTTACCCGCGTGTTGATATGCTGTAACTCATTTTCCAGAACTTTGGATTCTCCACCTTTTCCGAGCAATTCGGCTTCGAGCGCTCGAAGAATTTCTTCGCTTTGGGCGGACTCCTTAATATCAATGCTATTACCAGTGTCGCCACGTGCCGCGCGTGCCTCTGTAGGGCGCTTCGATGTTGCACCCGTTCCGTTTTTCGCCAACGTATTTTCAGAAAATACGCTGTCGCCACCAAAGCTGCCATCGCCGCCACCCGAGACGCGATTGATTGGTATCGTTGGGGAAAAGTAGTCAGCGATTCCCTTGCGTTGCTTTTCGGTTGTTGCGTTCAGCAGCCACATCAACATGAAGAAAGCCATCATCGCGGTCACGAAATCCGCATAAGCTACCTTCCACGCTCCACCATGATGGCCCCCGCCAGCGATGACTTTCTTGCGCTTTATGATGATGGGCCGCGCATTGGCTTGCGCGCTCATGTCCCATACCCCTCTTTCACCCAAGGGACGGTTTACAACAGCCCTGTTACCTCAACCTTAATAGATTGAATTGTGTATAACTTCGACCAAGCAGTCGGCGCATGATAGTTGCTCGGAATAGATAAGAAGATCAGCTGACACAGGAGCGTCGGACAAGCTGCATTACATTTGCAAAAAGGGAAACGAATGCAAAATCTTAGGTATCAAACTGAGAGATGAAAGACCGGGCATTCTGGTCGTTTGTGTCAAACCACCAGCTGTGTTTCTGAGTGTCCAGTGATCCTGGCAGTCACGATTTTCCCTTCGGTTTGTTTTGTTTCGAACAATACTTCAGTGAATTGAGCAGTCCGCCCCATATGTGAGTTTTCCATAAGGATATGATGCGTCTGGTCAACTTGAGCGCGCAGGTGCTTGGCGACTTGCAACGCGCCTGCGTCTCGCAACCGCGCCGCGCGGGCCTTGATCGTGGGGCCGTCAAGTTGGGGCATGCGCGCGGCCGGCGTGCCGGGACGTGGGGAATAAGGAAAAACATGCAACCAAGTCAGGTCGCATTCATCCACCAAACGCAACGCATTTTCAAAATGAGCCTCAGTTTCGGTCGGAAATCCTGCGATTATGTCAGCGCCAAAGGTCATGTCAGGTCGCAATGCACGGGCCTCTTTGGCAAAGCGAATGGCGTCGTCTCGCAAGTGGCGCCGCTTCATCCGTTTCAGGATCAGATCGTCGCCATGTTGCAGGCTCAGATGTAGATGCGGCATCAGGCGCGGCTCGGTCGCAATGGCTTGCATGAACGCTGGATCCACTTCGACCGAATCGATTGAACTGATCCTCAGGCGCGGCAGATCAGGCACTAATTTCAAAATCCTTAGAACCAGATCACCTAAGCGCGGCTCGGAAGGCAGATCAGCGCCCCAAGAGGTCAGATCGACACCTGTCAGCACAACCTCGTTAAAGCCGCGATCGACCAATCGTTTGATCTGATCGACCACGACACCGGCAGGCACTGATCGAGAATTGCCGCGGCCAAATGGGATAATGCAAAAAGTGCATCGATGATCACAGCCGTTCTGAACCTGAACATAGGCCCTGCTTCTTGTTCCAAAACCATCGATCAGGTGGCCAGCAGTTTCGGTGACGGACATGATATCGTCGACCTGAACCGGTTCCGTGCCAAAATCGCCCGCAAGGCTAGACCATGTGGTTGCTTGCATTTTCTCGGTGTTGCCAATGACGACGTCAACCTCAACCATGTTGGCAAAAGTGTCGGGTTCTGTCTGTGCGGCGCAGCCGGTTACGATTAGTTTTGCATCAGGGTGGGTGCGGCGCAGTTTGCGGATGTCCTGTCGGGCTTTGCGCACCGCCTCGGCAGTGACCGCACATGTGTTAACAACCACCGCGTTGCCCAAGCCGGCCTGTTCAGCCAGTTCCTCCATCGCCTTTGTTTCATAAGCATTCAGGCGACAGCCGTGGTTGGAAAAAATCGGCGCACTCATAGGTTATCCAGGAAGGCCTGTGTCAGCGTGCCGTCAAATACATGCGCAGTGGGACCTGCCATCCAAACGCCATCATCGCGCCAGTCGATGCTTAGCGTGCCGCCATCCAGATCAATGCGCACAGTGCGCCCAGTCAGCCCCAAGCGCGCGGCAGCAACGGCAGTGGCGCAGGATGACGAGCCAGAGGCCAGCGTTATCCCGGTGCCGCGTTCCCAAACGCGCATACGAATATGATCGGGACCAATCACTTGTGCGAACTGAACGTTCGTTCGCTGAGGGTACAGTGGGTGATGCTCGATCGTGGGGGCCATTGTGACCAAGTCGACGGCATGAACGTCATCTACAAAGAATGTGCAGTGAGGGTTTCCCATACCCGTTGCCACTGGTGCACCGTCGATGGGCAGCGCCAGAGTATCCACGTCACGGGCCAGCGGGATATCCTGCCAGTCCGTTTGTGGATGTCCCATGTTCACTGCTGTTGTTCCGTCCGCTTGTCGAATGGCGGTCAGTTCTCCGCGCCCAACAATGGTAATGTTTAACTTATCGGTGCCGGTTGCTGCCATTTCTCGGTCTGCAATACATCGCGTTGCGTTGCCGCACGCGGCAGAAGTGGAACCATCAGCGTTATAAAACGTAATCGTTAGGTCATTTCCGTCAGACACCACTGCTAACTGATCAAAACCCACACCGAGGTGACGGTCAGCGAGGGCGCGCACCAGTCGCTGGGTCACCTTTACATCAGATACACGGGTGTCGATTACGACAAAGTCGTTACCCAGCCCGTGCATTTTCATGAACGGCCAATCAGAGAAGGCTGTCGTGTGCATTGAACGCATATAGCCCTGCGATTCAAATGAATCCAGTATGTCGCACATAAACCTTCGGCTTTTGGCTTGACCCTGCGACCGACGCAATCTAATTGCTCCGCGTAGTGGGGCCGTTAGCTCAGTTGGTAGAGCAGCTGACTTTTAATCAGCGGGTCGCAGGTTCGAACCCTGCACGGCTCACCACTAAAGACACAACTGTGGATAATTGATGCGCTTAATCTGATTTTGAGTGCCTGCTGCTTCGCTCACACTAAAACCGATATTAGTGTTTCAATACATCAGAATTGGAACGAAAATACCGCGCATCAAGCAAACATAAACCGTTTCAATTATCTTGCCGTTGATTTAATCTTTTGCCAAGTGTTGGACTTAGTCATGTTCCTATGATTTGGGTCGTTTTTCTGCCAGCTATTTGATCGTTGTTTGGCTACCTTTTAGATGGTGGCATAGACTGATTCTTAAAAATTCTGGCTGGAACATTAAGCTTAAGGGAGATCCGATAACGTGAAGTGGTTTTCCTTTGGCTTTGTTGCACAAATCGGCCTGAGATTGTGCTTCCCCTTTCCCCGGATGGACTTAGCCTACGGCGACGGTACGCGGTATGCCAAGAACTGTGAAGCCGTTTAGGATCGCAGCTCGGATCTGGATCTCCGCCACTTGCCGATGGAAGTCCCGCGCTGAGAGTCGCTGACCGAGGAGTTTCACACAATGCGTCTTTGTTTCGACGCGGCTGCGGCGGTGGTATCCTGTCAGGTGTCG
>Ga0115548_1002216_pt1 | contig 10216 bp, 10 predicted proteins | sample COGITO_mtgs_1004_4_FD_87187 | JGI IMG/M metagenome (GOLD analysis project Ga0115548, IMG submission 87187) | Pelagic marine microbial communities from North Sea - COGITO_mtgs_100423 | ecosystem: Environmental > Aquatic > Marine > Epipelagic | place: Germany:Helgoland, sampling site Kabeltonne...
AAATTTTCATTTTTTTTTTTTTTATAATGATTTTTTTTTTTGTAATGCCGGTACTTATAGGAGGTTTTGGTAATTGGTTTGTACCAATTTTAATTGGTGCTCCTGATATGGCATTTCCAAGGTTGAATAACATTAGTTTTTGGTTATTACCACCAGCTATTTTTTTATTATTATCTTCTTCTTTAGTAGAATCAGGTGCAGGTACTGGTTGGACTGTATACCCACCATTAAGTAGCGTACAAGCACATTCTGGTGGTTCTGTAGATTTAGCTATTTTTAGTTTACATTTAGCAGGTGCTTCTTCTATATTAGGTGCTGTTAATTTTATTACTACAATCCTTAATATGAGAAGTCCTGGTATGATTTTACATAATGTACCTTTATTTGTTTGGTCTGTATTAATTACAGCAGTCTTATTATTATTATCATTACCTGTATTAGCTGGGGCTATTACTATGTTATTAACTGATAGAAATTTTAATACTACATTTTTTGATCCTGCTGGTGGTGGAGATCCCGTATTATATCAACATTTATTTTGGTTTTTTGGGCATCCTGAAGTATATATATTAATTTTACCTGGTTTTGGTATTGTAAGTCAAGTAGTATCAAAATACTCAAATAAACCTATATTTGGTTATTTAGGAATGGTTTATGCAATGGCGTCTATTGGGGTTTTAGGATTTATTGTTTGGGCTCATCATATGTATACAGTAGGGTTAGATATTGATACTCGTGCTTATTTTACAGCAGCTACTATGATTATTGCGGTACCCACAGGTATTAAAATTTTTAGTTGGTTAGCTACTTTATGGGGTGGTTCTATTAAATTAGAAACACCTATGTTATTTACTCTAGGTTTTATTTTTTTATTTACTATAGGAGGTTTTACAGGTATTATTTTAGCAAATTCTGGACTTGATATTGCATTTCATGATACTTATTATGTAGTAGCACATTTTCATTATGTTTTATCAATGGGAGCGGTTTTTGCAGTATTCAGTGGATTTTATTATTGGTTTAAAAAAATGTATGGTATTGAATATATTGAAATTTTAGGTCAAATTCACTTTTGGATGACTTTTATTGGAGTAAATATTACTTTTTTTCCAATGCATTTTTTAGGTTTAGCTGGAATGCCAAGACGTATACCTGATTATCCTGACTCTTATAGTAATTGGAATAGTATTGCATCATATGGTTCATATATTTCCGTATTTAGTATTATTTTTTTTCTTTATTTAATTTATATTTCTTTTAAGATAGGTGCAGCTAAAAAGAAAGCAGAATTATTAAGATTAAGTGCTTTAAAAAAGGCAGAATAAAATATGCTTTGCCAAGATATATTATTTTACTTTTTCGAAAGTTTCATGATCATATCTGCAATTATGGTTATTAGTTCAACAAATGCAGTTTATTCAATTTTCTTTTTAATTTTAGTTTTTTGTAATGCAACTTTTTTACTTTTATTATTAAACGCTGAATTTTTAGCATTAACTATTATTCTTGTTTATATTGGTGCAGTTGCTGTATTATTTTTATTTGTAGTAATGATGTTAGATATTAAGAAAATAGATAAAAAAGAAAAAAATATGTTTTTTTTTTTACCTATAAATATAATTATTGGTTTTATAATGTTAATTTCTATTTATTTAATCTTATTTAAAGATTTAACATTTTCATTAGCACCTATAAATCCTGAATATTTGTATTTTAATTGGATTGAATTGATAACACCCTTATCAAATATTGAAATTATAGGTCAATATTTATATACTTATGGATTTTTATATTTTATACAAGCAGGTTTAATCTTATTATTAGCAATGATTGGAGCTATTGTTTTAACAATGGAATCAGGCCAAAAAATGCAAAGACAACATATTGCTGAACAAACTTCTAGGAATATAAAAAACTCTTTTTTTATACTTTCTATGGGTCATCGTAAACAATTATAATTATTTAAATGAAAAAACAACCTCAAAATATTAAATACAAAAAAAAGCATAAAAAAAGATTTTTTAAAGGTATTGAATACCGTTCTAATACTTTGCAGTTCGGATATTGTGGTTTAAAATCATTAAATTCTGGTATTATAGAATATAAACATTTGGAAGCTGGTCGTAAAGCTATTAATCAAGTATTAAAACGTTTTGGTAAAATTTGGATACGCGTTTTTCCAACATTATCATTAACTAAAAAACCTATAGAAACACGTATGGGTAAAGGAAAAGGTAATGTTGATATTTGGGTTTGTTATATTAAACCAGGTACTATTCTTTATGAAGTTAATAGTCAAGATTTAATTAAAACAAAAGAAGCTTTACTAAAAGCAGCAATTCGATTACCATTTCAAACTAAAATAATCTATAAAATCAATTAAAAAAAACTTTTAGTATTAATAGAATAGGACATTAAGTAATATATTTTTCTATAAAAATATAATACCAGGCCTATAGTTTAATGGTTATAACGTGCCACTCATAATGGTAAGGTTGCCGGTTCGAGTCCTGCTAGGCCTACCTTATTTAATAAAAAAAAATGCTTAATAAAAAACAAATTGATAATAAACGTAGACATTTATACCAATTAAATGAATTAAATAATCGTGTTTTAAAAATATTAGCTTATAATGAATTGTTACCACTAGCTGTCAGATGGAAATATATGGTTAAATTAACAAAATTTCACAAAAATTCATACACCTCTAAAGTACATAATTTTTGTATATTGACAGGGAAACCAAGGTCTGTATTTAAGAACTTTAAGTTATCTCGTATAAGTTTTCGTAAAAAAAGTTCTTTTAATAAGTTAGTTGGTATTAAAAAAGCGAGTTGGTAATTTTAAATTATGAAAATTAAAAAAACATTGGTTGATATGTTTATAAGAATTAAAAATAATTCACAGAACTATAAAAAATCTGTTGAAATTATTAAGACAAAACCAAATATAAAATTATTAAAATTTTTATATGATGAAGGGTATATTTCTGGTTATTCTTTTTCTAATAACAAAAGTAAAATGTTTGTTTATTTGAAATACCAAAATAGCGAACCTTTAATTAAAAATTTAAATTTTATTTCTAAACCAAATAAAGAAATATATTGCTCTGTTAAAACCTTAAGTCAACATAAAAACAATAATTCTTTTTATGTACTTTATACTCAAAAAGGTTATAAGTCTATTATGGATGCAAAATTACAAAACCTTGGAGGTTTATTGATATGCCGTATTAATTAAAAATGCTAACATTTACCATAAATATTCCAGAGAATATAGATGTATTTTATAAATATAACATGTTATATATAAATAATAAAAAATCAAAAATCAAAAAATATAACAACTTTATACTTTTAAGAAATGTTTTTGTTTATAAAAAAGAAAATAAATTATTTTTAACATTAAAAACACTATTAAATAAAAAAGATTATGCCTTACATGTAAAAGTAATTAATTTATATTATAAGTTGATTATTAATAAAATTATGGGTGTTTCTGGTGGGTTCTTTTCACAGGTTGAATGTGTAGGGCTTGGTTATAAAGCTAAAGTTTCTAATTCTTTATTGATATTGAATGTAAACTTTAGTCATAAAATTAGTATTAAAATACCAAAAGAAGTTATTGTTTTTTGTTCAAGAATTAATAATATTGTTTTTTTTAGTACTAATAGGCAAAAATTGTTTGAATTTGTACATTTAGTTCGATCTTATAAGAAACCGGATAGTTATAAAGGTAAAGGTTTAAGGTTAAAAGGGGAAATTTTAAAATTAAAAGAAGGAAAAAAGATTTGATAAGATGAATTTAAATATATATAACAGGGTTTTAGCCATAACAAGCACTATTAAAGAATTCAATATTTCTAATAATTTACATTTAAGAAAAAACCTTACTAGGTTATTTGAAAATGAATATTATATAAATTTAAATAAAAATTTGTATCATTTAAATAAGTTATACAACTTTTTAACATTTGTGGTTTTTAAAAAAGGGAAAATTTTATTTGTTCTACCAGAATCTCGGTTAAATGGAAGGTTTATTAGAGTTATTAAAAAAACAAAACACTTTTATGTTTCAAATAAAAAGACAAATAAACCTGGAGTTTTAACAAATTTATTAGAATTAAACCTACATAAAAAACGAAAAGACAGGCAATATTTACCTAGTTTAATTTGCATATTAAATAAAAATTATAAATATACAGTAAATATTACCAGGGAGGCAGTCTTATTAAAAATACCTATAATAAGTATTGTAGATGCTCAAAACAATCTGGTGAATATAACGTACCCGTTGATTGGTGATTTAACTTTTAATAATTTAAAATTTTACTATTTTTTTATTTCAAGGGTTTTGATGATTAAAAAAGATAAAAAAGACAAAAAAAAATGACAACACAAAAAATTAAATCAAAATTTCAAATATATTATAAAACAAAAACTAATATTTGGGGCCATACAAAATTGAAATTAAAGCTTAAAAAAAGAAAATGGCAAAATTTATTTATATATTCAAAACTCTTTCCTAAACCAAGAAAAAAAAGAGGTAAGTTTTTTAAAACACCTAAGTTTATAAAAAAAAAACGTAGGTATACTTTAAAAAGTTTATTTAAGTATAAATTACAAGAAAAACAAAAATTTAAGTATTACTATGGAAACCTTTTAAATCGGAGTTTAAAAAAAATGAGTAATGATACTAAAAATAAACACGTTTACTCAATAAAAAAAAATTATTTTCGAAACATTGAATCAAAACTCTCTGTTGTTTTAGTTAGATCAAATTTTGTTGAAAACATTTTTGTTTCTAAGTTTTTAATTAAGAAAGGTAAAGTTTTTATTAATAATCAAATTGTTAAGAATATACATTATTCATTAAAGCGATCAGATTTCATTAAGTTTGATTTACCAATAAAAACTAAAATGTTATTAATTTATAAATTGCAAGATGCTATAAGATCTTTTTATCGATTTAAATTAAAAATTGTGAGAAGACGCTTTTTTCCGAAACATTTAGTCATTAATTTTAAAACATTAACTATCCTCTATTTTTCGGAAATTATAAAAGTAAAAAATATTTATTATCCTATAAAATTTAATAAAAAATTACTTTCAAGATATTATAGATAAGTTTTTTTTTTTAAGGGTTTTTACTGATCTGGTGGAATTGGAAGACACGATAGTTTTAGGTACTATTTTCATTATGAAATATGGGTTCAAGTCCCATGGTCAGTAACGTATGTATCTTTTATTTTTATGGTTATAAGTTATAAAATAGTATAGCGATTAACAGGCCTACTTGGTGGAAATGGTAGACACGATAGACTTAAAATCTGTTCTTATTAAAAGGTATTGGTTCAAGTCCAATAGTAGGTAACTATTTTTTTTGGCGGGTGTAGCTTAATTGGTAAAGTATCAAATTGTGACTTTGATGATTATGGGTTCGAATCCCATTATTCGCCACTAAAAAAAAAAGTGTAGAAAGCTGTGCCTAGAATGAAAGAGTGCATTAAAGTATAGGATTATAAGATTATAGGTAATAAACAAACAAAAAAAAAATTAAATAAATTTTTGATTAAAAATCAAGAAACCCTTTTTTAAAACAAGAGTTATTTAGAATGGCAATTTCTGGATTTGCAATGATTGAAGCAATGGGTTTATTTACATTAATGATTACTTTTTTAATTTTATTTACTTTTTAATATTTTATTAAATAGTCAGTTAATTATAATATTACATTTTATTGTACTTAATTTTAAATCTCAAGAAGTTTTATCACAATGGAATTAAAGGAACTAAAAATATTTTTTACAGATCAAATATTTAGGGTAATTTAAAAATTAAGTAATCATAAAAAAAAATTAAATAAAAATGACAACATATAACATACAAAATAAAAATAAATTAGTAATAAAAAACAAAACAAAAAAAAAAAATGAAGGCAATTATAAGTTTAAACCTAAAAAACACTTTGAAAATAAGTGTATCAAAAATAAAATTTATAAAAACTACTGACTTAATGCCGGAAGAGATTATTAGTAAAATAAATAATAAATATAGCATAATTATACAAAAAAACACTAATTGTGATTATTTACATTTTTTTACTAATAATCCGGGGCCTAGAGAGGAGATGTGCATTCCAATATCCGATTACAATATTATCGGTCTCAAACAAACGCAGTACTTAAATAAAACGGGATATCGTATAGACAACAATTTATATGACACCGTTTTAAAAGAGCAAGAAAGGGCAAATGCCTTTTTGATTAAAAATCAAGAAAACATTACAAATTTGATTTTAAATAATCAATTAAATCTGAAAGATTATACAGAAATATTCTTACAGGTAGTAAATTAGAAAAAAAATGACAACATATAACATACAAAATAAAAATAAATTAGTAATAAAACAAAAAAGAAAATTTATTAAAAAAAAATTTTTATTTAACTTTTATGATTTATTTATAAAAGAACTACAACAGAAAGGTACACACTTCTTTGCTTTAACTCTTAATTTTTTAGGAGATCAAGAAGAAAGTCGGATTCGGTGTAATGAAATTATTGGAACAAAATATACTAGGCAACAATGGATGGATATTGTAATAAATGATACCAATAAAATGATATCTAATATTGAAATGATTGATTTTACTTTTACAACAATAGAAACAAGTAAACGAAAAAATGACTATCACGCGCTTATTTTAATAGGAATTAGGTCTATTACCGAAAATCACAAAGAAATTGAAGTAACTATTTTAGATATTTTAAATAGTTACCAATTGCTTGAGGGCATTCAATTATACTATTTAAAAGAATTCTTAGATATTAAACGATATATGCGATACCAATCTAAAGAATTACATATTATTGATTCAAACATCAATAATTTTTATTACTATTACTTTAGTAAACAAAATGAATCAATTCATATTAAAGTAATGGAACATTTTGGTGAGAACCAAACAACAAATGAACAATTAGATACAAGTAATTATGATGAGTTAGCTGATTATTTTAAATTTGAAACACAAATAAAAGGTAAGTATGACCAATTATCTTCTTTTAATTTTAATGTACAAAAAATTAATCAAAAGATGTTACTTATATATTATATTAACATTTATTTAATGATGAATAACATGTTTTTCAATAATAATAATCTATATATTAAAAATCATAATACTTTATTTTCATACATCTATTTAGGTAATTATTACTACATTATTAAAATTCTTCCTGATATCGTTCAATTTTATAATAATTATTTTGAATCTATTAATTTTTCAAACTTATGGACTAACCTTATTAACAACATAAATCAAATAGAATATTTATTAAAAAAAAATAACCATTTAGTTTATAACGAAAAAATTAATTATAATGTTATTGAATTTAATGATGGGATTTACATTATGGAATATGATTATTTTATACATAAAAAAGAATTAGAAATATTAAATTTAAATAAATTAAAATGTATTCGTTATTATAATCAAACATATAACAACTTACAAAATAAAAAAAGATTAGAACCAAAAACATGGATGAAATATTTAAATGATAACATAAAAAATGAAAACATAAATGAATTTTGTACTAAATTTGGTAAGTATTTTTTTTTAGAAAACGATATAAATAAAGATAAATCTAATAAAAAAAATACTTTATTTATACAAGGAAATTCCAATTCCGGTAAAACTGCATTATTAACTAATCAACTAATTAATTCATGGGGACCACAAAAAATTGCCATGATTACTGATCAATCTAATTTTGCTTTTGAAAACATTCAAAAAACAAAAAATTGGTTTATTGAAAATATATTTCGCTCTGATAAAAAACATGGTGGTAACGTATTAAAAATGTTGGAAAATAATTATATGTCTGTTAATCGTAAATTTAAACAATCTGAAATAGGAAACTATAATTCTAATTTTATGTTTTTAGGAAATTATACACCAGAAAACTTAAATATGTTAGAAGACTTAGCTTTTAAAAACCGATTAGATATATATGACTTTAAACAAGAATTAAACTTAAACGAAAAAGAAATTATTCAAATAAAAAAAGAGGAACCTAAAATTATTATTTATTGTAATAAATTATTTTTAAAACAAAAAAATTATAATAAAAAAAAACGTATTAATAAACTTGAAAAACAAGAAATTATTAAAAAATTAACTTAAAACATGGGAATTCTGAAGAAGGTAATGTGAATTACGTTTCAACTCTTAAAAAAAACGTTATTCAAAAATAATTTAATTTTGACCTCAAATGCCCCATTTTTAACCCTTTTTTATTTTATAAAATGATAGAACAATATAACAAGTTTTTTTGAATACAAAAAATAAAAACCTACACATTGAGGGACATTTTTAAATGATTTATAAACACTAATAAGATAATTTAAAAACTTTTTAATAATTAACATCATAAGAAATTTTATAGATCTTTATTTGTTTTTATTGTATTTCTATATAAATTATTAATATAAGTTTTCATTAAATATTTGTTCGGTAATTTTCTTAAAAAAACAGTCTCAGTTTGAGATTATATGTAATTGAATTAGTATTAAAGCAAAATATAAAACTTTTATTAACCATTTAAATACCATGGAAGGTTTGTATAGCTATGCGAATTAGTGGGGAGCATACTCTTTTAGGAGTTAGTTGGAATTTTTTTTTTTTTACAATAAACTTTTTGATCCGATACCTATAAAACAAGTTTCACAAAGAATACTTAAAGTGGGTATATAACTTAATTGGCAGAGTATTGGTTTGTCGAATCAAAAGTTGCGGGTTCAAATCCCGCTATACCCGTGCTTTTTATTTTAAAAATGTCCCTTTAGTCTAGGGGTTACGACATTACCTTTTCACGGTGAAGGCATGGGTTCAAGTCCCATAAGGGATAATTTTAAATAAGTGTGGGTATATATCAATGGTAGATTATTTGCCTTCCAAGCAGAAGATACGAGTTCAAGCCTCGTTACCCACATAGCTTTATAACCTATAGATTTTGGGAATATAGCTCAATTGGCAGAGTATGTGCTTTGCAAGTACAATGTTATCGGTTCAAATCCGATTATTTCCAAATTTGTAAGTTACATAGCAAGATTCACTAAAAATAGGGAAATGGCTGAATGGTTAAGGCGATAGTCTGTAAAACTATTGGGTTTTCCCACTATAGGTTCGAATCCTATTTTCCCTATTATTTGTTAACTATAAATAAAAAGAAATAACTTATTTTAAAAGATTTAATTTATTGTTGATAATAAAAATTAAAGATCTTGTTTTTTTAAACCAAAAAAACAGATAAAAAAACAAAAAAAAGTATTTGATTTTTTAAATAAGATTAAAAAAAATAAAATAAAACTATTACAGAAAATAGATACAATATATTATATTAAACAATTAAAAATTTATTATAGAGTAAGACCACAATTATATATATAAAAAATAAATGATGGGGAGGGGGTAATAAAAAAGATTTAATAAGATAGGTAGAACAATCTTTATTATTTTTATATGTTTTCTAACCCATCAGTGTAAGTATAACAAGATTAATGTATTAAAAGTATATATTTTTTTTTTAATATAAGAATCTTTCTATATAAAATAGACTTAAATTTTGGATACTATTTAAGTACTATATTCAACAAGAATACAAAATTTTAAAGCACTCTTGGCTGAATGGATAAGCAATGGCCTTCTAAGCCATTTTATGTAGGTTCGAATCCTATAGAGTGTTTAAAAATAACTTATGATCAAATAACATAATTGGTAATGTATTAAATTGCAAATTTAAGAATGCTGGTTCAAGTCCAGTTTTGATCTTTATAAATTATTCTAATTTATGTATAATTCTAATAGTTTTATTTCATTTGAGTGTACATTGTCCGATAATAAAACTGACCCTAAATTTTCAAGTAGTTGCTTATTGAAATTTCACGGTATTCAAATAAACTATAATTTTTTTTTAATTAGATCTATTTTAATACATTAATTATCTACGAGTAAACCTAAATAATACATATTTTTTTTTAGTAATTACCAATATCCGCTATTTATAAATGTAACAACGTTTTAATTAAAAAAAAAAGATAAGATTAATTTACTTTCTCCTTAGGTCGGATTCGAACCGACGCGCTTACAGTTAAAAGCCGCATGCTCTTCCATGTGAGCTACTAAGGAATAATAAAAAAAAAAAAAAGAAAG
>Ga0115548_1002235_pt1 | contig 10169 bp, 10 predicted proteins | sample COGITO_mtgs_1004_4_FD_87187 | JGI IMG/M metagenome (GOLD analysis project Ga0115548, IMG submission 87187) | Pelagic marine microbial communities from North Sea - COGITO_mtgs_100423 | ecosystem: Environmental > Aquatic > Marine > Epipelagic | place: Germany:Helgoland, sampling site Kabeltonne...
GGCTGAGGGTGCGTGGGTAAAACGCCCTGGCATGGTTAAATCACAATATCTCACGGCGATTTATAACCGTTTGCGGGAATCGGAAATAGAAATTCCCTTCCCGCAGATGGATGTGCATATGCGTAGCTAGTAGGCTAGCCATCAACAAACACCGGCGTCGCAATATATTCCCAGAGAATAACTGTGGCCACCAATACCACCACGACGTAGACCAAAGCCACAGCAAATAGTGCGCTGGCATAGAGTGTGCCCAATTCATCTGGGACTTTCATCAGCTTGGGTACGCCTATATAGAGCAGGCGAATTGAGTAGCAACAGGCGAGGGTGGCGATCAGAATATCGAACCACCAGACTGGATACAGTGCTAACAGTCCGCAGATAAAAACCGGGATATTGGCGTAACCCACTAGCACCATTCCCTTGATGGGATATGAGTTAGCGTTATAGGTTTTTGACATCCAGTGGGCCATTAGACCAATCGCAACAATCGAACTCAGCAGTGCCAGATAAAAAAGTACCGCCAGTGGTATAGCGCTTTCTGCCGAAACCTTAATCAACCTTTCTCCACTTCCCCAACCAATTTGGGTGGTACCGTAATAAAAACTTAGGGGCGGGATAGCGGCCATAACCAGGACTAACAATAATCTTGCTTTGATCGAACGCTCTGACTCGCTGGCTAGAACATCCCATGTACTACCTGGACTAAAAATAATTCCGATTATTTCTTTCACAATTGTCACCTTTTATCAGGCTGATTAATCTTGGGGGGGGGACCAAGTTCAGCGTTAATTTATACAAGCCCCGTCTGTTTTGGGCATTGATCAATATCAACAAATCTCAACTAGTGATGCTGATGATGGCCACTACTATCGCCAGTCATTTGCTGTATCTGCCAGATCATAAAAATACCGACAGCAATTAAGCCAATGCCCATTATCCTGCGCAGGGCTGGCGACTGCAGCAGTCGGGCCAAGCGACTTGAGAACAAGCCTCCAGCCAGCATTGCTGGCAGTGTGCCCAGGCCAAAGGCGACCATGGATAGTGCGCCGCCTGTTACCGATCCGCTGGCTAGGGATTGACCGAGTGCGCTGTACACCAGTCCGCAGGGCAGCCATCCCCAGAGCATACCGGCACAGATGGCTTTGCCTACACCCTTTGGTCGGCCTAGTCTGGTTGCCAATGGCTGTACTCGTCGCCAAATTATCTGACCTGCAGATTCAAGGCGCGTTAGCACTGTCCACCAGCCAGCTATATACAGACCCATCAAAATAATAAGTATACCGGCGAGGGTCCGGAGTATGGGCGCTAGGGACAGGTAGCGTTCTCCGGCGATGCCGACCACAAGGCCGCCAACAAGAGCACCGGCGACGCTATAACTGATTATTCTGCCGAGGTTGTAGCCAAATAATAATTTTGTGCTGGGGCCATTGGCACCCAGCGCGGCAACAATGCCTCCGCACATTCCAATACAGTGCCCGGCTCCCATTAGGCCAACAATAAACATGGCATTGAGTACCGCGTAGTCGGGGGTAAAATCAGCTAGGAAATTCATGTTTATGGCTGTTCCTTTTTGCCTTCGCTTTTATTTTTACTTACAGTTTTGCTTTTAGTTTTTCTTTTAGTTATGTGCTCGTCAGTATTTTTAATCTGATTTTCCGGCGGATCATCATCAAATAAAATGCGTTCGCCCTCGCTGTCGAGATCATCGTATTGACCGCTATTAACTGCCCAGAAAAATATTCTGACGGCGAAAACAATAAACACCAGCGAGATAGGAATTAGCAGATACAAACTTTCCATTACAAGCGTTCCATTACAGGTTTCCCATTAGCGGCTTTCTCGCGGTGAAATGCGCAGAGCATTGAGCAGCACTATTAATGAACTGGCGGACATCCCTATGGCGGCGGCCCAGGGTGGCACATAACCCATAGCCGCCAGCGGCAGTGCGATAAGGTTGTAACCTATGGCCCAGCAGATATTTTGTTTGATAATGCGTCGGGTTTTGGCAGCTACGGCGATGGCGTCGGGCAATACAGTCAGATCATTGCTCAACAAAATAACATCGGCATTGATCTGCGATAGTTCACTGGCCTGCCCCATGGCTACTGAGACATCTGCGGCCTGCAACACGGGTACATCGTTGATGCCGTCACCGACCATCAGTACGGGCTGACCCTGCTGTTGCAGCTGCTGCACTCTGTTGAGTTTTTGTTCTGGCTGTAGTGAAAAATGACAATCGTTCAAGGCCAGAGGCCGAACAATTTCTGCCGCTGCCGGCGAGGGATCTCCGGAAAGTAAGGAGACGTTTAATCCTCTGTCGCGCAGGTGATTGACGGCGAGACTGGCTGAATCTCTCAACTGATCGCCAAAATAGAGCTTGGTTATAAGTTCACCATTGCGTGCCAGTCCAACTTCTATGCCTCTGTTATCTACAGGGTCGGCATCGACTGTACTTTTCTCTTGGGCACTAACATCAATTTCTACATCGCCCAAAACCCTCGAAGCTGCAGTAATCCACTGGGGATTTCCAAAGGCAAAACGATCATCATTAATACGGCCGGTTACGCCACAGCCAGTGACGAATTGCTGTTGCTCAACTTTTCTTGCCACAGTTTGTCCTGCAATATCCTTTCCTACACCCTTTTCTACATCAGCCTGCAGGAGTGCTCTGGCGATTGGATGTTCGCTTCCCTGTTCCAGCGTCGCTGCCCAATCAAGGATCTGTCGCTCACTGATAGAGCTTTGACTGCGGGCTAGTGCTATATGTAACAGGTTTAGATTGCCTTCGGTTAATGTGCCTGTCTTATCAAAAATAACTCGACCAATGGTCGGCAGTACTTCTAATACATGGGCGCGATTAATCAGGAATCCCTGTGCCCGCAATCGGCCGCTGGCTACTGATAAGGCTGTGGGTGTGGCCAGCGACAATGCACAGGGGCATGTGACTACGAGTATTGATAGGGTTATCCACAGAGCGCGATCCGGATCCTGCTGAGACCAATACCAAGCGACTGCGGCAGCAATAATTAATAGTGCACCGATAAACCAGCCTGCCATCCGATCGGCAAGTCCGGCCCAGCGTGGCTTGTGCATAGCAGCGCGCTCGGCGAGTTTGAGAATGGTAGATAGTTTGGTGCCCTCACCTATGGCTGCGACTTCAACCTCTAGCGGGTTGGCACCATTGATGGTTCCGGCATAAACCGTCGCACCGGCCTGTTTTGGCAGGGGCCGAGATTCACCGGTTAACAATGCTTCGCTGACCTGACTGTCGCCCGATACAATTAGGCCATCGCAGGGAATAGTCTGCCCGGCATTGACACGAATAAAGTCGCCGATTTTGAGGGTTTTGATTGGGACTGTTTTTTCGCCGCAGGCGCTTTTTTCGCCCCAGACACTTTTTTCGCCGCGGGCACTGTTTTCGTCCCAGGCGTTGTTTTCGCTGCGGGCGCTTTTTGCGCGTTGGCTGAGGTAAAGCTGCGAGGGAAATATCTGGGTTATCACTGGCGGCAATAAATGACCGCGGTTTAACAGCAGTAAATTTTTATGGCGTATGCGCTGCTCGGCAAAACATCCGAGTAGTAAGAAGAAGGTGAACATGGTGATCGAATCAAAATAGACTTCGCCCCCGCCCTGAAAAGTGGCGTAAAGACTCGCGATATAGGCCAATGCGATCGCGAGAGCAACCGGCACATCCATCACCAGATGAAGCATTTTCAAACTGCGCCAGGCGTTACTAAAAAAGGGCTGTGCCGAATAAAAAACCACCGGGGTAACAAACAGTACAGTCACCAGACGCAATAGGGTTTGCCACTCTTGCTCCATTCCCTGAAATGATCCAGCGTACAGGGCGATGGAAACCATGCCGGTCTGCATCATCGCGAGCCCGGCAACACCCAATCGCAGTAACAGCTTGCGGCTCTGATCTTTAATGTCGGGAATATCCGAGCTGTCGTTTATTGGGCTGGCTGTATAACCTATCTGGCTAATGGCGTTGAGTATCTCGCTGAGGTTTAACCGCTGAGGATCCCAGACAACCTCAGCGCGCAGGGTGGTGCCGTTGACATTAATTTCTTCAACACCGTTTAGCTTGGCCAAGTGTTTTTCAATTAACCAGGTGCAGGCGGCGCAGGTGATGTTGTCGATAAACAAACGGATACTCTGTTGCCCTTGATCCTGGCGGGTAATAAATTCATTTTGAATCTCAGGAATATCCCAGTCGAGGTAGGGGTTTTTTGTACTATTTTCACCCTGATTAACCAGCACATTGGGTGCCGAGCGGAATTTATAAAAACTTCCCAGGCCGCTGCCAACGATGGTTGCTGCAACTGCGGCACAGCCGGGACAACACATGGGCCTCAGTTGGTCGCCGATCATCAGGCTGTAATTGGCACCGCTTGGAACACCAAGGCCGCAGTGATAACAGCGCTCTGCTACAGCCTCGATCATTGAGATTCCAGCGGGGCTGAATCCCCATTTTGGAAATTAATCTTGCCATTTAAGCGCCAGCTTTTATCTTCGGGCAAGAGCCGTAAATAATAACTGTATTGATACTCTGAACTTAGATCAGCGCGGTAGTGTCCGGCACTAATCTGTTTTAGTTGCAGGCTTTGGTCGAGGGTCTGACTGCCTGGGTGGAGCATCAACAAAATAAGCTTTTGAGGAAAGTCCGGTAACGGGTCGCGACTGCTAGAGAGAACAATATCGAGATAATCTAATTGCTCAAAAATCACCTCGGCGCTAAGACCTAATTCGACAGTTCTGCGATCCTGCCCAAGGGACTGATTTATCGCCAGACCCTCGCGGTAATATTGGTCATTGACCATGCTGTGGGGGTTTGTGAGCGCGATATATAAGGTGCTAAAACCGGCAATCACGACCGATGCGGGCAAGGCAATCAGAAACCATGGCCAAAACTGTTTGTACCACTTCTTATTTTCAATCTGCCTCTTTTCCATGGCGAGTTAGTCTCTGTTGACGGCTTTTACGGGTGCTAAAAATCGACTGATCTCACTGTTTGTAAGGGTCGGCGTGGTGGTTGAGGTGACAAGAAATTCAACCTCGGTGTTGCTGCGCAAAATCATCTGCTGAGGTATTTCGAGTCGAACTAACATTTCGATAACCTCGCCTTCGGCGACCTCTACTTCTGACTGACCACGGTAAATAAATTGCTGCTCAGCTATCTCACCCACAGTTTGAACGCTAATTTTGTATCTGTGATCTTGCTGATCCATATTGTTAATTTTTAATAGGTAGCTGTTTTCTACCTGCCCCTCTGGAGTGGTTCGGTAGAGCTGCGTGCGATCGCGAACAATATCTACCTCCAGTGGAATACGCACACTGAGCTGATAGATAAACAGCCCGCAGAGCAATGCAAGAACTGTGGAATATGCCACCAGACGAGGCCGCAACCAGCGAAATGCGGTGCCGTTTTTAAGCGTATTTTCGGTGGTGAAGTCTATTAGCCCCGGTGGATAATGCATTTTTTCCATCACCGCATTGCAGGCATCAATACACAGACCACAGCTAATGCATTCGTATTGCAGCCCATCGCGAATATCTATACCCGTGGGACAAACCTGCACACACAATGTGCAATCCACACAGTCACCTAGACCTAGCTCTTGAGAATTTTCGTGGCTTTTTATAGCATCTCTTCTTATAGCATCTCTTTTTCTGGCCCCTCTCTGCTCTCCTCGGTCTTGATTGTAGGAGACTATCAATGTGTCGGAATCAAACATCACCGATTGAAATCTGGCATAGGGGCAAACATAGAGGCAGATCTGTTCGCGCATAAATCCGGCATTGGCCCAGGTTAGTGCAGTGAACAGTAACGTCCAAAATAGTGCCGCCGCACTGATGGCGAGATGGAATAAATCCGGCACCAGTTCGCGAATAGGGTTGAAGTAGCCGACAAAGGTGAGGCCGGTGATAAATGAAAATAGAATCCAAAAAAACTGCACCGCCGCTTTGCGGGAAAATTTATCGATGCTCCAGGGTTGGGCATCAAGCTTGATGCGTTTATTGCGATCACCTTCAAACCAATCTTCAATGGCGATAAAAATTCCTGTCCAGACGGTTTGCGGGCAGGAAAAACCACACCAGACACGGCCAAGTAAATTGGTAATAGTAAATAGTGCAAAGGCAGAAATAATTAACAGTGCCGCTAAAAAAGGTAAGTCCTGAGGCCAGAGGGTTATCGAAAAGATATAAAAGTTGCGCTCTGCTAGATCAAACCAAACCGCCTGACGGCCATCAATACTCAACCAGGGAATTAGAAAGTAACCCGCCAACATGGGCATCCATGCCCAGCGCCTAACGCTGCGATAAAAACCCTCTAACCGTCTGGTATAAATTTTATCGGCGGTTTGATACAAATTGAGCACACGAATGACTTCATTGTGCTCAGCCTTCACTTCAGGTCGAGGATTCTCTAGCTCAGGTGAAGGCTTTTTATCCATTAGTTATTGATTAGTCTGCGACAGGCTGTAGACGTAAGCGGATATCAGATGAATTTTTTCTGGCCGCAGTTTGTCACCGTGACTGGGCATACTGCCATTGCGGCCATTTCTGATGGAGTGACGAACATTCTCAACCAACGAGGTATCCGCTTGATTATACAGCCAGATATTGTCGGCGAGATTTGGCGCACCCAGCGCCTGCATACCCGCACCATCGGCAGCATGGCAGGCAACACAGAATGTCTGATAATGCCCGGCACCTCGCGCCGCCCTCTGGGAATCAAAATCTCTACCGCCAAGGCTCATAATATAATCGCTGACATCAATAATCCCCTGCTCGCCGAGAACAGCTCCCCATGCCGGCATAATCGCCTGACGGCCCAGGGTGATCGATTGCACTATCTGTTCCGGGGTTCCGCCATACTGCCAGTCACTGTCACTGAGGTTGGGAAAACCGTTGGCACCGGTGCCACCAATACCATGACAGACCGAACAGTTATTGTTAAATATTCGGCGACCCATACGCAGTGCCGAGGGGTCTGCGGCAAGATCAGCGATAGCGGTAGCAGCATAGGCGCTGTATTGTTTGTTCAGAGTTTGATTGGCAATTTCTACCTGCTCTTGAAGCTGTTTTTCCTGAGTCCAGTTAAGTAATCCTTTGTAATTGCCAAGCCCCGGATACAGCAAGAGGTAGACCAGTGCAAACACTGCACTGCCGATAAACATCCAAAACCACCAGGCCGGCAATGGGTTTTCATACTCTTCAATACCGTCATAGACATGGCCGGTTTTGGGTATTTCACCCTCCTCTAAATCACCTTTGACCTCGGTATTGCGGTTGGCGATCAATAACCAGAGACTGCCAAAAATAACAATAAAGGTTATGACGGTAATCCATAGGCTCCAAAAGTTACTCATGCCCCGTTCCTCTTTTCACTTTTTGTTCACTCTCGGTTTCTGGTTGATCATCGGCAAAAGGTAACTGTGCCGCCTCATCAAAATCGGCTTTATTTTTCGAGCTCCAGGCCCAGACACAGATGCTGACAAATGCCGCCATCGCCAAAATCGTACCTATACCCTGTAATGTTCCGGTATCCATTTAGCGCTTTTCCTTAATGAGTGTTCCCAACTGTTGCAGATACACCACCAGCGCATCCATTTCGGTCTTGCCGCTGACCTGCGCCTCTGCACCCTCTATATCGGCATCCTGGTAAGGCACACCGACCCTACGTAGTGCGCGCATTTTTGCCGCGGTTTGGGAGCCGTCGATCAGGTTGTCAAACAGCCAGGGAAACGCCGGCATATTGGATTCGGGCACTACATCGCGGGGATTAAACAGGTGCACACGATGCCAGTCATCGCTGTAGCGTTGACCGACTCGCGCCAGATCTGGTCCGGTGCGTTTTGAGCCCCACAGAAAAGGGTGTTCGTAGACATGTTCACCGGCAACACTGTAGTGACCATAGCGCTCAGTCTCAGACCTGAAAGGTCGAATCATCTGCGTGTGGCAGACATGACAGCCCTCGCGGATATAGATATCCCGCCCTTCCAACGCCACCGCTGGTAACGGCTTCAAACCATCAATTGGTTGGGTTGTCTCCTCAGAAAAGAACAGCGGTACTATTTGTGCCAGACCACCAAAGCTGATCGCGATAACAATCAGCAGAATCATCAGCCCAATATTTTTTTCAATAATTCCATGCTTGCTAGACATGCGCAGTTCCTCCCTGATTATCCGACTCGGCTTGCGGTGAAGATCCACCCAGCGCCTGCGGCGAGCCCCCAAGCGCCTGCGGCGTCTTGTAATAGATGGTCCTCCACGTGTTATAAGCCATCAGCAACATTCCGCAGAAAAATATAAAGCCGCCAACAAAGCGCACAAAATATCCCGGATAACTGGCTTCAACAGATTCGGCAAATGTATAGGTTAAGCTGCCATCGCTATTAAACGCGCGCCACATCAAACCCTGAGCAATACCGTTGACCCACATCGAGGCGATATACAAAACCGTGCCAATAGTCGACATCCAAAAATGCACATTGATCAGATTCTCGCTGTACATTTTGGTCTTGCCATAAAGCCGTGGAATTAAATGATAGAGACAGCCGATGGAGATCATCGCCACCCAACCCAGAGCGCCCGAGTGGACATGACCAATAGTCCAGTCAGTATTATGAGAGAGCGCATTAACGGTTTTAATCGACATCATCGGCCCTTCAAAGGTCGACATGCCATAGAACGACAGGGACACCACCAAGAACCTTAGGGTCGGGTCAGTGCGCAACTTATGCCAGGCACCACTGAGAGTCATCATGCCGTTGATCATGCCGCCCCAGGAGGGTGCCAGCAGTAAGATCGACATCGCCATACCCAAACTCTGGGCCCAATCGGGCAGCGCGGAATAGTGCAGATGGTGAGGGCCGGCCCAGATATAAATAGCGATCAATGCCCAAAAGTGAACGATCGATAACCGGTAGGAATAGACGGGTCGCTCAGCTTGCTTAGGCACAAAGTAATACATAATGCCGAGAAAGCCCGCGGTCAAAAAGAAGCCCACCGCATTGTGGCCATACCACCATTGGACCATCGCATCGATCGTGCCGGGATAGATTGAATAGGACTTAAACAGACTGACAGGCACTGCCAGACTGTTGACTATATGTAATACCGCGACAGCGATAATAAAGGCGCCAAAGAACCAGTTGGCAACATAGATATGCTTGGCCTTGCGCTTAACAATAGTGCCGAAAAAGACGATGGCATAGACCACCCAGACAATCGCGATCAAAATGTCTATGGGCCATTCCAGCTCGGCGTATTCTTTCGCCGAGGTGATACCCAGCGGAAGGGTTATCGCCGCTAAGACAATGATTAACTGCCAACCCCAAAAGGTAAATGCGGCGAGGCTATTAGATATTAATGGTGCCTGACAGGTACGTTGCACTACGTGGTAACTGGCGGCAAACAATGCGCTACCACCAAAGGCAAAGATGACCGCATTGGTGTGCAGTGGTCGCAGGCGGCCAAAGTGCAGATAGGGTCCGACATTTAAGTCGGGCCACACCAGCTGCGCGGCAATAATAACCCCGACCAACATTCCCACGATGCCCCAGACTATGGTCATAATGGAGAACTGCTTGATTACCTTGATGTTGTAATTGGGACTGTTATTGGGGGAACTGTTATTAGGAACGCTTTCCTGAGGCAGAACGCCAGACGAGCTTTGGTTACTCATACTCTCTTCCTGAGACACAAACATTTTATTGTTGAACGCGACATTTCAGCAACGCTATACATTCAAAGCATAGACAGTTTTAGCTGCTAGTGCCTGAGAGCGTATTATTGAATTTGAAACGGTTTATTAAAATTGATATGAATCAACGGCGATCAAAATCTCTACCGCCAGAAAAGGTGATAGTGGCTTTAAGGGATATCTATGAATAGGTGCTATTTTATGAACAGACTTAAATGAAAGTTTCTTTGAGGTCGAAAATTTTTAATGGGCAATAAAAAAACGCCGGTGAAAGAGTTTTTCACCGGCGTTTTTTTATTCTTTGAAAAACTTATTATTCCTAATTTTATACAAGATCACGATTGCGGTTGGCAGCAATTCTTAAACGCAGGGCGTTCAATTTAATAAAGCCTTCAGCATCGGCCTGATTGTAAGCGCCGCCGTCATCGTCAAAGGTGGCAATATTGGCATCAAACAA
>Ga0115548_1002236_pt1 | contig 10163 bp, 8 predicted proteins | sample COGITO_mtgs_1004_4_FD_87187 | JGI IMG/M metagenome (GOLD analysis project Ga0115548, IMG submission 87187) | Pelagic marine microbial communities from North Sea - COGITO_mtgs_100423 | ecosystem: Environmental > Aquatic > Marine > Epipelagic | place: Germany:Helgoland, sampling site Kabeltonne...
CAGGGGCTGCATTTGTCGATGGAGTAGTCATAATTTTGCCATTATTTCCTTCGCGTCTAGTCGATAAATAGCCTGTTCAGTAGCTTAATACACAGTGTTCGGGCAGGCGCACAGTATAGGCCATTATCCTGCCGAAACTAAATCAATGGGCCTATTAATGCTAAACCTAGTTGACATAGAAAGAGCCTAGCAGACCCAGTACGCCTCAACCTGCAATAAAACCTAGCTACCTGAACCAAGACGGTTATAACCCTAAGAGTAGCGCCTCACAGCCAGTGCCCTCGAGTACTCTATCAATGCGGCCACGATCCTTATCACTCAGTTCAGCATAGGCCTGATTGATCCACTTCAGGCACTTTACCTGATAGGGAAATGTCTGTTGACTCCAAATAGCGCCATCGATTTCTGCCTGCCAGCTTTTCTCCCCGGCCTGCAGCGCCCGAGCATTAGCTAACAGAGCAGGAACATACATGCGCCCCAGCTCATTGAGTAGACCGCGCAGAGAGTCTGGCTGCTGCTCGAGAGATCTCCAACCACTGTCCTGAGCCTCTAAGCCACTCAAATCTGCCATCTTATCCACCCAGGCGACGGTGCGGCTCGATACTTCATGGGCGATCGCCCTGGGTGTCGGGTCAAAGCCTACCAGCTGAGTTAACTGGCCATAGAGGGCAAAGTCTCCAGCGCCGGGACGCTGACCTAACATATAGGGCTGCTCTGCCAGATGGGCTTCCATGGCGGCGAGAAATCGTCTGTAGCTAGCATCAATAATGGGTGCGGTGGTGTCGTTCGAGCCAACCACATAGAGACGACTAATTTGGCGCTGGGAAAAGTGCTGCTTAAACTGCCTGTGCTGCTCTGCGGGCAGGCTAACGTTGTAGCCCAGGGGCAGCAGAGTGCCTGCATTATCCGCATCGGTCTCTGGGTGCCAGCGGTAATGAAACATATATTTAGTGCACCATTCGTCGGCAAAATCCTCCAGCAGATAGTCAATAAAGGCTAGTGCGGGATCCATCGGCAGCACGGAACGCTCGGAATAACTCTCTTCGAGGCGACGAATAATCGGCGTCGAATCACAGACTGCCGTGGCTTCGCCATTTTCGTCCTCAAAGATAAAGGTGGGCAGCAGACCAGGTTTCGGCGGCTCAATGCCCATCTGCGGCAGGATCTCCTCCGGCATGCCCCATTTAATTTTGTGGGGAATATGCCGGTAGCGGAGCAACGCCAACATTTTATGGGTGTAGGGAGAAGGCGTTGCGCCGATTAAGGTAATGGGGTCTGAAGCTGCCATGGTTATTTATCCTGTGAACAGTTTTTTGCCCTGACGATCTTTCATCTGAGTATCCGGCAAATTGGCCAGGCGGCTAGTCAATATAGTCCATTGCCAATTCAGCCAGCGGTCGCACCATCGCCGCCACACCATCCGCTGCCGCATTGGAGGCATTGCCATCCACTGCGCGCTTGGCGACGCCTTGACAGATATCCGCTAAACGGAAAAAACTAAAGGCCATAAAGAAGTTCCAGCTATCAATTTTGTCTATACCCATTAGGGCGCAGTAACGGGCCACGACCGCCTCTTCTGAGGGTATGCCATAACTTGCCCAATCAATATTACCGACACCGCCCACCACATTTTTGTCCTGTGAGGCTGGTAGTTTCATGCCCATGATCAGATAGGCGAGATCCGCGTAAGGATGGCCAAGGGTGGACAGTTCCCAGTCGAGCACCGCGATCACTTTTGAATTGTCACTGGCATACATCAGGTTATCGAGACGGTAGTCGCCGTGAACCAGAGTGACCTTGCCGTCATCCGCTGGCATATTCTCGCCAAGCCAAACCATCAGGCGCTCCATCTCTTCAATGGTACCCAGCTCTGAGGCGCGGTATTGGGCGCTCCAGCGATCTAACTGGCGCTGAAAATAGTTGCCGGGGCGGCCGTAATCAGTGAGCCCGGCTTTCTCCAGGTCAACTGAATGGATAGCGGCCAGCACCTTGATCATCTCGTCGTACATATGGCCGCGCAGCTCAGGGGTTTTTATGTCCTTGAGCTCGGGACGCCAATGGATATTGCCTTCACAGAACTCCATCAGATAAAACATCGAGCCGACAATCTCGCGATCTTCACAGAGATGATAGGCCTTGGCCACTGGCACATCACTGCCTGCTAACGCCTTGATAACACGGTATTCACGGTCCACCGCATGAGCTGATTTGAGCAGTTCACCTGGAGGCTGGCGACGCAGCACATAGCTACCAGAAGCGGCATCAATTTTAAATGTCGGGTTGGACTGACCGCCGGCGAATTTACTGACGCTAATAGGGCCCATAAAACCATCGACATTGGCTTCTAGGTAGGCGAGTAGCTTGACTTCATCTAACGAACTGACTTGAGACATAAACTTGTATTCCAGAGTAAATTTGATTCTTATTATTTGTCCTGTTGGCGCAGAACGACAGTTTTTAGTATTTTATGTGGCGCTCTTAATTCTGCTCAGATTGTCCCGATATCACCCAAATTTAATCATGTCATCCCGACAGAGCGAAGCGACGAGGGATCTCCCTGCCGATTCCTGAGACCTCTCAGATTCCCCCGACGTAACAGTGAACAATCATTATGGCACTTATAATGCCATAATCGCCTGACAGCTCCAAGCCAGTATCTGTCTGCAGCACAATAGTCAGAATATTTACGTTTGATAATGACCCAAACCGTGACAAGATAAAAGCCAAAACAGATCCGGCGAGCTCAACACCCAAAATCACTGAGCCTTAACTGCAAGTACAAAAACATCATAAGAGAATATCCATGAGTGAAACCACAGCGTATGTACCAGAGAGAGTCTGGGTCTGGAACAAAGATGTAGGTGGCAAATTTGCTGCCATCAATCGACCCGTCGCAGGCGCAACTCATGAGCAACCCCTACCTGTGGGCAAGCACCCACTGCAACTCTATTCTCTGGGAACCCCCAATGGCGTAAAAGTCACGGTGCTTTTAGAAGAGCTTCTTGAACTCGGTATTAAAGACGCCGAGTACGATGCCTGGTTAATCAATATCCAAGAGGGTGAGCAATTTAGCAGCGGCTTTGTCGAAGCCAACCCCAATTCGAAAATTCCGGCGCTAATGGATCACAGCACCACTGAGCCAACACGGGTTTTTGAGTCTGGTGCGATCATGCTCTATCTGGCCGAAAAATATGCTGCCTTTATCCCCAAAGCTCCGGCCCAGCGCACTCAATGCCTCAATTGGTTATTTTGGAACATCGGCAGTGTGCCCTTTCTCGGCGGCGGCTTTGGTCACTTTTATGCCTATGCTCCGGAAAAGCTCGAGTACCCTATAGACCGCTACACCATGGAAGTGAAACGTCAGCTCGACCTGCTGGATCAGCATCTAAGCGGCAACCGGTATCTCTGCGGTGACGAGTACAGTATTGCGGATATGGCTAATATGGCTTGGTACGGTTCATTGGTGATGGGCAAGCTCTACGAGGCTGCCGAATTTCTCGACGTCACAATCTATAAAAACGTGATCCGCTGGACTCAGGATATTCAACAGCGTCCGGCAGTCAAACGCGGCCAGCGCGTCAATCGAGTTTGGGGGGAGGAAAAACACCAGCTTGCTGAACGCCACGACGCCAGTGACTTCGACAAAGATCCTGTGGAAATTCTCAAGCAGGTTATGGCGCGCAAGATGGGCGAAAAATAGCCTCAAGCTTTTTAACTTCAGAGCCAGATATCCTGATTTTCTGACCAGCCTAACTGTCGATCCAGCCTCACAGTCAGCAGTGTTTCGAGACCACAGCGTTGCAGCAGATTAGTCACATCCTGCTGCTGCGCTGAGTCCAACTGAGCATATTGCTGCTGCAATTTTTGTAAAATCACAAAGCGGTATGACTGGGCGACTGCGCTAATAGACTGGCCACGCAGACTAAACTGCGCCATGCCAAACATGCGCTGGGCCAGTGATCCCTGAGCCGAGGTGCCGGGCTCAGGCTGATTCTCAGCCAGCCATTGGTTGATCACTTCTGCCGCTGCCTGAGTTTCCGGAACAAGATCCTCAGCCAATACTCTGAGCACTGCCACCAAGGTCTCGGGAATTCTGTCATCCTCAAGATAGCTATCTCCTGGATCAAAAAACTCGAGAGCATCCTGATCGGCGCGGTTCATGCGCTCGACCCAGCGTAACACCCGCACCGCCCGCTGCTGCATAAGTCGCAGCGGCGCAGGGTCCCGCCCAAGGTGAGCATAGAGTGGTGCAATCAAACCAAAGTCACCAATGCTCGGTTTCCAACCTAATAGGTAAGGGTATTCACTGAGATGCTGATTAAGGACGTCGAGAAATTCCAGATAGAGGGTTTCCACCAGACCGGTGGTCTCCTCTGCAACACCAAAAAGTCTTCCAGCATGCTGCATTTTTGACATCATATACTGAGCCTTCGCCTCTCGCTCTGGATGCTCCGGCTGGGAATGTAAAAAGTGATAGTGAAGAAATTCGCGATTTTCTTCGAGATAGTTCCAGCGATAGTGCATTGCTGGACGCAAAAGGCCGCTGGTGCCGATTAGATCAAATAGCGTGCTGACAATCTGCTGCTTGGGACTGGACGGCTGAAAGGGCCTAGCGCTGGATTTTTCAAGATGCTCAATAATCGCTCCGCCATCACGGATAACCTCGCCCTCTGGGGTCACTAGAACGGGAATGGTCGCCAGCTTGCTCTCGGGCAATACCTCAGCTTTAAAACTCTTATGGCCGCTGGATAACTCACTAAAGGCAGTGCCGCTCTTGATCAGATAAGAGCGTGCGCGACCGGCATAGAGTGAGTGGGTTATGCCGTAGAGGGTATGGCTGTTCGACTTTTTCAACTGTTGTATGCCTTCTGAATAGTGTTTATGGAGTCTGCTGTTTTGAATGCCGTCGGTTTATTGAGTGCCGTTTGTCTGTTTGAGATCTCTCGTCGCTGCGCTCTGTCGAGATGACAGAGTAGTTAGGGCACGGTTTAAAACCCAAATCTTTCAGTTCGCCCTAACACCAACCCGGTCATCTCGAACGCATGTGAGAGATCTCGCGTCGTTGCGCTCTGCCGAGATGACAGGGTGGTTGAGGTTGGCTCTAGCACCCACCCTCAGACGATAAAAAATATCACAGAATAACTGCAATAAAATGCGCCATCGATGCCAACCATACAAGACCCATTGGAACGTATAATCGTGGCCGCAATGACAAACTCATATTGATTTGAACCGGAAATGAAACAGTTTTGTCAATAGCCGAGGTTTTAAAAATATGAATATCAGCAAAGCGTTTATCCGATGCCAGTTCAAACATATCTCGCCGACATCTGTAGCGCATCATTGCAGTCGCAGCCCACTGTGGGTCAGGGTCGCAATTCCAGCTATCAATATAACCACCCACTTTACGCGACATAAATACCGGATGGCCGCCACGTTTAAGAAGTGCTTTCACGAAGGGTTTAAAGTAACCACTGATAACCTCTTGGGGATTGGCCGGTTCTCCCGTCACTGGATGCGCCATTTTCCCGCTACGCAGTGAGACAAAATTTTGCATAATAAATTCTTTGCCATCGTCCTCTTCAAGAAACCGACGCACTACTTCTACGTCGGTGTATTGAACACCTGAACCAGCGGAAAAATCCTTTAGATAACCGTTAATTTCATCGGCCGAAATTGGCCCAGACCAGTTGATATACCAGTACAAAAAAACCAGATAAAGCGCTGCTGCCGTTAACCAAATCGAAGCGATCATTGGCGTCTCTCCTTTTTTTAAGTGAGTGCTTTAAGTGAGTGCTTTAACTGAGTGCTTTAACCAAGGATTCCTCAAACTGCATCTAAAACTTCAATATCAGGCGCAGCAGTAACCAGCGCGCCCATCTTTTGACTTGCCACCAGAAAGTACTCAGTCTGACCATGGGCCTTTAACGCGTCTTGGTCTGCATATTGCTCAAGAACTTTATAAACCTGAGAGTCAGATTTGGTTCTGTGCAAGGCATAAAAAATCGCCCCTGGCTCATTGGCCAAAACCTGTTCAGTGAGACCAGTAAAAAGCTGCTCGAACTCTGCATTTTGGCCTTCACGAATCGTAATTGTTGCTATAACACCTATTGCCATGATCAAGACCTTTTGTTGTTTTAGTGATTATTAATTTTAATAATTATTTTCAGTAGAACCCGATCCAAGAACTATTTTTTACAAGAACTATTTTTTACAAGAACTATTCTTTACAAGACATTCTTTACAAGACTTTAGCTACAAGACTTTAGCTACAAGCATCAGGCCGGCTTTCGGCACAGTCATACTCGTTAGCGGACTTATACTTAATCAGGCAGCGGTGCTGCCGAGTAAAATAAGCAGCCTTATTGAAACCACCGACTTTTCATTTCAGGCCTGCCACTATAGGCGCGTAATAGGCCTGTTTGATGGCTTTAAAAATACTCGGTTCTTTGCACGCAAGATCCGTCGCCAATTCAGTGGCCAAGCCAAGTAATGACTCTGCCGAGGCCTTGCCATCGGCGAAGCCCGCAGCAATGGCATCGTCGGCGTCGTAACGCTTGCCGGTTAATACGGCATCTCGAACAGTGGCGGCAGGTAATCTCAGGCGTAAAAACTCCATCATTCCCTGGGGCAGAGGCACACCGGCATCGACCTCAGAGATACAGATCCAACCGCGATCTCTGCGCATAATTCGGTAGTCGCAGGACAGTGCTATAAAGGCGCCGCCAGCAAAGGCATGACCATTCACTGCAGCAACAGTGGGGAAAGGTAACATCAGCATGCGGCGATGAATCTCATTCATCTGGGAGGCAAATAATGTCCAGCCAGCACCGTCGAGTTTATTCAAGATTTCAAGATTGAGGCCATTACAGAAAAACTTCTCCTCCCCAACCAACACCATTGCAGTGCCTGCCACAGGATTCTCTTCAAGCTGGTCAAGAACCTCTAACATCCTCGCCTGCCAATCCAAGCAGATCATATTTTCACCGTTATTCATGGTGACTGTATAAAGAGCCCCCGCTTTGCTTATCTCGATCACTGAGCTTTCCCCCTGACAGTTCTTTTTATTATTGACACATCATATGTCACTTAATACTCTAGTCCAAGAGGATTAAAGAGCATTCAAGCTCTCTGGATATTAGACAGACTCAGCTTTTTGCCATATCTTGGCCAAGCCGAAATACCATTAAAACAATAATCGGAAAAGAATCGACCCTATGCCCTCAGCCTCTATCGCTAGATCTGGCCATCGCCTATCCAGTTCGCTATCCAGTTCGCTATTGACCTCGCTGGCGTTTATTGCAACGGCGCTAGCCATGTCTGCTCTGGCGCAGGCCATTACCCCTGAAGCAGATCAGCGTCCCAATGTGGTGGTCATTCTGGTAGATGATGCTGGCTTAACGGATTTTGCGCCTTTTGGCGGCGAAGCTCGGATGCCAACCATCCAGACCCTAGCGGACCGCGGCACCAAATTTAGCAACTACCATACCTCCCCGCTCTGCGCGCCGTCTCGAGCCATGCTGCTCACGGGCATCGACAATCACCGCACCGGTATTGCCACGATTCCAGAGGTGCTGACCAAGAATCAGATTGGCCAGCCAGGCTATTCGATGTTTTTTGAACCCGGGGTTAGAACTCTGGCGGACTTACTTAAAAGCGCTGGCTACAGTACCTATATGACCGGCAAGTGGCACCTAGGCAGCGGTGACCGTAACCTGCCCAATAGCCATGGCTTTGATCGCTCCTTTGCCCTCGACGCCTCCGGGGCCGATAACTGGGAGCAAAAACCCTACATAGGCTATTACGATTTCGCCCCCTGGTATGAAGATGGAAAGGCAGCGGATCTCCCAGAGGATTTTTACTCCTCTAAATTTATTGTCGATCGCATGATCCGCTATCTGGATAGCGATCAAGCAACTTCTCCACGGCAACCATTTTTTTCCTATCTGGCATTTCAGGCAATTCATATACCAGTCCAGGCACCTCGCGAGATAACCGATAGCTACAACGGCGTCTATGATCAGGGCTGGCAGAGGCTGCGCCAAACCCGCCATCAACGAGCAATTGACCTGGGTTTGATTGCCGCCGATGCCCCAGTGGCCGAGATGCTTTCCACGAGTAAAGACTGGGACAGTTTATCCTCAGAAGACCGTGCGCTCCATGCCCGGGCCATGCAGGTACAGGCTGCAATGCTAGAGTCAATGGACAGCCATATTGGCCGCTTTATTGAGTATTTAGATGCCCGCGGCGAGCTCGACAACACGCTGTTTATTGTCACTTCGGACAATGGCCCTGAGCCAAGCAACCCTATCGAAGTCAGTGGTATGAAAACCTGGATGAGCCTTAATGACTACAACTATCGACTGGATAATCTCGGCGAGAAAGGCAGTATGGTTGCCATAGGGCCAGAATGGGCCAATGCCAGCGCCTCACCGCTGAATATGTTTAAGTTTTATGCCGCCGAAGGGGGCATTCGCGTGCCCTTGATTATCGCCGGACCCAATATAAGCCAACAAAACTGGCAGCCCGCAATGACTCTGGTCACTGATATAACCCCTACTGTATTGGACTATCTCGGGGTGCTGGGCCAGCAGACTGACGCCACTGCAATTGCCATTACCGGACGCAGTATGATGCCATTGCTCGATGGTTCCGCTAACGAGATCTACGCCGAGGATGAAGCCATAGGCATAGAGGTATCGGGAAACTCAGCGCTGATCAAAGGGGACTATAAGCTCACCCGCAACACCCCACCTCACGGCGACAATATTTGGCGGCTCTACAATTTAACCCTGGACCCCGGTGAAACAAAGGATTTACGCGCCCTGCAACCGCAGCAATTTGAACAGCTGATGGACGATTACAGAGACTATGAGAAAGAGTTTGGCGTAATTCCCCAGGTCCAGGGGTTTGACTATATGCAGCAGACTAGATGGAATTCGGCGAAAAAGCTGCTGCGCAATAATTGGCGCGGACTAAGTTTGGCCGCCGTCGCTCTGTTGCTGACACTCTGGTTGCTAGTCTGGCTGATCATCCGAGTCATTTATCAACGCCGACTGAAACAGGCCTAAACCATTTAGAATGCCTACCCCAGATAACCAATATATTCCTGTCAGATATTGACGCCTATTATGCCAATTAATATAGTAAGGGTCGTTTAAACTTGAACTGACCCATTAGCTCGTTCGACTCTGTTCGCCGCGCTAAGGAAGTGAGGAGCATAATAAGAGGCCAACAAGAGTCTATTAAGAGCCCAATAAAAGCCAAACAACTCCAAAAGGGGAATTACCATGAAAACAAAAATTACCGAGATGCTCGGTATCGAGCATCCGATCATCCAAGGCGGCATGCACCATGTGGGCCTAGCGGAACTTGCGGCTGCGGTTTCAAATGCTGGCGGTCTAGGTATTATTACAGGGCTGACTCAGGGTACCCCAGAAAAACTCGCCAATGAAATCGCTCGCTGTCGCGCCATGACCGACAAGCCCTTCGGCGTCAATCTGACCTTTTTACCCTCGGTCACACCTCCGGATTATCCTGGTCTGATTCAGGCCATTATTGAAGGTGGCGTCAAAGTTGTAGAAACCGCGGGTAATAACCCTGCTCAATGGCTGCCAATCCTCAAAGAAAATAATATCAAAGTCATCCACAAGTGCACCTCGGTACGCCATGCTTTAAAAGCTCAGGCGATTGGTTGCGATGCGGTCTCTGTAGATGGTTTTGAGTGCGGCGGTCACCCCGGAGAAGACGATATACCAAACTTTATTCTACTGCCTCGTGCTGCGGATGAACTGACTATTCCGTTTGTCGCGTCCGGTGGTATGGCCGACGGTCGCAGTCTCGTCGCCGCACTGGCCATGGGTGCTGAAGGCATGAATATGGGTACACGCTTTATAGTCACTGAAGAAGCCCCTGTGCATGAAAATGTTAAGCAAGCTATTTTGGCCGCTAGTGAATTGGATACGCGTCTGGTGATGCGACCATTGCGCAATACGGAGCGAGTACTAAACAACCCCGGCGTTGAGCGTCTGTTGGAAAAAGAAGCCGCCCTCGGCAATGATATTAAATTTGAAGACATAGCCCCAGAAGTTGCCGGCGTTTACCCCAAAGTCATGCAAGACGGCGATATGGATGTGGGTGCTTGGTCATGCGGCATGGTTGCG
>Ga0115548_1002250_pt1 | contig 10107 bp, 9 predicted proteins | sample COGITO_mtgs_1004_4_FD_87187 | JGI IMG/M metagenome (GOLD analysis project Ga0115548, IMG submission 87187) | Pelagic marine microbial communities from North Sea - COGITO_mtgs_100423 | ecosystem: Environmental > Aquatic > Marine > Epipelagic | place: Germany:Helgoland, sampling site Kabeltonne...
AGGCTGGTAATGGCCTCAATCTGGATCTCGGTGGCATTGGTGAGCTCATCAGAAAACACGTAATGATGATCGACCGCGGTTGTGCAACCCGACAACAGGAGTTCGGCTGCCGCCAATTGAGTGCTCAAAAATATATCGTCTGGACTGAGGTTTGCCCAAATGGGGTAGAGTGCTTCAAGCCAAGGGAACAAGCCCTGGTTGCCAGCTGCTGGCACTGCGCGCGTGAGGGTTTGATAAAAATGGTGATGCCCATTGATAAGTCCGGGCAGAACCACGAGTGCTGAGGCATCAAGGCATTCATCAAAGTGCTCTGGTGGGCGAGCAAGGACTTCTGTGATGAGACCGTTCTCGACGAGAAGACCTGCGCTGGCATCAACGCCAGGGGCAAAAATGGCCAGTGGTTCCTTAATCCAGAGTTTCATGTTGTCCTGCTGTCGGGCGCAAGGCCGCAGCCTCGCAGAATAAAGGTGACCAGAAAATCTGCGGTTTCCGTTAATACGGGGTCATCGAACTCTGCGCGATTGAGTAGGGATAACGCCTGCACTTGAAAATCGGCATAATGTTGGGTTGCCGACCAAATTAGAAAAATCAGGCGCTCAGGGTCAACGTTCTGGATCTTTCCAGCCTGCATCCACTGTTTGATGACTTTCGCTCGGTCCTGAACCCAAGCACGCATACTGGTATTCAGATAGTGTTTCAAATTGGGCGCGCCTTGGATCATTTCATTAGCGAAAAGCCGAGAAGCCGCTGGGTCTTGTTGCGCTTGCCTCAGTTTCTGTCGAATAAAGGCTTCTAGAGCCTCTGCTGGGTCTGATGCCTCGCTGACCTGATCAAATGCCAGGTTCCAAGATTCGATAATGCGCTCTAAAACAGCCAAATAGAGCTGCTGTTTTGATTTAAAGTGGTAATGGATATTGGGCTTCGGCAACGCGGCGCGATCGGCAACGCGTTGCATGCGGGCGCCTTCAAAGCCGTATTGTGCGAATTCAGCTTTCGCCGCGACAAGGATGTGCGCCTTGATCGAGCCTGGCGCCGGCAACTCACGATGTGTTTTATTGACCATATGGATGATTCTAGACGCTGATATTATTTTCATAAAGGGCTATTTTTGTTGATCTTTATAAAAATTGGACTAAAATCCTAAAAATCTTGACCGTATGGTCAGTAATGTCCAAGCTATTTTGGCAACCGATATCGGCGGATCCCAAGGGCAACAGAAAGCGCAATGACTGAAACGAATGACGCAAACGAATGACTGACATCAGTAACCCCATCCAATTTTGGTTAAACGGTGCGCTGCAGGCCCATTCAGGCCGAGCGGATGAAACGCTGCTGGGCTACCTGAGGCACAGCGGGCGGGTGGGCACGAAAGAAGGCTGCGCGTCAGGGGATTGTGGCGCTTGCACCGTTTTGGTTCAAACGGATGACGAGCATGCTTACAAACCAATGAATGCGTGTATTTTGCCGGTGCAGCAATTGCATGGGCAGGCGGTGATCACGGTCGAGGGCTTGCCCAGTAACGATGTTCTGCATCCAGCTCAGGCTGCTCTGATCGAGACACACGGCGCTCAGTGTGGTTTTGTACGCCCGGCTTTGTGATGGCGCTGGCGGGTTGGATGGATGAACAGGCCTTCAGCGCAGGCCCTGACAGTGGTGGACAACCCGAGGCCGACAGCTCGCAGGCTGAAACGCGGCGGCTTAAGGCTTGTCGAGAAGCCATTTCCGGGAACCTGTGTCGATGCACGGGTTATCGGCCTATCTTGCAGGCGGCAACCCATTTGGCGAGTAGGCCGACAAGGGCCTTATTTGAAACCCATCAACGCCTTGATAAGGCGCTTTTTGATTCTCAGCCAGACCACTCAGCGCCTTATAAGACTGGCTTTCGGGCGCCGCAGACGCTCAATGATTTAAAGGACCTACTTCGGCAGCAACCGAGTGCGAACTTGATTGCTGGGGGGACGGACCTAATGCTCGAGGTCACCCAGAAGCAAGGTCGCTTCGATCAATTGATTAGTTTGGCGCGTGTGCCAGCCCTTCAAAGTCTGCAGATCAGCTCGGACAGCGCCATTATTGGCAGTGCGGTGACGTACCAAGACCTTCAAGCCGCAGCCGAATTGCACTGGCCTGCGCTACACCACTTCTTGTCTCGGTTGGGTTCACCACAAATTCGTAATCGAGGCACGGTCGGCGGCAATCTCGGAACCGCATCACCGATCGGAGACTTGCTGCCGATCTTGCTCGCAATGGATGCAACGATTGTGATGTCCCATTTCGAAGCGGCGGACCAAAACGTTGCGATCTCTGAATTCTTGCAAGGCTATCGGAAAACGCAGTTGCAACCGGGCAACTTCATAAAAGAGGTCCAAGTGACCGGCCTGCAAGACTTTCTCCGCTATTACAAGATTTCAAAACGGCAAGAAGATGATATCGCCGCCGTGTCAGTTGCCGTTCGATTGAAACTGGATGCGGACCAAATCACGTTGGCCCGGATTGCTTTTGGTGGGGTTGCCGAACAAGCCTTGCGACTACCGGCGCTAGAGCAGGCGCTGCAAGGACAAGCGATTACCGAAGCACTCATGACTTCATTACACCAGCAGGTACTGATCGCGTTGAATCCGATCAGCGATGTCCGCGCCAGCCGAGACTACCGACGTGAGATGGCAGCGAATCTGCTGGTGCGAGCGCTTAAAGAAGCGCTCGGGTTACCCATGCCACAAATCTATGGATTGGATGATGCGTAAGTTGGCGGCGACAGCAGAAGCGGGTGTCGTTGTCGCGGCGGTCGGCCAAGCGGCTGCGCACGAGTCCAGTGAAAAACATGTCCGCGGCACGGCCGCCTATGTGGACGACATGCCCGTGCCGGCGGGCACCTTGTTTGTTGCGACCGGTTGGGCCCCCGTTGCAGCCGCCAAAGGCTTGAGGCTGGATCTTGACCAGGTCAGACAATCTGAAGGCGTTATTGACGTTTGTACTGAGGCCGATGTGCCGGGCAGCAATGATGTGTCTCCAGTGCATGAAGGCGACGTGTTGTTCGCCTCAGGTGAAGTCTCGTTTCACGGCCAAGTGGTTTTTGCGGTTGCGGCGACGAGCCAGCATTTAGCAGAGGTCGCTGTTAAAAAAGCGATCTTCACCTATGAGGCCCAACCGGTTCAGTTGACCGCGGCCGCAGCGAGGGCGACTGAAGATTTTGTGCTGCCGACTCGGACCTTTCAGATGGGGTCACCAGCGCTCGCAATGCAAAACGCCACAAGGCAAGTTCAAGGGGCGCTCCATATCCGCGGCCAGGAGCATTTTTATCTCGAAGGCCAGGTCGCCTTAGTGAGCCCAACAGAGGATGATGGGGTTGCTGTTTTGGTCTCGTCTCAACATCCCAGCGAAGTTCAGAAATTGGTGGCAAGCACCTTGGGTATCGCCTTAAACCGGGTGACCGTTAGCGTTCGACGGATGGGGGGCGCCTTTGGGGGTAAAGAGACCCAAGCCGCGCCGCTCGCCTGTATTGCCGCTTTGTTTGCGCGCCGCACGGGGCGAGCGATCAAATATCGAATGCCGAGACAACAGGATATGATGCAAACCGGTAAGCGGCATGACTTTGAGAATGAATACCGCTTGGGCTTTGATGACCAAGGGGTCATTCAAGCGGCGGAACTCACCTTAGCCGCGCGCTGTGGCTACTCAGCCGATCTTTCCGATAGCATTGTCGATCGCGCAATGTTTCATGCTGACAATGCCTATTGCCTACAGAACGCGCAAATTACCGGCTATCGCTGCCGAACCAATACCGTGTCGAATACGGCTTTTCGCGGCTTTGGTGGACCCCAGGGGATGCTCACGATCGAAGCTGCGATGGATCATATGGCGAGCACATTGGATATCGACCCGGTTGATGTGCGCTTGCGGAACCTGTACCGGCCCGGCAATGATGAAACCCCCTATGGTCAGAAAGTGACGGACTTTCGGCTGGGAAGAATGATGGATCAATTAATTGAGCAATCCCATTATCGACAACGCAGGCAAGGGATTGCCGAGTTCAATGCCCGTCAATCTTATTTGCGGCGAGGTCTTGCCCTCACGCCTGTCAAGTTTGGGATTTCCTTTACCGCGACCCATCTCAACCAAGCGGGCGCCCTGATCCATATTTACTCAGACGGCAGTGTGCACCTGAATCATGGCGGCACCGAGATGGGCCAGGGCTTGCTGACGAAGGTTCAGCAAATCGTTGCCTCCGCCTTTGGCGTGAGCACGGCGCTGGTTCAAGTCAGTGCGACCGCGACGGATAAGGTGCCCAATACATCGCCAACGGCGGCCTCGTCCGGGACAGACTTGAACGCGATGGCCGCGCTGGATGCCGCCAATCAAATTAAAGCGCGATTGATTGCGTTTCTGGCTCAAGGTGATGTTGTTGGGCCCGGTGAGTTTTCGGATGGCAAGGTCCGTCATGGTGACGTGATCTGGGATTGGGCTGATTTGATTCAAGCGGCCTACCTGAATCGGGTATCGTTGTCGGCGACGGGTTTTTATAAAACACCCGATATTCATTTCGATCGAGCAACCGGCAAGGGTCAGCCTTTTTATTATTATGCTTTTGGCGTGGCCTGTAGTGAAGTGGTGGTCGACACAACAACTGGAGAATATCGGCTCAGTCAGGTCGATATCCTGCATGACGTGGGCCGAAGTCTGAACCCGGCGCTGGATCAGGGGCAGATTGAGGGTGGTTTTGTTCAAGGGTTAGGCTGGCTCACAACAGAAGAGTTGCTTTGGAATGAGGCGGGTCATCTCATTTCCAATAGTCCGTCGAATTATAAAATACCAACCGCGTTTGATATCCCAGACCATTTTAAAGTGACCCTGTTCCAAGAAGACAACCCGGAAGCGACGGTCTTTCATAGTAAAGCGGTTGGCGAGCCGCCGCTGATGCTGGCGATTTCAGTCTGGTGCGCGCTACGGGATGCCTGTCGGCGGCCGATGCAGCCGTTACCGGATTTGGCGGTGCCAGCGACGCCCGAACAAGTATATTGGGCGCTCTCAGGACGCAAGGATGCGGCAGATTTAGGGCGCGGCTCATGACGTCCTGGCAGACCGCGATTGCCGCGTGTCATCAAGCCGCAGAAGGCTTTGTCGTGGTGACCTTACTGCAGGCCAAAGGCTCAACGCCCCGGGATGGCGGCAGTAAGATCGTGGTGACGCAAACAAAAACCTTTGATTCCATTGGGGGTGGGGGCTTGGAGCATCTAGTGATCACACGCGCCCGAGACCTGCTCGCTCAAGGCGTGCCGGTTCAGTGCGTTGAACACTTCCCTCTGGCAGGCAAAGCGAATCAATGCTGTGGTGGCAGTGTGTCTGCTCTGTTCGAGACCTTTCCAGAATCAAAGCGTTCTGTGGTGGTGTTCGGGGCAGGTCACGTCGGCAAGGCCGTGGTTCAAGTATTATCAGAATGTGATGCCCGGATCGATTGGGTGGATGCCCGAGCGGAGCAGTTCCCAGAAGTGATCCCGGGCAATGTGCAACGCCTCGTGTTGGATCAACCCGAAATGCTGATCGAGACCCTTCGAGGGGATGCAATCGTGCTCATTTTGACCCACGACCATGCTTTGGATTACCGATTGCTGAGAAGGTTACTTGATGAGACGGAGCTTTCATCGATCGGCATGATTGGATCACAGACTAAAAGTAATCGATTTCGAGCCCGCCTCCGTCGTGACGGTATTCCAGAGGAAGAGGATGCGCGCTGGCGGTGCCCGGTTGGTCTGCCGGAAGTCGGGGGTAAACTGCCGATGGAAGTTGCGATCAGTATTGCGGCAGAGGTTTTGAGTCAGTCATTACCGCTGGATGGCGGAGAGATGGTCGGTGCGTCTTGGAAGTCGGTCCAAGCGGTATTGGGGAAGCCTTAATGTCCAAACGCCTTGAAACCTTTAATGCGCTGACTGAGGAAGCGGCTTTGGTCCAACTCTTAAGGGTTTGCACCTCCACAGTCTGGGCGCGCGCCATGCTCGATCAGCGTCCCTTCAAAGATCAAGCGGCATTGCTCGCAACCTCAGAGGCGGCCTGGCAATTAACGGGTGAAGCAGATTGGCTCGAAGCCTTTGAGGGACATCCAAAGATTGGTGATGCACAAGCTTTGCAAGGTGGGGCTGAAACAACGGCGATGCAAGAGCAGGGGCAGGTTAATATGGCGTTGGCTTCAACTCGGGAGGCGCTTGCGCGCTTAAATCAAATATATTTTGATCGATTCGGGTTTATTTTCATTATTTGCGCGTCCGGACGTTCAGCCGAGGCGATGCGCGCCGTCTTAGAGCTGAGTCTGGAGCGGTCTCGCGGCGACGAATTACACAGGGCGGCAGGCGAGCAATTGCAAATTATGACGCGCCGATTACGGGCCTGGTTTGAGTAACCATGAGGTGGGCGAGCGCCGCCGCTTTGAGCCGCATGCCATTGAAGTTAAAGCCATGACAGCGCTTGATGCTGGCATTGAGCTAAGTTACAGCAAGGAAATAACATGACCCAAGCGCCTATTACGACGCATATCCTCGATTTAGAATCCGGCGAACCCGCACGCGGTGTTCTGGTGACGTTGCGATGCCCTGAGGGTCAAATGCTTCAGGCAACCACCGATGCCGATGGCCGGATTAGCGAGTGGCAAGGCCTGTTGGTGCTGACCACGGGAACCTATGAAATGCGTTTTAAAGTGGGCGCTTATTTCTCAGCGCGCGGCGCTGAAACGTTCTTTGATGAGATTCCGGTTCAGTTCCATACAACGACTGCTCGGGCACATTACCATGTGCCGTTGTTGCTCAGTCCTTTTGGTTACTCGACGTACAGGGGGAGCTAAAGCCGTGCGTTTGATTCGAAGCCGAATACTGCATTGGCCAACCGACCAGTGGCATCAACCTGAATATTTTGAAGACGGGATCTTACTGATTGAGGCGGGCCGTGTTTTAGATTTGGGGCCTGCTGAACGCTTTATGACAGAGGGGCTCGACGTGACCCGCTGCGAACATTATCCCACGCGGTTGGTCTTACCCGGTTTTATTGATCCCCATCTGCATTTCCCTCAGGTGGATGTGATGGCGAGCTTTGGGGCGCAGCTGTTGGATTGGTTGAATGACTACACCTTTCCGGCTGAAGCGCGTTACAGCGATCCGGTTTTTGCCGCTGCCGCTGCCGAATCGTTTTTAGACTTGCAACTGCGGCACGGCACAACCTCGGCATTTGCCTTCTGCACCAGTCATCGGCATTCGGTTGAGGCGTTGTTTTGCGCCGCTGAGCGGCGTCAACTGCGCATGGTCGCGGGTAAAGTGTTGATGGATCAAAATGCCCCTGACGCGATTTTGGATACGGCCGAGTCAGGCGCTCAGGATAGTGAAGACTTGATCCGTACGTGGCACGGGCGGGGTCGCCTGGGATATGCCTTAACCCCGAGATTTTCAGGCACTTCGTCGAGTGCCCAACTCCAAAAAACCGGTTTGCTCGCACAACAGTACCCGAGTGTTTGGTTGCAAACGCATTTGTCAGAGAATCTTGCGGAAATTGCCTGGATTAAATCAGTGCACCCGCAATACCAAGACTATTTGCAAACCTATGAAGCGCATGGCTTGGTCCCGAAAGGGGCGTTGTTCGGGCACTGTATTCATTTGACCGAATCGGAAACCGAGCGGTTGGCCGATGCAGGCGGTGTGGCGGTCTTTTGTCCGTCGTCGAACCTGTTTCTCGGCAGTGGTTTAATGCCCTTCGAGGCGCTGCAAGCGGCGGGCGTAGACTTGGCGATTGCCTCTGATATCGGTGGTGGCACGAGCCTTAGCATGCTGAAAACCCTTGCTGACGCGTACAAGGTCTGTCAGTTGCGCCAGTACGTGCTACACCCCTTCGAAGCGTTCTACCGGATTACGCGCGGCAATGCGCGTGCGACCGCCTTAGAGGGGTTTATTGGTGATTTTCGAGTCGGGCAAGAAGCCGACTTCGTGATGATCGACCCAGAGTGCGTACCGTTGGTTGCGCGCCGAGTGCAGTCTGCCAAGGACCTTCAAGGCGAATTGTTTATTTATATGACCCTTGGCGATGAACAACTCATTGTTGAAACCAGTATTTTGGGCGAACCGGCTTATAGGGCGAGTGCCTCATGATGGCGCCGTACTGGTTAGAGTGGCTTGAACTGCTGCTGCGCTGGCTTCATCTGCTGGTCGGCGTTGCCTGGATTGGGGCGTCCTTGCACTTCGTTTTGGTAGATCGCAGCCTGATCAGTGATCCTGAGGATGATGCCGTTAAAGGCCGGTTCTGGGCGATTCATGGCGGGGGCGTCTATCAGTTCACGAAATACAATCTCGCGCCGCCCGAATGGCCGGCAACGCTGCATTGGTCGAAGTGGGAGGCCTATACAGCCTGGTTAACGGGTATGGGATTACTGACGCTCATCTATTATCTACGAAGTGATGCCTACTTGGTCGGCGTGGAAAAATGGGTGACCGAGCCTTCTCAGGCCATTTGGGTGAGCCTCGGGCTGATCGCGAGCAGTCTTGCCCTGTATGAGGGGCTCATCCGCAGTCCCTTGGCGCGCCGGACCGCTCTGTTTGCCGCGCTCATTACGGTCCTCGTCTTGATTCTGTGCTGGCTTTCCGCCCAGCTCTTGTCGAACCGAGCCGCGTTCATTCACGTCGGCGTCATTCTGGGCAGCATCATGGTCGGCAATGTCTTTTTTGGCATTATTCCCGCGCAAAAAGCCTTTGTTGCGGCCGTTCAGGCAGGACGAGATCCGGATTTGGCCTTAACCCTCGCCGCACGGCATCGATCGTTCTTTAATAATTATCTAACGATGCCCGTTTTGTTTTGCATGGTCAGTTTGCACTTCCCGCTTTTGTATCAGCACAGTTTGAACTTCTTAGGTCTGTTTTTGGTGATGTTTGCCGGTGCACTTGCGCGCCATTTTTTCAATTTACGGCATTTGGACATCCTTCGTTGGCGCTACCTTTGGATCGCGGCAGGTTTGATCGCGTTGACGATGCTGCTGCTGCGCCCGCCGGTGCTGGATGACATCAATGCGCCGAGTGACTTGAGCGCGACGGTGGAATCGATTGAGCCGGCACTCACGAAGGCCGAGATTGATGGGCTTATGATGACCCATTGCGCAAACTGTCACAGCGCGTCCCCAACTCATCCTGGGTTTGCAACAGCGCCGGGGGGCTTGTACTTTGTCGATCAGGAAGACTTGCTTCGCCAGAAAGCGCGCGCCGCGTCGGCGATTGGCTCGGGTTATATGCCGTTGGGGAATATGACAAAACTCAGTCGGGCCGAGCGAGCGCGATTGATGCGCTACCTAATCACAAGTGAGGCGAAGGACGGCGCCTGAGTCGGGTGCGATTTAATTCGGGAAAAGGATATCCGCCATATCCGGTTTGCCCAGACGGATTTCAGCCTCGGTCAGACCGTTAATCTCATGGGGGAAGACCAGCCATTGGTCCGTTTCATGAACATAGTAGTCTGGGATAACCTCGGTCTGATTTTTTTTCGGCTTGAACCAAGGGCAGGCAATCCGGATGGTTTCGGGCAGGTTGCGTCGGGATTTTTCTTTGAGTTCGCGGAGTACCGCGGTAATGCTACGACCCGAATCAAAGACATCATCTACAATCAGTAAGTTGTCATCGTGATTGGCGCGATCAATAATATATTGCAAACCGTGGACGCGAACGTCTTTGTCCTGCTGGTCAATGCCATAGTAAGAGCTTGTGCGAATTGCGATGTGATCACTCTCGAGACCCTTGTGTTCAAGGTATTCTTGAACTGCGATGCCGACGGGCGCGCCCCCCCGCCAGACGCCAACAATAAAATTGGGCCGGAAGCCGCTCGCATAAATCTGCTCTGCTAATAGGAACGAATCCCTGAGTAAATCGGCGGCTGAAATAAAATGCTTGTCCATAGGAATCCAAAACGTTGCGCGATGAAATAGGGCTTAAGATCGATTAGGCCGCCGAGTTAAAGACTGATATCTTACCGGAGTATTGTCTACAAAGAGGGTGACCCGTGTTCCGTATCTTGAAGTATCTAGGCTATCACGAAGCCGCGCAATCACCCAAGACAGAAGTATTGGCAGGCGGCACCACCTTTCTTGCTATGGTGTAT
>Ga0115548_1002262_pt1 | contig 10067 bp, 13 predicted proteins | sample COGITO_mtgs_1004_4_FD_87187 | JGI IMG/M metagenome (GOLD analysis project Ga0115548, IMG submission 87187) | Pelagic marine microbial communities from North Sea - COGITO_mtgs_100423 | ecosystem: Environmental > Aquatic > Marine > Epipelagic | place: Germany:Helgoland, sampling site Kabeltonne...
GCCAGCAGCAGCTCTGAACGTCATTGTGTCGTCAGAGTTAGTGTAAGCAATAGAACCTGCATCGGTGTCTGTATCACCCATACGCAGTTCAGACTCACCAGTAATGGATGAGAGTATATAGACTGCTGAGTAAGAGTCAGAAGAAGTACCAACTTCAACCCCAGCCGCCTTGACACTACCAGTAACGTCTATGCCTGTGGCTGTGGTGGCTAGTTTGGCTGACCCATCATGATTTGCTGTGAAGTTATATGGATTAGACCCCACTTCAAGAACAGTACCACCTGAGTCTTCCGTGTACAGTCTTTTGTTTGTTAAGTCTACGGCAAGCTCTCCAGCTACCAAATCGGAGGCTGTGGGAGCACCTGAGCCGCTTTTAGTTACAATTGTTGTAGCCATTGTTTAATTCCCTTGTTAGTAAGTGCCGCCTAAGAGCGTACCAGTTGTCATGTTGTCTGCGTTTAAGTTTGATAAAGTAGCTACTGCTGCCGCTGCCGAAGCTGCTGCTGCCGTTGCGCTGGATGCTGCGTTAGTTTCGCTTGTACCTGCATTTGTTTCGCTCGTAGCCGCCGCTGTTGCACTGTTAGATGCGTTGGTTGCGGAGGCTGCAGCGTTGGTCTCGGAAGTAGAAGCATTGCTTTCAGACGTAGCAGCAGCCGTTGCAGAGTTGCCAGCATTAGTAGCGGAAGTCGCTGCGTTTGTTTCCGAAGTTGCAGCGTTGGTTGCGCTTGTGCTTGCCTCTGATGCTTTGGTTGTAGCTGTAGTGGCGCTACCCGCTGAACTGGTGGCACTGGACGCTGCGTTGGTTTCTGAGGTAGCCGCATTGCTTTCACTCGTTGCTGCGTTAGTAGCACTGGTGGATGCTTCCCCTGCCTTAGTTGTCGCTGTGGAGGCACTGGTGGAAGCGTTACTTTCACTTGTCCCAGCGTTAGTGGCGCTGGTTGCTGCATTAGTTTCGCTAGTACTGGCCGCTGTAGCACTTCCAGACGCATCTGAGGCGCTTGTGGCGGCTTCTGAAGCCTTAGTAGTAGCTGTGGCAGCACTAGCCGCTGCGTTCGTCTCTGACGTTCCTGAGGCGGTTGCAGAGGTTGCTGAATTAGTCGCGCTTGTGGCTGCGTTGGTCTCACTGGTTGCGGCGGCGGTTGCACTATTGCCAGCGTTAGTTTCCGAAGATGCAGCATTGGTTGCGCTAGTTGCCGCTGCGGTGGCGCTGATGGCTGCTACAAGTGCGTCTGCATCTGAGGCAGTTTCACTGATAGCAGCGTTAGTTGCACTTGTGGCCGCTGCGCTTGCAGAAGCTGATGCTTCATTTGCTTTTGTAGTAGCAGTTTGAGCGTAGACTGCTATTTGACTGGCGTAGGCATCCGTAGAACTATCTCCAGATCCTCCGTCCCCTCTAAATATCGCCATACTTGCTCTCCGCTGTTACTAAAAAAATAAATGAATAAAAAGTGAGGTACTTGCCCTAAGGCTTTCCCTCACACATATTTTTATAGATTAAGCGGCTACAGCCAATACAAAACCTGATTCTGGTCGTAACGTCTTAACACCGTAGAGCGTGTCTGCGGTATAAAGCGTACCCAAGAACTCTTGCTTGTACTGAGTCTGTGAGCGGATGCCCTGCTGTTCAGCCATAACCATCGTGTCCTTATGGACAAGGAAGGCAGCTTTAACAGTCGTGGTGTACGTCAAAGGACAGTTGCTGGTGGTGAATACGTCAATGCCGTACAAGTTACCAATCTTACCGTTCTGTACGCTGCGTCCGTCAACAAAGTCAGAAGACACATAACGCTCAACACCCATGATTGCATTACGCAGTGAAGGAGGTACAACAAATGAACGATTGTCCATTGGTACGTCTGCATCGTCCATCTTCTGAATCAAAGCTCGGAAGCCAGCGTCAGTAAATGCGTTTACAGTACCTGCGCCTGCATAAGCTTCAACACCAGTACCGCCTGAATTAACAATAAACGTAGCACTGTTAGTCCAGTCAGAACCGTCACCGTCACCAAAGGACTTGCCCAAAGTGAAGAGGTCGTTGTCCACTTGCTTGGCAAGGGCGTACCCTGCGTCACCAGTGTAGAACTGTCGTAGTGAAGACAAAGCTTGTGCTTCGGTGATGTCTTCAATCATGCGAGAGTATTCAAAGTGCTTGTCAATAACGACTTGTACTTCACTCTCAGTGTCTGCCTGAATCGTTACAGCGGTCTTTGCTGCTTTAGCAGTAGCAACGCCACGGGTAGGCTTAGGAATGTGGATGGTGTCCCCTTTCTTACCAGTCATTGCCATCTTCTTAACGAGATTAGCAAGTACTAAGTTAGCTTGATAAGCAGCGACAATCTCGTCACTCCAAATTTCGGGGATAAACGTTGCGGCGCGAGCATTATCTACTGCACCTGTTTGGCTGGGCCATACTGAAGTAGCCATAATATTTTTTCCTTAATAGATTAGTTTCGTACCCTCCCCTCTTGGTAAGCCTTCATAATCTCATCGGACAATGATTGATACCGTTCAGGGTCTGTACGCATAAGTTTAATAATGTCTGCCCTTCGGTAAATCTTTCTCGTTTTTGTTTCAGAACTACCAGTGGCTGCGCCAGTTGATGCGTTCTTTACAGCTTGCTTACGACCTTGCTTTTCAGCATTAGCTGTTTGTTGTACAACCTGCTTACGTTCTTTCCAAAGGGTAAACAGTTCGTGTGCAGCTTCATAGTCGTATTGCTTGTCTGCTTGTACGTACAGTTGAGTCCGTATCTTTGAGCCTTTAATCCATTCCGCAAACTTATCATCCGTCAAAATGTTTTGCATGTCGGGATGATCTTTCTGAAGTTGAGACAGGGCAGTGGTCTTTTGGTACTGCTTACTGATGTTCTCAGCTTCTCTGATCTTTGGGTGGTTATCAATGGCCCGTTTAACGGCCTCTTCTGGATCCGAGAAAAAATCCACCTCATCAACAGTTTCTTGTTGTTGTGGTGCTTGTTGGTTTGAGAGTTGTGTCTGAATATAACTATCAACAACCTGTCTTAGTTCACCTACTTCAGAGCTTTGACGGCCCAAGAGCTTTTCAGCTTCTTGGTGCATCCGTACAAGATCTTCTGCGGATTTACCTTTGTACTTGTCTGGGATTTCTGATTGAGTTTCCTGCTCTACAGGGTCATTTTCAAAATCACCAGCCTGTTCAGTTTCGTCTGGTTGTTCTTCGTCATCAAGACGCTCATCTAAGAGTGTAGCCATTATTAAATCTCCGTACTAACGTATTATGGAGTGACATGGTTTGTATAAGAAAGGTCTACTCCGAGTTTGCCTTTCTTTCTAGTTTTATCTTCTGTTCGCGTTGTTTAGCCCACTTCATAGTAGCACCTACAAAGTCCCCACTAATGGGGTCAAGTGAGCAACGAACGGGAGATATGATTCTAGTTGCAATTTTATTACATAAACCACAGGTGTGTTCTGTCTCGTCGGAGGCTACTAGGGCCTCCGTAACGTGATTGTCAGGGCATCTGAAGTCAAAAAGAAGACGCATTAAGCGGCTTCCTCCTGATCGTTGTCCTGTGGGTTATTGCGTTCTTCAATAACGCTTTCTAGCTGTGCTTCAAGGTTAAGAACATTAGCCATGATTGCAAGCTGACCTTTACGAAAGAATAAGTCTGTTAAGTCTTTAGTGACCTCAACGGAGTTGACGTTTGGGACGCTTCCTCTGAGATCGTTTAAGAAATACTCCCAGCCTGAGCTTCGGAACATTTCTTGCATACTTCTGGTATAGTCTTCAAATTCTTGATCGTTCACTGTTTCTCCTTTAAAGGACAGATTAAAGTTGTGTACTTAATGTACAGGTATATTATACCATATTTTAGACAAAAAGTCAAGCTATTTTTTAGTCTTCTTACTTGCCATTGTCATCTTCTTACCAGTCTTCTTAGCTGCTTTCTTAGCAGCCGCCATACCAGCTTTGTCATAACTATAGCTTTTTCCACCTACTTTTGGCATTACCATTTCTCCTTGTTGGCCCAATAAGCCGCTGACATTTTACCTTTTGCAATATTTGCCGCATGACGAGCTTTAAATGATTTGCGTCTGGCTTTCTCTTTCTCAGTTGTAGGGGCTTTACCCGCACCACTCACACCTTGCTGTCCAAACCTAATTGTCTTTGTTGTGTCACCTTCTTTGGCAACGACTACGTGTGACTTAGTTGGATGGTTAGGCGTTCTCTTTGGCTTGTTGTAACCGCTTACTCCCGCCCTTTCCAGCTTTGAGTCTTTCTTCTTCGGCACTTTCTAAAACCTCCAGTCTTTCAAAAAGTAAAGCAAAGTTACGATTAACTTGTGCTACAATTTCTTCTAGTTCTCTGTTACTGACCATTAGGCCCTCTCGGTTGCATTGGGATAGTGTTGTTAGGTGCAGCTTTTTTCATAGACTTCTCTTTTAACAGCATATCGGCTACTTTAAGTCTACGCTCAAACTCTTTGTCGTCCTCAGTGCCAGACTTTAAGTTAGTCGTCACGGCCTTCATGCGATCAATCTCAAGCTCCTGAGGCATAAGCTGTGTTTCCATAGCAATCTTCTGCGCCCTTGCCTGAGACTCCTGAGCTTGCCCTGAGAGGGCCGCTGTCTGAGACTGCTAGAACTCCATCTGAGCCTGCTGCGTGGCTTGTTGGGCCTGCTGCTGCTCTGGAGTGGGCTGTCCTGCTTGCTCTAGGCGTTGCATCAATTCTTCACGGTTGGACAGGTTCATATTATCAATGATTGCACTAATCAAAGACGTATACAACGGAGAGTCTGCCTTCATGGTCTGTAGGAGCTGTACAAGCTGTGTTACTTCGTACTCACGCGCCATGATGCCCAAAGTGGACGTAGCATTAAACTTATAGTCAGAGACAGGATAGTGCTCTGGGTCAAACTGCATGTATCGGTGTGCAGCTTTGGTTACAAAGGGGATTAGGAAGGACTCTTGGAAGTTAATCAGTGTACGCTTATGGCGCTTAATAATAGCACCGAGAGACATACTAATACCAGCAGCCGTTGCTTCACCGTTAATACTCCCTGAAATACCCGCAGAGTCTATGGCTCCTGTAGCGGTTTGTACCATCTTTTGTAATGCGTCAGCCTGTGCAAAGGTAATCTGACTGACCTGCCCAAAGTTAAAGGGCTTTAGGATCTCGTCTGGATTACCATTGGTGAGGATAAGCTTACCCGCACGTACCTCAGGCTTAGAGCCTCTGGGGATACGTGTAGCGTCCATAGCCATCATAGGATGGACTGTAAGGGCCAGAGCGTCAATACGTGCTCTAATCTCTGCGTCCAGCGCCTTCTGGCTGTTGTAGCCCTTCTCACAGACTCCACGACCCCAGAAGCGAGACGGTACAACGTCCCATGGGAATGCTACGATGGGTCTGTCCTGCATCATGTAGGGGTTTTCTTCCGCTTTGAGAAGAATACCACCATTGGCAATAACCACGATGGCCTCTACGTAGTACTCTTCCGAATCAGTTTCCAGCTCACCGTCCATCTCAATGATTTCTTCTTCAACTTCATCGTCGTCGTCATCATTACTCTTAGCTAACTGAGCCTGTGCGTCAGCCAACAAGTAAGCAGGTACTAACCCGTAGTACTTAGTAAGACGTACTTTGTCGTCTGCGTAGGTGGTTAGGTCTTGATCTGGCTCAATGTCAAAGTCTGGGGCTGCTGAACCTACGTGACACTTCTTGTAAACCCCAGCTTCCTGTAGCTGCTCAACGGTGTGTGCGGAGACAAACTCATCCACAGCAACGCCCAAAGCGTCCTCCACGGAGGTTGCTACGGGGTCAATAAGGAAGTTCTGAGGCATTACGGGGCGTAGGCGACAGACAGTCCTGTCAACAATATTAACACCCACAGCGGTTAAGTCCCCACCCATAATGGGTTGGGTGGCTGGCATCATCTCTTTTTCATCGGAAAGAACAACTTCCGCAATCCCCGTACCAAAGACAGCGGAATTGATAAGACACTCCGCAACAGCTTTTCTAACCTTAGTCTTCTCAAAGTCCTTATGCAGATTATTACGAAGATAAACAATGTCAGCTTTGTCAGGATCGTTAGCATCGTCAGTGATGTCAAAGAACTTTCCTCTTCCAAAGGTTGCTTCTTCAATTTCCGCAACGGAACTCTCCACGGCTTGTTGTAGGGCTGGGCTAATGATACGAGAACGCTCTGACTCTCTGGTTACGTCTTCCTGCGCCCAGATGCCACGCCAAAGGCGATAGTATTCATCAAACTTCTGTGCATAGTTAGCTTCAAAGTGATCCCGCCATGAGTCACATTTAGTAATGACCCAATCCTCCAAAGCCTCATCAATCATCAACGGCTTGTGTTCTTCGTTGTAATCTTCCATATATTTAATATCCTGCTACGGAGTCTAAGGTTTCAAAATCATCGTACTGCTCAAAGTCCCCTGCGTAAGCAACTTTGGCTAATTGATCCACGTAAGCTAAGGCGTCCACTAAGTCATCGTGAGTTAGCGGGTCGGGGAACTGAAAGAGTTCGTCCAAGAAACGACTATTCCATTCTCCCTTGCTTAACTGTATAATATTATTCTCAAAGCGACCCTGTAAGGCCCACATGATACGGTCAGTCTTCTTCTGGTTGCCGTGGGTTAGTTCCTCAACCCTAAAGAAGAAGCCGTTACGCTTCATCATGTCCGTTAGGGGAGACATAACCGCTTGCTTTGCTATACCCCTCTCAATACCCACTGAGATTGGCTTGTAGTCCCTGACGGCTTGGAAGATCTTCTGTGCTGTATCGTCCAGAGTCCATCTACCGTAGATAATGTTCTCTACGTACCAACCGTCTTCATTCACAAAGACTACCGCAATGGCTGTATTATCAAGACGAGTGTTTTTAGACTTCTTCTTAGATACGTCCTGAAACCCCGCCAAATCCACTGAGATGTAACAATCGTAGTGTTCTGGTTTTTTGTCGGCAAAAGTAACCCATTCCTCTTTGAACATCTCTGAGCCTTTGGCTTCAAAGGAAGCCATAAACTCCTGCCTAAAGGCATAGCTGGACATGGACTTTTTAGCTGTATTTATCTCTTCTTCGTCTAGTAATGGGTTGTCATAGCTGGTAAAGTGCCATGCTTTGTACGTTTCATCGTCACTTAGTTCTGCGTACTGATACAAGTCATAGAAGTGATTACGCCCCATAGGGGTTCCAATGAATAGTGCATGACCCTTTTGGTCAGCTAGGGCTGGTCTTAGGATCTGTTCCCATACATCAGGCTTAATGTCTGCGTACTCGTCCAAGACTAAGTACCTTAAAGACACACCACGCATAGTTTCAGGTCTGTCCCCACCCTTTAGGGAGATTGTAGCACCGTTTACTAATTTTATTTGTAAATTGTTAATGTGACTGGACGCTATGACGGGTTGCCCTAAGCTCATTAGGGTTTCCCACATAATGTCCCTAGCCTGACCCTGCGTAGGGGCAACATAAAAGACAGTACCCCTATCAGTCTGTAAAGCATTAACAATCAATAACCATGCTGCAAGTCTGGACTTACCTGTACGTCTACCCGCAGCTACAATCTTAAAGCGTGTTGGGTCTTCCCAGACTTGCTGTTGCCACGGCAGTAAGTTAATATTTAGTTCAGACACTAATAAGACCAAACCACAGGGACACCCCTTCTGTCATCAACATGAATAAATGTTTTAGCAACCCCTACGCCCTTAAAACCCATCTCCATAGCATGTTTAATAAGTACATGCTTTTGATTACCGTCCTTTACAGCTATATCAGCAGCCACACCTAAGACATGCTGACCCACAGTGGACTTCTTAGCTTCCACACTGTGAGTCCTGTCTCTATAGCCACTGGTGATAGTAAAGGGGAAACCACACTTTTCTCTTAGTTCATCCAAACGATGAATAAAAGCAATGGACATTTCATTCTTACCTGTCTCTTGACAGTCAAACTCTTCATAAGTAAAATACTTAAACTCTTTACTCATATTCTGTATATTCCCCTTCCATAACTTCAGGATTATCAGTAATGGTTGTTTCTTGGGAACCTAATCCCGTTATGTTGATGGATATGGAAGACCTACCTCCATTAAGCTTATCCTTTTCAAAGTAGCTTACGGGTAACATCCTGTCCATCATTAACTTCCATGCTGCTGCTTGATGCTTATGGTCATCGTCCAAAGCAGCATTCATGATACTGTCCAACACTTTCTGTGACTTAGGGGAAGCTAACATACGAGCTTTGTACTCATTAATGATAGCAGCGTCACCTTTGGGCCTACCTACGGCATTTCTACCACCCTTCTTGTTAGACTCAACAAGGACTTTTTTAGGTCTACCCCGTTTTCTTTTGGGTATTTCTTCAAGCAAAAGTATTGCCTCCTAGTATTGCTATGAGATACTTTAAGATACCTAAGGCAGCTTTAGAATATTACTTTAATTAATTTCTTAAAAGTAATCTCTTTATGCTTCCTTAGTATACCTGTATATTATAGCACATTTTTAGTTAAAAGTCAAGAACTTTCTAGTAGAAACCCTAACTATTTGTCTTAAGCTGCTTGTTGTGTCTACCATTAGCCCGCCATTTGACCATTTAGTCAACCATTCACAAAATCTATGGAATTCAAGAAGTTGATCTACAGAATTTACTAATAATTAGTTACATTTAGAGTCCAAAATGCCTCTTTTTAGTGCCTAAGGTGGTACTACTAATAATAACCAATGGCTGCCCCCCTCCCCCGCCCCTAAAAGCAACCCCATTGGAAACTATTGGCACGATTCGTGCTTAAGGCAGCCTGTGGATAACCTGTGGATAACTATTGGCATGATTACTGCATGGCCTAAAGGTTCCGATTGGTCACCATTGGTCACCATTGATTCCATTTGGGAATACTTAAGGGTGTGGGGCTAGTGGGGAGCCTATAGTAGCCTATAGTAGCCTATAGCGGCCCATGTCCCTATCATAGATTGGCAACCATTGGAAGACCTACAGACTACTATAAGTCTTACTTATGATGCGTTATATAGACAACATTCAGTGCTTGCATTGTCCAACTGAGTTGATATTATAACCACATCAATAACAACACAGGAGTGACACACATGGCAACAATCACAAAGAAAGCAGCAAAGCGAATCAATGAGCTTTTAGCAGACGCTAGATTATACTATACACTTGGAAACATGAGCGCAGGCGATGGCAGCGGCGCCTATTACCGCCACGCGTACAATCAAGGCGTATCGTTACGCGCCCTCTTCGATGAGTTTGGGATTGAGGGAGATGGCCTTAGTTATTTCACAGAGGATAAAGTAGAAGACCTGAGAATTAAAGCTGACGCGGCACGCGCCTTTTGGGAAGCACATCAGGCAGAAATTGAAGCAGAAATTCAAGTATAACCCACTGACGAGCTTGCGAGATTCAAGCGAAACGCCTATATTGGGCGTCTGGGTACACACACAACACAAGGACTCCACACATGACAATCCGATTATCAAAGGCTGGCAAAATGCCCTGCAGATCATGGTCACTACAGGCACTCACAACGTGCGCGGGTAGCATAGGCGACAAAGGAACACTTGTGGATGCCTGCAAGGGTTGCTACGCGACTACTGGCAACTATCGCTTCCCCAATGTCAAACAGCCACGCGAGTCTAATCAAAAGGACTGGAAACGTGCTGATTGGGTCGCTGATATGGTAGCAGAATTAGACAACGATAGATACTTTAGATGGTTTGACAGTGGCGATGTGTACAGTCTAAAACTAGCTGAGAAGATCCTTGCGGTGATGCAAGCCACGCCATGGGTCAAGCACTGGTTGCCCACACGGATGCACAAGTTTGTCAAGTTTCATGGCGTCTTTGCTGAGATGGAAGCATTGCCTAATGTTGTCGTGCGTTATTCGTCCGACAGTGTTACAGGTGAAGTGGTAGCAGGACGCAACACAAGCACGATTGTAGCGTCTTTAGACTCTGGCAATGGTAGTCTAACGGTGTGCGAGTCAAGCACCAGAGAAGGCAAATGCGGGCCTTGTCGTGCATGTTGGTCTCAAGATGTGTCCGTGATAGCATACCCAGCACA
>Ga0115548_1002265_pt1 | contig 10065 bp, 8 predicted proteins | sample COGITO_mtgs_1004_4_FD_87187 | JGI IMG/M metagenome (GOLD analysis project Ga0115548, IMG submission 87187) | Pelagic marine microbial communities from North Sea - COGITO_mtgs_100423 | ecosystem: Environmental > Aquatic > Marine > Epipelagic | place: Germany:Helgoland, sampling site Kabeltonne...
ATTGCCTTCGTTCAAGCTGCCACCACATGCGCTTAACAAAAAGGCCACCAAGGTTAATAATGATGCTTCTTTTAATAGCTTATACATTCTGATTCCAATTGCTTAGTACGGGAAACCTGCTTTACAGCAGTGATTTATTAAATATTTTTATCAATTATTTTGAACGTCACACTAACTAATACCGACCTGATGACTTTTTGGATTTTTGTCAGGGAAATACTAATAAAACAATAAACTGTAATTTTTTATGATGTTAATTTATTTACCAATGATAGTTTGCGGCACTCTGCACTAACTACACACATCAAACAAATTGATTGCGCTAACAAGGAGCCACCTGTCGACAAGGTGGATTGAATGCTAACAGGACTAAATCATTAGCAATTAGGGTTGCCGGTCAATAAAATCTCTTATTACTTCTTTGTAATGTCGACTCACCTTAATAATCTCATCACAATCAAGGTGTAAAAAGTACTCACCCTTCATATGCTTTTGAATTCTAACGATCCTATCTGTGTTCACAACGGTTGAGCGGTGAACACGCTTAAACTTACTTTGGTCTAGCCTGCTAAGTAAATCATGCATTGTGGAGCGAATAACATGTGTTTTACCACTCACATGAATACACATATAATCACCAGCAGCATCTACCCAATCAATATCGCTTTCGACAACCAGCATAACCGAATCACCGTCTTTTATCGATATCTTCCTCTCATCCTGATCGTTAGACTGACCAACGGTTTGCGCTTCAGATTTCTCCCTCACCCTCTCAGCTATAGCGTTAAGAGCCCCAAACAGGTTGCGTTTCTCGGCATGAGAAGACTGATCTTGCCTTAATCGCACTAACGCTCGACCTAATGCGCGAGAAAAACGCTCTTCACTAATTGGCTTTAGCAAATAATCTATAGCGTTAGCATCAAATGCATCAATAGCAAAGGCATCAAAAGCAGTCACGAATATAACCGCAGGCATTTTATGGGAGCCAAGCGAGCGAATCACATCAAAACCACCCAGCCCAGGCATCTGAATATCAAGAAACATCAAATCAGGTGACAACTTATCAACGGCATCTATTGCTTGGCGACCATTCCCACACTCGGCAACCACCTCAAACTCTGGATGGTCAATTAAGCTAGCAATAATCAAACGACGCGCTAACGGCTCATCATCAACAACGATAACTCGAAAAGGAGTCACTTGATTTCTATCCATTTCTTTCTTATTTATCATAAATTATTTCTTATAGGTAAGCTGACAAAGACACTAAGACCAACCGTTTTTTTATTCTCTAAAATAACGCTGGCTTTATCACCGTAGACATTGGCTACTCTTTCAATAATATTGCGCACACCCAAACCACTAAACTCAAAATCTTCAGGAGTGAAAGTGCCGTCATCTAAAGACGCAATACCTGGGCCATCATCACTCACCATCAAGGTAAGATAGTCATCTGTCACGCTCGCTGAAACCCGAATAAGGCAAGTATCTTCGCAAACATTGACTGCATGCTTTATTGAATTCTCGGCCATTGGCTGCAACAAAAGACTCGGCACTTTCACATTAAGCGCCGACTCATCAATATCAAACTCAATAGTTAAACGATCAGCAAATCGAATCAACTCTATCCCTAAATACAGCTCTAGAGCCTCTATCTCACTAGAAAGAGAAACCCAACCTGTTTTCTCTTCTTTTAATGCAAACCGGAGGAACATACTCAATTTTTCAATCGTCTCCCTCGCCTGCACTGGCTCATTTGACGCAATAAGAGAATTTACCGCATTCAAGGTGTTGAATAAAAAATGTGGATTCAGCTGATATCTCAGCATTTGCATTTTGGCTTCAGCTGCACTTTTTTCAGCGCTTAGGCGCTTAACACGCTCACCGCGCGATCGCTCGACTTGCTTTATACGACGATACTTTTCTGCAGTGGCCACACTGTAGTAATAAAGGCTATAGTAAGTCGCGGTCCAGCATAAGAAAACGAAAAAACCACTAAAATACCAGCCGCCGAAGTCGCCCCATAACTGATGCCCCTCATTGGTCACGAGAATAAATGTACTTATCCTTAACACTGACCAAAAGAACGAAAAAATCAAAACAACCGCAACCGTCCAAACAAGAAGAGCAATAGAACCCGTCTTCTTAAGCATTGAGCGATATATCCAATGCATAGGTATTGTCAGCGCCAAACCGATTAACGACTGAAGCAAATCATAAATAATATGCGAAATATCTGGTGATGCGTACCAAAGCGTTAAGCTAAAGAAAGAAAAAACAGTTAGCAGCGTCCAAAAAATCGCCTGCATAAACCACAATTTTAGCACTATTGGGCGAATTTCAGTGTGATCAACTGTTATTTTGTTATTCATATTTTTTAATTATCACATCATTTATAGGAATGATACTAGAAACCAGACAGGAAAAGAGCATTTAGGCAACAGCCCCACTCCAGCTTAACGCGCCGCTATACCTACTGAACGAAAGGAGGATATTATAAGCATCTAATTTTAAACAGCTATTCTGCTAGCTCAAGTATTATCGACTTAACTTTAAGAACCAAAATGACAGAACCAAGTATATTTTTTAAAATTTTGACATAAACCTAGAATGTTTTCGAACTAACGCGTTGCCAATACCTTTAATTAAAGCTCTAACAGCTATCTTTAGCCGTCAACATAAAAAGTGCCTCGCTCGAGATTCAGACCAACAACTGAATAGATTTTTGGAGCGAAGCACCTAGCAACCATAAGAGCACCTTCTAAAAATAACTCACGTACCTTATATATGCCTATGTACCTATATATACCTATGAACCTATGAACCTATGAACCTATGAACCTATGAACCTATATAACTTAAATACCTAACGAGTTTGATCAGTGGTTAAAAGTGTAAAAAAGTATTGTTTTGAACTTTTTATTCAATAATACAGATAAAAACACTTGATCTTGCGGTAAGGCGCCCCTATTGCAGGATTAAAGCACTGATAAACTTTTCAACTAAGACTATAATTGTTTATAGATTGATCGCAAGTACAAAGATTGAAAGTCATTTAACCCTTCAGTCTCAATTACTAAGCGCCATAGGCCATTGCGATATAAAAATAACAGACTGATAAACTAAACAGTTAACTTGATAAACGTCATAAAAAAAACAAAATTATAAGCTATTGATTTTTATAGGATATTTTAAAGGTTAACACTTTAACCCTAAAATATGCCCACTTACCGCAAAGGCATAGACAATATGCTTGCTCAAGGTATGATCAATACAACTTTATTTAAAGATTAAAAAATGCTCAGCAACATAAGAATAATATAAAGAAAAGGCTCAGCCTTTACTAAGCAAGATAAGCAAAAACAATTAAAATTAAAGATCAAAAATAAATTTAAATTTTACGGAGCTACTACATGTTTAAATCAACTCATAAACTCGCTATCGCTACAGGTACTGCACTTTTACTTGTTGGCGCGTCAAGCCAAGCTGCTATTACAGAATTTACTCAAAATTTTGAAGGTTTAACTCCAGCTGACGGTACTAACGGTTTAGATGACTTATCAAATGATGGCTGGGTAGTCTCTGGAAATGTATATGATGGCGTTGGCACTTTCCCTGGTAACTACCTCTATTTCTACGGTGAATTCTATCCGGCACCTAACACTGGTGGCGGCGCTTTTTCTGCTATTGCTAATGATGACGTTTCAGCAAATGCATCTGGCACTAACTACTTAAATATCTACAGTGACTACGATAACCGCGGCGCACAAGATGGTGGTCAAATTGTTAATGCTTTTTTTCTCAAGGAACAAGCAATCGACGCCTCTGATATTGGTAAAACACTCACATTCAGTTTTGACGCTAAACGTCCTGATGTTGAAGATGATGGTTTAGGTGGTGATGCCAGTCTTGCAGTTGGCAACAATTGTTCAGTTGAATGTGTCGCTCAAGCATTTGTAAAAACACTTGATGTAAGCAACAACTACAACACAACTAATTATATTGTTGAGGTGACTACCGCCATCTCACAAGCTAATTGGACGAACTATACTATTACACTTGATTTATCTGACCCTCTTTTAGAAGGACAGTTATTACAATTTGGTTTTGAAACATTCGCAACGAATGACAATCCTACTGGCGTTTACTACGACAATATCGAATTAGCACTTACTGGTGGAGAGCCTGAGCCAGAATCAGCTAACGTCCCTATCCCTACTATTGCATTATTAGGCTTTGGTGCTCTATTAGCATGGTCAGGAATGAGCTCAATTAGAAAACGTTTATCATAAGTTTGAATATGGCTTTACTGAATTAGTTTTCGGTAAAGCCACTTTTAAAGAACCAGCGCATATTTTTATTGCGTGTAACAAATTCCATCATCTCATCACTCCCTGATAAGTTGATTGGTTTAGAAAGAAAGGCCATTATTAAAAATGGTTAATTTTTAAACAGTAAAAAAACAGCAAAAATAATAATTTAGCTGTTACAATTTTAAAACCCCTGTAAATAATAATAACTCTGGAGTATTTTATGAAAATCAAAAATCTAGCAACAGCAACTTTAGCACTTACAATGTCAGCAAGTTCTTTAGCTGCTTTTCAATTAGTTGAGAATGGTGACTTCTCAAGCGGTCTTGATGGATATGGAACTTACGCCGATGCTAACACAACTTTCAGCGATGGCGGTGGTTACGGTCTTGTTGACGGTGCTGGTTCTTCTTGGGGTGGTGGTTTTGTTTATAAAGACGATGCGCCTTCTCTTGCTTCAATGGGCTTAACTGCTGGCGAAACTTACAACTTCCAGTTTGATATGATTTCTGGCGAAGCTGGTACTACTGGTATTAAACTTGAGTCATGGCTTAATGGTGCCGCTCTCGGTGACACTGGTGATATCAACTTCAACGGTAACGGTACTGACTGGGCTACTTACTCTGTTGACTATACAATTGATGCTGCTGCAGATTCATTTAAAATTGTATTAGTAGGTAATTCAACCGCTCAAACTTCGTTTGATAACGTTGGTATCAATGTACCATCTGCAGTTCCAGTTCCTGCAGCTGCATGGTTATTCGGTTCAGCATTAGCTGGCTTAGTAGCAGTACGTCGTAATAAGTAAGTTTTATTTTCGACATAAAAAGGCCGCTCTTTGAGCGGCCTTTTTTTTACTTTAAAATCCATTCTTAATCGCTATCTCTCTGAAATACTTCCCTTGTTAAGTTTTATTCGATTCTAAATAGACTCTTAAATAATATGATCCACAGGAGCTATCAATCGTATTTAATAAGTATAAGAAGAATACATTATCAATCTCAAATCAGATGCTATACTTATTGAATACTCAATCACTACTTATAACTTAATACATGTGAGTATTTAGTTTTTAACTATTTAAAGATGATTTTTTTCCATATTCCATAAAAAACAATACTTAACTATCAATACTCAACTATCAATGCATAAAATATCTAAAGGCCATGGTCATGAATAACAATAAAATTAGACGTATAGTCATCGTTGGTGGTGGTACATCAGGCTGGATGACGGCCGCAGCAATGAGCGCACTCCTCCCTGACAAGGCCTACGACATTACACTAATTGAATCTGATCAAATTGGAACGATCGGTGTAGGAGAAGCAACCATTCCACCTATGCAGCTTTTTAATAGAGAAATCGGCATAAAAGAAGATGAGTTTATAAAAGAAACAGGGGCAACTTTTAAACTCGGCATAGAATTTCATAACTGGAAGAAAAAAGGTGAGCATTACTTTCATCCGTTTGGACAATACGGACGAAAACTTGATGCTACCCCTTTCCATCAATACTGGCTTCGCGCTAACAAGCGCGGCACTGCTGCCCCGTTAGGTGAGTATTCTTTATGCGAGATAATGGCGAGGACTAAAAAATTCGCACCGACAAGTCCAGATCCTAAATCAGCGCTCTCAACAACCGGTTATGCTTATCATCTGGATGCAGGTCTTTACGCACAGTTCTTGAGAAAAAGAGCAGAGAAAAAAGGTGTAAAACGCGTAGAAGGTAAGGTTATAGATGTGACTCTTCGTGAGACAGATGGTTTTATTGAATCTGTAACACTAGAATCCTCTAAAGTGATCGCAGGCGACCTATTCATCGATTGTTCAGGCTTTCGTGGCTTACTCATTGAAGAAGCACTCAAGACAGGCTATGAGGACTGGTCTCACTATTTGTTATGCGATAAAGCGCTTGCTGTGCCTTCTGAGAATATTGATACTCCACGCCCCTACACAATGTGTACAGCTCATAAAGCCGGCTGGCAATGGCGCATTCCGCTCCAACATAGAACGGGTAATGGGCATGTGTACTGCAGCAAATATACTTCTGATGATGAGGCGGCAAGTACATTGCTAGCTAACCTTGAAGGTAAACCCTTAGCGGAACCGCGACAATTAAAATTCACCACTGGCCGTAGAAAAAAATTCTGGAATAAAAACTGTATTGCTATTGGTTTATCGGCAGGTTTTATGGAGCCTCTGGAATCAACAAGTATTCATTTAATTCAGAAAGCGATTTCTCACTTAGTGACTGCCATGCCAGGAAAAGAATTTAATAAGGCAGAAATTGATGAGTTTAATAATATTACATCAAGAGATTATGAACTCATTCGTGATTTTCTTATTATGCATTATCATCTGAATGAACGATCAGAAGATTTCTGGCAGCATTGTAGAACAATGGATGTCCCCGATAGCTTAAAGCATAAAATTGCATTATTTAAGAATCGAGGTCGAATATCTGTTGAAGGAGAAAACCTCTTTAGATTGGATAGCTGGCTAGCTGTATTGCATGGGCAAGGCATAACCCCTTCTGGTTATGACCCTTTAGCTGATTGCCATGAAAAAGATACCGTCGGTAGCTTTTTATCAGATGTGAAATCATCTTTTGTTCGAGCCACTAAAGCAATGCCGACTCATAAAGAGTTTATTGATCGTCATTGCAAATCGAATGTAGGTTAATATCTCTCGGTAGAATCATTGTGCTAATAAAGGATAGTAATCGTCTTTATTACTGCAATGACTCACTGATAAGCGATTTTGCTAGCAACAGCTCTGGTATGCGCATTGCTCTTAACTTTAAGATCTGCGCCTAATCTTCTTAATTGTCAGCGTTCAATAAAACAACAACCCACTAGCCCATCAAAAAAAAACTATAAAAAAACCGCTTCTATTTAAAGCGGTTTTTTTTATGATGCAGATTTTATTATGCGTTATTTATAGAAGCTAATTATAGGGCTAAATTTATTTACAAATTGTTATTACATGAATAACCCAGTAACCAAGACCCAGATAGAAAAAAATATTTTCAATCTAACAGGGCCTAGCCGTTCAGAGAGTAAGCGAGCAACACTGCCACCGATAATGGCCGCTGGGGCAGCAAATAATAGTATTTGCCATGAGATGCTATCGACTATCCAAATATGGTAAGGGATGCCGGCCAATACCACTATCGATGAAATACAAACGGCAACACAAACAACCGCCATTGTTGGATAACCCAAAAAGAATAATAAAATAGCCAACCATTCCCCTACTCCTATCGAAATCCAGCTAGTAATAACGCCACCTAAAAAACAGACAACTGTAATAATAGGAATGTCTCTTCGACGTAAACAGTTATGTGACTCCCTATTTTTATTTCGCCTTAGAATGGCAAACAATAAAACCAAACCAAATATAATAGAGAAATATTTGAAAATCTGCTCTATAGGCCAAACCGGAGGTGAGAAAAAATACTGCGCGCTCAGCATACCTAACACTGAACTTATGCCTGCCAATATAAGCAGTTGATAAATAAGTTGAAGTGTCCCTTTCCCATCTAACCGCTGGCGGTACATAGAGTACATCCAAGATAAGCTACCCGCTGTCATACCAAAACATTGAATGGCAAGGCTTGTACCTAAAGCTGACACGCCAACAACACCCATTGATGTAAATGCTGGAATAAAAACAATGCCCCCGCCTGCGCCCGTTGAGTTAGCCACAATGGCGCCCGCCAAACCTAAAAAGAAAAACTGCCCGTATCCAGAGATAAGCTGTATAGGGTTTTCGACAAATAGAGATAGAATAAAAAAGGGTATAGCCAATACCGCGACCGTAAACAGAACTATTTTCTGCCAGGAAAATGCTGGCGCTATGAGATTGGATGTAGCAACATTATTCAAGGTAGTAACTCTTTTATTAAAATAGATAGTTTTTATATTAATGTAATGGACTCTTGAGACTAATCAGAAGGCTTAGCGTTGCCCCAATCAGGTTTGGCATAAGCGCGCTGCGAATATACCAAAGGAGCCCCCTGACCTTTTTTAGCGGCAAGCACTTGGCCTATAAATATATAATGCGTTCCTTCCTTGTGTACAGCGTTAACTTTACAATCAAAAACAGCTAATCCCTCTTTAAGCGATGGACAACCTGTTTTTAATGAAGCCCAATGCTCAGCGCCAAATAAATCATCGGGAGTTTCTGAGCTCATACCCGCAAAAATTTCTGCAAAATGTTGTTGATTCGAATCCAGTACATTTAGACAAAAAACGCCATTTTTTTGGATAGCAGGAATCGCTTTACTTAACTCATGAATACAAACCAATAATGTCGGCGGCTCGGCCGAAACCGATGTTGCTGCACTCACCGTCACACCTATTTGGCCGCCGGCACCATCAGACGTAACCACATTAACGCTGTTAGCGACACGCGACATTGCATCGATATAATCTGCTCGGCTGGCTAGCTCAATGGCTGTATCGGAACAGGCATTGTTCGGTAGTTGGCTTGTTTTCATTATTGTCCTATTTCCAGCTAACGACAGAGGTTAGTGTTTGTACTGGCGGTAAAATTTAAGTATAGCAAGGATTGTGATCTTATCGAATGCAAGCAAACGGCTATCCTTGTAGCGGATATTTTATAACCACAGCTGGTTTTGGTTATAAGCCTGAACGCTTTCGATATTTTTATTTTTAGGCAAAAAAAACACGCAAAAGCGTGTTTTAGAAGCAGCTAATTAGGGCAAACTATTCAACCTTAATTATTTGATCCGCTATTTTTTGCTTCCAAATAGCAGGACCCGTTATATGCACCGATTCACCCTGACTATCGACAGCCACGGTTACTGGCATATCTTTAAGGTCAAATTCATAAATGGCTTCCATACCCAGTTCAGGAAAGCCAACGATCTTCGCCGCTTTAATGGCTTGAGCAACCAAGTAAGCCGCACCACCTACTGCCATTAAGTACACCGATTTATGATCTTTAATGGCTTCTATAGCAGTTGGGCCGCGCTCAGCCTTGCCTATCATCCCTAGCAGCCCCGTTTGATCAAGCACCTGACGAGTAAACTTATCCATTCGCGTTGCCGTGGTAGGGCCTGCAGGGCCAACCACCTCATCACCAACAGGGTCGACCGGACCCACGTAATAAATAAACCGCCCTTTTAAGTCGACAGGCAATTCTTCACCACGATTTAACATATCAACCAGCTTTTTATGCGCTGCATCTCTACCCGTTAGCATCTTGCCGCTTAGCAGTAAAGTTTCACCCGGCTGCCAAGTCAATACATCGGCAGGCGTAACGGTATTCAAGTCAACACGACGCACTGTGTCGCCGACTTCCCAAGTAATATCGGGCCACTGATCTATAGACGGTGGCGTTAGCGCGACAGGGCCAGAGCCATCAAGCGTAATATGGGCATGACGTGTTGCTGCACAGTTCGGAATCATCGCTACCGGCTTATTTGCCGCATGTGTGGGGCAATCCATAACCTTAACGTCTAACACAGTTGTTAAGCCGCCTAGACCTTGAGCACCAATACCAAGCTGATTCACTTTTTCAAATAACTCTAAACGCAGCTCTTCTGCTCTGTTAGATGCACCACGGGCTTTTAACTCATTAATATCAATAGAGCCCATGAGTGATTCTTTCGCCATAATCATGGCTTTTTCTGCCGTGCCGCCAATACCTATGCCAAGCATACCGGGCGGACACCAACCAGCGCCCATTTTAGGTAATTGCTCTAATACCCAATCAACCACTGAATCTGA
>Ga0115548_1002269_pt1 | contig 10054 bp, 11 predicted proteins | sample COGITO_mtgs_1004_4_FD_87187 | JGI IMG/M metagenome (GOLD analysis project Ga0115548, IMG submission 87187) | Pelagic marine microbial communities from North Sea - COGITO_mtgs_100423 | ecosystem: Environmental > Aquatic > Marine > Epipelagic | place: Germany:Helgoland, sampling site Kabeltonne...
CTACCGCAAAAAGACCAAGGCTCCAATCAGGATGTCGAAGACGACGACATCGACCCGCGCTGGGAGCTAGTGCAACAGCTGCTTGAATACAAAAAGTTCAAGGTAGCATCCTCCGAAATTGAAGCGCTCATCCTCAACAGTAATGATCTGATCGCTCGAATCGGCCCTAAAGAGGCACTGCAGGCGGTCGAACGACCGCTCAAGCCGGTCGAACGCGTCGACCTATGGAATACCTTCAACCAAGTGCTTCGTCGCCTTGCAGAGCGCATCACCACCGGCGAAATCAATGCTGAACAAGTCACCGTTGCCGACCGCATGGAGTTCATACTGCTGCGCTTTAAGCAGCAGCCCAACTTTCTATTTTCAGAGCTTTTCGAAGCGACCACCACGATCACCACCATCGTCGCCACCTTTCTCGCCGTGCTTGAGCTCACACGGCTTGGAGAAATATTAATTAAACAAGATCGCGCCTTTTCAGACATTCGTTGTGAACGCGGGACCAACACTGGTTTTAGCTTTAATAGCAGCTTCACTTAAGATGCAGCGTAATATAAAAGAGTCCGGACATTTGCTCGGAGTCGGTTTAGACAACACTGACGGACACAAGCGGGTCACCCAAGCAGATCGCTTTGCGATCGTAGGTGGCTCCAGTGAGACCCACGAGCGCATGACTGAAACCGTCATCAAAACCTTCGAAACCTTGGATCAACGCGGCAAAACGCTCGATCAAATCGAGCAACAAGAACTCGCCGAAATTATCCACAAAAACACCCCAGGCAAATGAGCCGCTTGACAGCTTACCCCGAACGTACCTAATTTCAGCCACTAATCTATGAGCGAACAACCCGAAAATCCTTTCTTGAACGGCAGCGACGAAGTCCCTTCCGACGAAGCCGCCGCTGCCGCAGCAAAATTAGCCGCGCAAGCAGAGGCCGCACGCGCCAAAGCCAATCCGATCGCAGCGACGCCTCAAACCCCGGCGCAACCAACACTTAAGCCCTCCTCGCCGCCATCGGCCAAGCCCGCAGCACCACGGGCCGCAGCACCCGCAGCACCACGGGCCGCAGCACCCGCAGCAGCTCGTCCTACTGCGGCGCCGACTCCATCACCCGTTGCATCTAGCCCTGTCGCAATCACCCCTCCCGCCAGCACAGAAGAAGCATCTATCAGTGTGCCGATGCTCATCGTCGATGCCGTCGCAGCCGCAGTTGCCATCGCATTCACCATTCTGCTGCTCCAAGATCTCTCTCCTTTCTTAAACTAAATTCAAAATTAAACTCTTATGTCTGAAAACATCACTGAACTCGATAGCAGCAACTTTGAAGCTGCGATAAGCGCATCCGTTCCCGTCGTCGTTGACTTCTGGGCTCCGTGGTGCGGCCCTTGTAAAGCGATTGCGCCAATCCTGGAAGAACTCGCAGCCGAACTCGGCGAGGCAGTCAAAATTTGTAAGGTCAACGTCGATAATAACAGCGAGATCGCTGGTAAATTCGAAATCCGCGCCATTCCAACCATCTTAGTCTTTAAGGACGGTGCAGTCTCTGACACCATCGTCGGGCTCACCTCTAAGGAAGACCTCCAAGCGAAAATCTCTTAAACGACCAAAATCAACTCTTTCCGAGAATGCATCCGACCAAAAGGTCAGGTGCATTTTTTTATTCACCGACCGCCCAGGCTCACTACTTAGAGCCGAGTAGCTCGGCCGTTCGTTGCGGTACGCCGTCGAACGCCCCATTGGTGAAAAACACAAATACCCAGCCCTCCGCGACCGAACTGTCTGCCCGAATTTGTTCAAACAGCGCATTATTGTCCGCAAAAGCCATCGCCACTGAGCTGTCCTTAGAAAGCTCCGCCACCATATGCTGGGTATCTAAACGCTCATGCGCCGCCATCGAATCTGCGCGATGAACTGCACCGAGATAGACCCGATCGGCCCCCGAAAACGCCTGAGTAAATGCTTCCTGAAAGAGTGAGGTACGCGCAGTGTTACTACGCGGCTCAAAACTCACACACAACTTGTGATCTGGATACGCCGCCCGCAGGCCCTCCAACGCGCCAGCAATGGCAGTCGGATGATGTGCAAAGTCTTCGAGCACCGTCCACTTAGCACATTCGTGCAATACATCTTGGCGACGCTTCACTCCACGGAAGCGTGCCAGCGCCCCTAGATCAAACTCTACAGGCGAGGCATGGCCGCAGGAAAACGCCGCAGCCAAGGCAGCCATCGCAGCATTTCGGGCATTGAACAAGCCATGCATGGACCAGCTCACGCGTGTCCACAGCTCCCCTTGCCAAATCAAGTCAAACGCCGCGCCCTGCGCCGAATCGGTAAAATTCGCGATCACCAGATCATTCGTCTCACCGGTGCCGACGCGAACCACCTGCGTCCATGGGGCAGGTAACAGCGCTGTAATATTGGCATCGTCGCCATTCACGATCGCACAGCCTTGGCTCGGAATGATCCGTAAGAAATGCCGAAAGGTACGCTGCACATCTTGCAAATCTCGAAAAATATCTGCGTGATCAAATTCCAAATTATTTAGTACGGCAAGCTGCGGCCGGTAGTGGATGAATTTACTGCGCTTATCAAAAAACGCCGTATCATATTCATCGCCCTCGATCACAAAAGCGTCACCACTGCCAAGTTTCGCGCCACTTGGTAAATCGCACGGCACTCCACCGATTAACCAGCCCGGTTCGGCGCCAGCAACGTCGAGTAGAAAGGTCGTGATCGTCGAAGTAGTGGTCTTACCATGCGTGCCCGCAATCACCACTGACCGCCGCCCGAGCAACACCGTATCATGAAGCAACTGCGGCAGTGAGATAAATGAGACCGCGGATTGATTGAGCAACCACTCTACCTCAACATTCCCCCGACTCATCGCATTACCGACGACCACGCGGTCCGGCTTCAGCGTGGCGAGTCGCTCGACATCGTAGCCATCAAATACTTCGATTCCCGCATCTGCCAGCACCTCCGACATCGGAGGATATACGCCAGTATCCGCACCGCAGACCTCGTGGCCCTGCTCGCGCACCAACAACGCCGCATTACCCATCGCCGTACCGCAAATGCCCATAAAATAAATCCGCATTCATTTAGATCACTTTAGCCAACGAAAAAATACAAGCGGCAAGTCAGGGCAATTAGTCAAAATGGCTGTGCGACGAATCGACACCTTTTAATTGGCTCAGCCTGCGCAGCTGACACGAATGACCACTCGGACGGTGCGAACGAGAATCACGATATCGAACCACAACGACCAATTATGCACATAATAAGGATCCCAACGAACCAGAGAAAAACCAGCGACTCTCACCTAAAACAGCCTTTACCTCTGAAAAGGATTCTGGAAACGTGCTTTGTATTATGGCCGATACATCTAAGTTTTCTATTCTTGTCGTAGGTTCTGGTGGACGCGAACACGCCCTCGTACAAATGTGCCTAAAGAGCCCACTCGCCGATCGTGTCATTGCAACACCAGGCAATGGTGGCATGGCTTCTGAAGTCGATTGTTACAACGTCGGCGTCGAAGACATCGAAGGCATCGTCCAACTCGCACAAGACCACCACATCGGCCTCGTCATCGTCGGTCCGGAAGTGCCACTCAGCCTCGGTCTCGTCGATGCGCTACAAGCCGTCGGCATCCCCGCCTACGGCCCGAACGCTCAGGGCGCTCAGCTCGAATCGAGCAAAGTCTTTTGTAAGGATTTTTTCGCCCGCCACAACATCCCCACCGCAGAGTATGCGAGCTTTACCGATGTCGCCGCCGCGCTACAGTATCTCGACACACACAACGCGCCGATCGTCATCAAAGCCAGCGGCCTCGCCGCAGGGAAAGGCGTGATCATGGCGGAAACCCAAGCAGAAGCGATTGCTGCGGTCAAAGACATGCTCGAAGGTAACGCCTTCGGCGCGAGCGGCCACGAAATCGTTATCGAAGAAACACTGTACGGCGAAGAAGCCTCCATTCATGCCATTGTATCTGGCGATGATTTCGTCTGCCTGCCACCGAGCCAAGACCACAAGCGCGCCGGCGAAGGCGATACTGGTCTGAACACCGGCGGTATGGGCGCATACACACCGACCAGCCGCGTCACTGCAGAGATGCAAGCCCAGATCGAAGCGCAAGTGCTGCGCCCGACCCTCGAAGGCTTTAAAGCAGACGGTATTCACTTCTGCGGCACTCTTTATGCTGGTCTCATGCTCACACCAAAGGGTGTGCGCGTTCTCGAATACAACGTCCGCTTCGGCGATCCTGAAACACAGGTGCTGCTACCAATGGTCGCCGACGATCTCGTGCCAGTACTGCTCGCCTCCGCAAAGGGCGAAGCACTCCCAGCAAAGCTTAACTTTCATCCTGGCGCTGCGATCGTTATCGTACTCGCAGCTGGCGGCTACCCTGACAGTTACGCAAAGGGCGACACCATAACGTTACCAATCACTACTCCAGAGCGCTCCGCAATTGTGCACGCTGGCACCAAGCGCGCAGAGGATGGCACGATCACCACAAACGGTGGCCGCGTGCTAGGCGTCAGTGGACAGGCGCCTAGCCTAGAAGCCGCCGCCGATCTCGCCTATGGCATATGCGACCAAGTCCACTTTGACGGTAAATATCTCCGGCGCGACATTGGCCATCAAGAGCTCAACCGCTAAACTGGCACCTTGTGGATGATGAGCGTTAAACAGTTTCTCAGTACGACGATGGTCTGCGCAGCAGTCACATACCAGCCGGCTCAGGGGCAGGATGCGACACTATTTCCATCTTTGCGCGATTACAGCAACGAAGCGATTCGCCTGCACGGCTTGGCAGCATTATTCCCAGATCGCGTTTTATTTGAGCAACCGCAGCTAGAGATCCACTCCGAAAGTCGAGTCGCTGCACGCGTCGAAGACTTGCCGCGCGCGATTAAATACATCCGCCTCTACCGCCTAAATGAAGCAAAGTACGTGCTCGCAGAGTTCCAAACACATTCCGCGCTCATCCTAGATTTACGCTTTCTTAAATCCAACTACACTGCGGTGGATACACTCAGCGCCTTTGCGACCGCAAAACAGGCCAAGACATTGGCCACTGTTGGTACGGTGCCCGCTGACCTTAGCATATCTGGCGAGACTTCCAGCACTGTGCGCGATTTCCCTGCCATCGTTTTATGTAATCGCGAAACAGCTGGCCCATTCGAGGCAGTGCTGCATCAACTGCAAGCAGCAGGTGCGATCATCGCCGTCGGTGAATCAACCGCAGGCCGCACCGGATTTTACACCAAGGCCTCAGCCAACGCTTGGATTCTCTGCGGAGAGGTTCGCCCCGACAGCGACACATCACTGGTAGGAGTCGGGTTTGAACCGCGTATCCAATTAGAAAGTGACGCGAAAGAAAACTACCTCAGCTATCATCTCTACGAAGCAGGCACAGACATCCTGCAACTTCTTGGCAATGAGGATAGCAGTAGCGATAGTGATCAAACTAGCGAGGCAGACAGCGGCATCATTGAGCCGGATCGTATCCTGCAACGCGGCGTTGATATCATCTCCGCCCTACAAATCTTACAGCAACAGACCGAACTCTAATCACACCCGGGCAAAAGAGTTGTGATAGGCCCGACTACTTGTTTAATCTCTCGTTACGATGGCTCAAGATCGCAATCTCATCCTCACTGTCTGCACCGGCAATGTTTGCCGCAGCCCAATGGCAGGAAAACTCCTGCAACATGCGCTCTCGGCCGAAGACGCTCCGCTTGATCAGCTAACCGTCGAATCGGCTGGCGTTGCAGCTGGATATGGTGAGACCGCCTCGAATAATTCAGTCGCAGCGCTCAAAAAAGTTAAAATTAATCTAGCACAGCACCTGAGCCAACCCGTGACTCAAGATCTGATCGACCGTGCCTTCATGATCATCGGCATGACTGATTCACACCTCGATATCCTGGCGCACTACCATACCGGACTCCCAAAGCGCCTGCATCTCTTTCGCGAATTCATGGGGCCGGACGTAGATGTACAAATCCCCGATCCCTACGGCCAAAATTTCGAGGCCTATCAGCAGTGCCTCGATTCTATGATCGAAGCCATCCCTTCTCTGGTGGCCTATATTAAGCAGGAATTCAAGTGACCCGACACGCTTTCGGCGACCCATTTGATTGGCAGCGGTTTCACACTCGCAAGGGTCTCGCCACGACGATTTCGAAGTCAAATCACTTTGAACTAGAGCGCTTTAAGTGCCGTCCAAACGCACGCATGACTAATAAATGCGCACGTGCTTGAGTGCATGCATACAACCACCACGGTAAGGTCGGTGCAAATCCATGAATCGATGCCACCACACAATCGCGCGATTCAACAATACGAAACTCCAAGCGTCCTGGAGGATCTACCGTTCGTGAAAGGCATCCACCTGTAATATAAAAAGCACAACGCTCAGCATCCTCACTGAACGGTGTCGGAGTCAGCTCCAACAGGCACAGCTTCAGGCCGCCGATCAAAAAACGAACGACCCCCACACTGTCTGTTTCGACTGCCAGTAATCCACGATAACGCTGGCTCAACCATGTGCCATATTCGCGCGTCACTCTTGCCGCAGTCCATCCAGCAGGCCACGCCATACGTTGTACCGAGCGAACACGACGATCGCGCTTGATCGCTTGTTTGTCTGCCAACTGCGTATGACTTCTTGGGTTCGGTAACGGACAGCCAGAGGCATCCACCGCAGCTCGAAACGATTCCGCGAACGAGACAAATTCTCCCTCTAAGCGTTGCAGTAAGGGATTCGGTCTGGCCTGCAGATCGTGCTGCAAACTTTCCTGTAATGGCCCAACCAAGGCCGGCGCAACACCACTGAATAGCGCGACCCAATGTTTCGACAGCGCAAACCAATTAGCCGGGACACGCAGGGTTCGAACTTCACGGCCCAGCAACTTCCCGGTTTGCAAAATCAGCTCACGGTAAGTCATCGGCTCATGTCCGCCTAAATCGTAAATACCCCCAGCCAAGGTCGCATCCCCCAAGCAAAGACGAAATGCTTGGCAGACGTTTTTAATATCAACCGACTGCGTCATTGAACCTGTCCACAACGGCAGCAACATAACTGGCAAGCGTCGCACTAAATTAATCAGCATCGAGAAGGATGAGCCGCCGGGCCCAAAGATCAGTCCTGCTCGGAGCACCGTGACCGTTACAGAACGTGAACGTAACACCTGCTCAACTTCACAGCGGCTACGCAAGTGCGGCGACAAATCATCCTTCTCATCTGGCAGCAAGCCGCTCAAATAAATCACGTGCTTTACGCCGACTGCTTCGGCTGCACGTATAAAATTATCTGCCAACAATAAATCAGTATCCTCGAAATTACCCTGCATTAAGCGACTCGAAGGTGCCATCGAATGCACCAAATAAAACGCATATTCACATCCCTCTAGCGCCTCGGTGACTTTTGGTAGCGAATACAAGTCGCACTGGCTCCATTGCGTCGAACTTTCACGCGTATTGCGCTCGACTACACTGGGACTCCGCGACAGCGCCCGAAACTCATACACATCCGCCAGCTCAGCGCGCAAATGAGTACCGACAAAGCCACTCGCCCCAGATACGGCGACCAGCGGTTTGTGAATTTTTTCTGACTCAGCCATAATACAGACAGCGGCAACTTACATGGCCAAGCACCCGTCGGCCTAGGCAAAGTCTCATTGATCTGAAGCACGGCGCTGGCGATCAATCTCACGCAGCTTCGCTCGCTCCTTGTCGAATTTATCGCGCTTGCAGTTACAATGCAGGCAGAGCGGCGAGTTGTAGAACAATGCAAGACGCTCATGCAATTTAAGCTGACGCTGCTGCCCTAACTCAACGAGGCGCAATCCTTCCATGCAGCTCGGGATGACAGATCCGACCAGAGCACAGGCACGCTCAGTTATGGATGAATTTGAAGGATCAGATGACATTCTTAATATTATCGAATTGAATGGTGTCTCCTTACAAGAAAAACCTAATAAATTGCTCATTCTATGAGTTGTGGCTCAACACATTGGCGCTCTAAGCACGATTCCCTACTCTAGCTTTATCTACAGTGAATTAAGACATACAGTATCCGACTTGCACGCACACGACCTAGTCCTAAGTTACAAACTATACTATTAGCCGCCTGAGGACTCTGGCTTCTCACTAGCCTCGCAGCGCTCTTCTGGAGTGGTTACGCAACGCTCGATAAGAACCACGAGAGCCCAAAGATGTCGTGGGCATCACAAAAGGTGCAAGCAAATCCTAGCAATAAGCTGCTTTACTACTTACGAAGCGTTTATTATCGGAGTGAAATTAGTGCACCGACGGCTGATGACTACCAAACACCGCGGTCGCTCTTCTTGAGAGACTTGGCAACAGCCACTAACAATTGCACCGTGTGCTCAATATCCTCAAGATCCACCATCTCGCTGGGTGTGTGCATATAGCGCAGCGGAATCGACAGAAGACCTGTGGCGATACCGGCCTGGGCGACTTGAATCGCACGGGCATCGGTACCAGTCGGGCTTGAGTCGGCTTCGATCTGATAAGGGATCTTGTTGTTCTCGGCACAGGCAACGATCTTCTCAAAAATGACTGGGTTGATATTCGGACCACGGCAAATAATCGGGCCACCACCTTGAATGAAATTACCATATTTACGCGGATCACAATCGGGTGAATCGGTCGCATGGCCAACATCCACTGCGATCGCGAAATCAGGGTTTTCGGAGAACGCGGCGGTCATCGCACCTCGTGTGCCGATCTCCTCTTGAGTTGTCGCTGCAGCAGTGACCCTAGCGACCAACTTCTTTTCTTGCTGAAGCCGCAGCACTGCTTCGAGCACTGCGTAAGCGCCCGCTTTATCATCAAAGGCACGCGCTACCCCGACGCTACCGCGAATGAGTTCAAAACTTTGATCGTAAACCGCGGTATCGCCGATCCGGACCAGAGATTCAGCCTCTTCCTTATTTTTGACGCCGAGATCGATCCATATCTCGTGCGTATCAGGCACCTTCTTACGATCTTCTGCGCTCATCAGATGAATGGCACGCTTACCAGTCACTGCTTTGACGATGCCCTCTTTGGTTAAAATTGAAACACGACGCCCAGAAATCATCGACTTATCATGACCACCAAGCGTGTCGAAATAAACGAAGCCTTTGTCGTTGATGTAGGTGATGATCAGGCCGAGCTCGTCGATGTGCCCAGCAAATAGCAGAGATGGTTCGCCATCCGAATTCACAGTAGCGAAGCGGTTGCCCATGGTATCCTTACGATAGGCATCGACCTTTGGTTCAACATAGCGATCGATCACCGCTTGAGCTTCGTATTCGTGTCCCGTAGGGGAACGCGCGTCGAGTAAATCGACGAGAAATTGAGGCGCGCGGTAGGACTTGGTCTTTTTCTTGGCAGTTGTCTTTTTTGGCATGTCAGTAGAACTAGAGCACTTAATCACAAAGCGCACGAATTTTTAGTAATTAAATCTGGGGGTGACCGAGGTGGGAACGGAAGATCGAGCAGTTGGCACGCCCGCAGTCAATCGAGTGAGGGCGACTCGCTCTTGTTGTGAGGTGAGTCGATGCCGGGAGCGAGTCGCCCACCCTCTTCTTCTGGGAATCAACTCATACTAGCCAAAAAAAAGCGCCCTCAGAGGAGGACGCTTTCGAAAATATGATCTAACAGCCTACCTAGTAACGGTAGTGCTCAGACTTGTAGGGGCCAGACGGCTTGACGCCAATATAGTCCGCTTGCTCGTCACTCAAAGTGGTGAGCTTGCAGCCGATCTTCTCTAGGTGCAGACGTGCCACTTCCTCATCGATATGTTTCGGCAAGATATACACGCCAGGTGTATATTTCTCCACTTGCTTCCAAAGCTCAATTTGAGCCAGCGCTTGGTTAGTAAAACTGTTCGACATCACGAAAGATGGATGGCCAGTGGCACAACCGAGGTTCACCAGACGACCCTTGGCAAGCAAGTAGATGCTGTGGCCATCGGGGAAGGTATATTTATCAACCGCACCTTGGATGTCTGGTTTGACCATTTCAACCTCAACCCCTGGC
>Ga0115548_1002270_pt1 | contig 10053 bp, 5 predicted proteins | sample COGITO_mtgs_1004_4_FD_87187 | JGI IMG/M metagenome (GOLD analysis project Ga0115548, IMG submission 87187) | Pelagic marine microbial communities from North Sea - COGITO_mtgs_100423 | ecosystem: Environmental > Aquatic > Marine > Epipelagic | place: Germany:Helgoland, sampling site Kabeltonne...
GGTAAGTGTCGCGTAATGATCGGGGACGTCGTAGAGGAGCTTACAGCGCCATGCACGTTCGTCTCAGGGGCAGGGTCACAGAAGATCGTGAACGTCCTAGAGGATTGCATATGGCAAACCGTCCACTCAAATCCAGACAACGCAACTGACATCGAAACTCTTGAGAGCCGATACGTCATCAAGGGTGTCGCAATTACAGAATCACAAAAGGAGAAATTACTAACATGAGCTTCATGGTATCAGCAATCGCAGTAACGGCTGCAACGGGCATCTACGGAGCCTATCAAACAAACGAGCAGGGCAAGGCCACGGCCAAGGGCATCGAGGCACAGGCTAAGGCTGACCGTGATGCGGCAGAACGTCAGATGCAATTGGACTCTGCTGAGGAGTCACAGTTGGCCTCTGCGGAGCGTAAGGAGAACAGACGCCTCAGAGCCATGCAGGAAGCCGCCTACGCCAACTCAGGTGTCCTTATGGAGGGTTCAGCCGCCGACGTGCTAATCAAGCAGCGTGAAGTCCAAGAGGCCAACGTGCAGAACGTGTTTGTGTCTGGTGGAAACCAGCGGGCGCAAGACAAGTGGAAGTCAGATGAGGACTACAAGTCTTCGATCTATTTAGCCAAGGCCACAAAGTATGCAGCCAAGCAAAGTGCTGGTATGCAACTACTTAAGACGGCGGCAGGTTCTGCTACTGGTATTGCTGGATTGCCCGCCCGCGCGGCGACCACTGGCAGTACGGCCTTCAACACAGCCTCAACCGCTGGTTCAGTAACAGGAGCAAGCTCTGGGCTAGGGATGGTGTCGAGTGCAAACTCCTTCAACTTCGGACAGGCAGCGCGGACAACCACAAGTTCCTTTAAGTCAATTATCTAACATGAAAATACCTCATTCATTCGCAGTAAATCCCGTAGCAGCACCACGGGTTCGGAAGGTAAACGACCGCACACTACAGGCCGACGCCATTATGGCACAAGCAGATCAGCAGATGACGGCTACGGTCGGCAAGGTTGTTGGGACTGCCAACGAGATATATCAAGGCCACATCCAAAAGCAGTATGACTCTGACATGATCGCAGGCGGGGCTATGCTCGACCAGCTCAAGGCAAAGCGTGACGGTGAGATAGCTAACATCCCAGTAGGTCAGGGCATCGACAGGGCTGGTGAGGTTAAGAAGATCAACGACCGATACAACTCAGAGTGGACTGGCTGGTCTAGTAAGAACATCCGCAACCAAAGCCATCGGACAGTTGCTCATGATATGCAACTGGCTACAGACGCATTTGCGAATGACGGCGCAACCTACTCGGCTAGGCAGGGTGTGGTGTACGATCAGGCGGTCAACGTCAGCAACATCAACATGTCGTCGGGGGTATATGCTGCTCAATTAAAGGCAAACCCAGAGGACGCTGGTGCGCTTAGTAACCTCAAGCGGGATCAGGACGCACTATTCGCTGCTGGAGCGCAGGACGAGGCTACCACAGCCGCTAACAAGGCAGCAATCGAAATCAAGGCACTTGAGATGCAGGACGCCAACAAGGTGCTACGTGCAGAGGTTCTTGCTGGTGAAGGCAACTTTGCTGGGGCAGAGGAAGCTATTGACAGCCTTAGCGGCCAATACACTGAAGATGAGAGAACAGTCCAGAAAAAGAAGACCCTAGCGAACGGGTCATTCAACTCGCTCAAGCTCATCGGGCAAAACACCAACACTGAGGCTGGCTGGAAAGAATTTAACGAGAACATCACAGCAAACAAGTATCTCACGGCAAATCAGAAGACTGTGTTGAAGTCTCAAAGCAAGTCGGGGACGGATAAGATCCTTAAGGCTCAACAGTCAACACAGAAGAGCCTCATTGCAGACGCTAAGAAAGGTATCTACGACCCTGTGGCCGTATCAGATGCGTTTAGCGATGACACCAAGGACGGTCTGTCTATGGTCGGCGGCCCTAAGCTTACGAAGCAGTTGACCGAGACGGTCTCACTGTATGACTCGGCAAAGCAGGTCAAGGAGGACGGTAAGGTCTGGAAGGCAGGGTCAAAGGCTTCATCTCAAGGCGGGATTACTTCCGTAGGTAACTTCAACAGGAGTGTTACCAATGCACAGCTAGAGGGCAGTATGTCACAGGAGATGTTCACGGACTTTGTGGATGAAGCCAACAAGCGCGTAAAGGATGGCGAATGGTCTCCAGCACTAGGGCGCGAGGCAAAGCGAAACGCCATGAACGCATTCCAATCCTCTCTTGAGGGCGAGACCGCCATCATGGGGATTACCGACACTTGGATACCTTTTGACGAGAAGGAAGTGCCAATGCCAGACTCGGTCAAGAGCATATATCGCTCAGTGAATGACGCCTTCCAAGACCAGAATCTAATGCTCGGTGAATACATTGACGCAGCACCATACTACGCTGAGATCGAGCAAGACTTAAAGCAGTGGAGCAGCGTCAACCCAAATCCTTCACCTGTTGACATTCAGGAGAAAATCGAGAAGCTTACGCAACCGATTAAGGACGAAACAAACGAAGCGATAATTCTAAAAAATGCCAGCCGATAATTCAAAAGTCTTCTCTCCACAAGACCTCACACGAACTGAAGATCAGAACAGGGCCTTCCCGAATTCACGTGGACAAGTTGTCCCAGCTATCGAGAGCGCACCAGAGGAGCCACAGGACTGGAAGACACCAATGGCAAAGCCAGAAAATGGTTTTCAGCCAGAGGGAACTCCCTTAACGTTTGAACCTCGGCCCAAGGAGGTCAATAAGATCCTCAATTCAAAGCACGTCCTCAGTGACGTAGACACCAGCGACCCTAGCAACGCACGCGTGTTTGTGGCTAACTTCCTCAACAGCAAGTATAGCGAAGACAAGCGCGGCATCTACAAGGACTACGAAGGCAAGACCAAGGCATACGGACTCTCAGGTGACCCAGTAGCAGACGCCAAGTCCATCCTAGATGGAGACACCAAGACCCACGAAAGCTCACAGACTCGTATCGCTAAAGACCGCAAGGTAATAGCTGAGGGTCTTGAGCGATTAGAGCCAGAAGAGGGGCAGGGTTTCATTGAGAAACAAGCAAAGGTCGTTGGCTCAACTGGTTCAAAGATGGGGTGGTCGATATTTCGTTCTGGTCTGTTGCTAAGCGGTGAATTGTTCAATGATCGCCTTAGGGATGAGCTGCGTGCCGAATACGACAGAAGTGAGGGAAATAAGGTTTCTGCCAGCAATCCAATCGTATCCAGAGAAGAGCTTGTGGACTTCTCATCCAAGATGGTGGCGTCTACCGAGAAAGCCTTTGACGTAGACCCAGAGTATGCCAACACGATGGAAGGTGCTATTCTTAGTGGACTTACGCAAATCACTGCGCAGATTGCTACGGGTGGACTAGGTCTGCCAGCCCAGATGTATGATGAGGGTATCCAAGACGCTGAAGCAAGCATGGGTAAACTCTACTCCGAGATGACAATGCTTGAGCAGGCAAAGGCACGCCAGTTAGCAGGGCCATACGCTCTGGTTGCAACTGGACTTGAGGCACTTCCCTTGGGCAAGATGTTTAAGAATTTAACTGGGACGACTAAGGAGGTTGTCTCAAAGATGAACAGCAAAGGTTTCCTTAAGGAGTTTGGAGCTGGATTCTTAGGCGAGGGTATAACTGAGTCGGCTCAGAAGCAACTGCTAGGTGAGCTTGGCAAACGAGTCCTTGAGGACGGTCGGGACGTATGGAACGTGGAGTCCTTAAAGGACTTAGCGAAAGAGTTCCTAGTAGCTGGCACAGTCGGTGGCATTGCACGTGGCGGCCCAGTTGCTGCATCTAAAGCTTTGAATAAGTTAATGGATCCAGTAGAAGGCATGAGCGCAGTGGACATGGCACTGGCATATAATGTTATCCCAGAGCCAGAGTTTAACCTTTACATCGAGGAGCAATTTGGCGACCAGACAACAGAGGAAGGTGTGCCACTACAGGAATTAGCTAAGAAGGCACGTCAGGGCGACCGTAAGGCCGCTGAAGAGCTTGTGGCGAATACTACGGTAGAAGCATCACAGGCAGCAGTAGAAGCTGGTTTAACGCCAGAGGAGGCTGAGGCACGTGGCAAGGAAGCGGCAGAGGTTGCAGACCCTATTGAGCCATTGGTTGAAACAGCCATCGACAAGGAGATCAGCGCCAAGAAGGAAGAGCTTGCTGCACTAGAGGAGGCTGAAGACAGCACTCCCGAGGACATGAAAGTGGGCGAGAAGTTGGACAAGGAGATCCAAGCACTCGAAACAAAGCGCGATGAAAAACAGCGTCCAACCGACGTCTTGTCTGCACAGGCACGCGAAGAGGCGGCAGCAGAGGAAGCAGGACTACTAACTCGTCGAGCTGAGGATGAGATTGAAATCGACAAAGCAGAGGAAGTTGCTGACGCCATTGACTTCTTTGAGCAACGGAGTCGAGGTGGGGTGACAAAGGATTATAAGCCAGATACTCGCAAGGGTGGTGAAGCATTGATCAAACAGATGCGACGCGCTGGAATGTCCAAGAAAGAGATCGCAGCCAAGTCCCTGCAAATCATGACGGAAGCTGGTCGGCCAAATGACCGCCTATCCGATCAAGTTGTTCGCGGCGAGCAAACATCCAATTCCAAGGCAGGCAATGACTTTAGAGCGACCGTAAAGCTTTATAAGGACGCAGATCCTATGGACGTTGCGGAGGAATACATCCATGCTGAGACTGACCGTGAGATCAATGAAGGCACAATCAATTATGAGGATATAGCGGCCTACCGTGAGCAGGTCGAATCCATAACATCAGGAGAGGATACCCGTGGCAACACTGAGGGTGACCACAAGGAGTGGATCGCTGAACAGGTAAAAGCTAGATTGCTTGGTAATCGCCACGACACTCGACTTCCAGAGTCATTCGCTAGATTTATCGACCGTATCATCTCGCGCCTGCGCAACCTCTTCACTCGCGCCAATGAACTGATTGAGCTTGAGGCACAGGGCATGTTGCCAGATGGATTTGTCGAGCTACTAGACCGACTTGGCTCAATGGATGATGACGCACTAATGCAGAGCATCCAAGCAGAGCAAGCGGCAGAAACGGCTAGTGACCCTAAGGACGAGCTGCTGGAGGTGATGAAGCGCAACAAGCTTTCCGTCCCACGTCCCGATTCAGACCCTAGCCATCGCGGTGAGCTTGAGACTTACTTTGAGAGTATTGGCAAGAAGTGGAAGTATCTAAAGAAGGGCGGCTCACTGGACGGTCTAAAGGAGGGCTTACAGGCCGCAGGGTTTAACGTAGACACACCTTCCGACGTCCTTGACCTACTTGACCGCAGCGCACGTGGTGAGGCTATATACGCCAACACAGACAGTCGCAGCGCAGCACAGCAGACTGCCGACGAAACCTTCTCGCTAGACCCAGAGGTTCGCCTTGACCGTGGTGCTGAATCTTCCTTCTCATTGGAGCCTGAAGAGTATCGTGGACAGCACAAAGCACCAAACCGCACCGACGAAATATCAGCATCACTTGACGCACTGGGCGATGTGTATCCGTCTAACATTTACAGCTCAAAGGCTTTGCAATACTACCGCACTGGGGATGACTACATGGATCGCCAGTCAATCGACATTCTACAGGGACTAGCAGATGATCCAGATGCGAAGGTTACAATTCATCGAGCAATCCCAGTAGACGCCAATAAAGAGATAAACGCAGGTGATTGGGTAACAGTGAATTATGACTATGCAGAGATGCATGGCGAATCTGTTCTTAACGGAGATTACGTGATAGTCTCCGAGGAAGTTCCAGCGTCAGACGTCTTCACGAATGCTGACTCAATACACGAACAAGGGTATGACCCCAAGGCTCCAAGCTTCTCACTGGCTCCTGCACCTTCAGGCGTTGAGGTTTCAATTTCTGAGGAATCCGACAAGATCACGCTGAACAAGTTGATCGTGGACAAGGACGCTCGCGGCTCTGGTAAGGGTAGCGAATACATGAACACGCTGACCGAATACGCTGACGCCACTGGCAAGCGAATTACCCTGACTCCATCAAAAGACTTCGGCGGCTCGTCGGTGTCTCGATTAAAGGCATTTTACAAGCGTTTCGGGTTCGTTGAGAACAAGGGTAAGAATAAGGACTTTGAGGAATTTGACTCGATGTATCGCGAGCCAACAGAGCCATCCTACTCACTAGAGCCACTCTCCGAGCAGGACGCAGATGCAATCGTCACTGAGCGCACAGAGGAAATACAGTCACGCACACCAGAGCGTCAAGCATTCATCGACTACCAGCGTGAGCTACGCAGGACACAGCTCGACAACACTGAGGAGGAGAAAAAGAAGCTCCAGAAGCTGTTGCAACTCGCTACAGATGCAGACGAGATTGCAGAACTCAAGCAAGCGGGCGACGAGAAGATCATCCGTGTGGTTGAGCAGAAGGTTAAACAGATCCGCAAGCAGGCTGCTGAACGTGAGGACGTCACAGAGTCCGTGAAGGCCCTTGAGAGGCTCATCAACAGCCCCGAAGTCCCAATGGAGGTCAGAGCGCGTATGCGTGGCTACGGTCGCCTAGCGGAGCGTAAGACGCCACAGGGCAAAGCACGCTGGGTAGAGCAGATGTCCAACAAGCTAGAGGCTGAGATCGACAGACATTATCGGACACGCAACGTCCGCACACTTCGCAGCCTACTGCGTCCCTTCGCAACTGAGTATGCACCAAACCGCAGAAAGCTCAGAGAGCGAGTAGGCGAGGAGGCACGTGCTGACCTTAACTTTGCACAGCGCCTACTCAACAACAGCGAGGCAACCCCGCCAGAGGGCATGACAGACGAACGTCGTGACGAACTCATAGACATTTTCGGTGACGTGGGCAACCGCCAGTCGAACCCTACCCGCGTTAAGGCTGCACTAGAGATCGCTGGCAGTATTGCCAAGGGCGGTCGCACTGCACGTGACGAATTCAAAGATCAACGCAGGGAGGATAACGCTGACCTAGCAAATCAAGTTACTGCGCAAGTGCTTAATACTGAGGATGCTATGGATGCCTCTGAGATTACAGCCAATGAGCGAAGTAAGAATAAATTCTCTAAGTTCGTCAGCAATGCAGCATCAGTAGCTGTTCGCGGCATGGAGGGGCTACAGCAGCAACTCAATAAGCTTGACCGTGTCAAAGGTGGCTTCCTTGAGACTATGTTCCTATCTGCTGCGTTCCAAGCTCAACAGACTGAACTCGCGATGAACAACGAGCAGGCTGACCAGACTATGAAGGACTTCGAGACGGTTCTTGGGTCTGACAGTAAGGTCGCGGCAGCTTGGTATAAGGGCAGTCACAAGATGCACCAGACTGACATTGAGTGGATAAACAACAAGAAGGTCGGGATGAAGAAGCGTAAGATGTCCAAGCAGCAAGGGGTATCGCTACTCATGCAGTGGCTCGACCCTTCCCTGAGACCTACCTTCACAAACATGGGGATCAATGAGTCAACCATCGAGCAGGTCAAAGAGTTCATCGGTGAGATCGGTGTTTCCGAGGCTTACTACTTCCGCGAGAAATACGCAGAGATGGGTATCAAGCTGAATGCCAAGCACATGGAGGTCGAGGGCATCCCTCTGGACATGATCGACGGTTACGGTGGACGTGCGCGTCGCCAGCGTGGTGCTACGAAGGAGGAGGATATGCAGATGTTTGCAAAGAACTCCGCTGGTCGTCCGACTGTCAAGTCTGGCAGCATGAAGGAACGGACTAACTCCGTGGACTATCTAATGTTCATGGATGCAGACACTGACTTCACTGCCCACTCCAGAGAGGTCAACCACTACATTAGCCACGCAGAGCTAGCTCACAATATGTCAGCGGCGTTCTTAAACAATGAGGATGCCCGCAACGCCATCAAACAGAAACACGGCTCCAAGTTTTACAGCTCACTCGCGGCACAGATCGAAGCAATTATCGGCGGTGATCCGCAGACCACTGACCTAGAGAGAATACTGACCGAGGTTCGGTCGAATTTAACGAAGGCAAGTCTGATGGTAAAGCCAGCTATCATGATCAAGCAGCTCACATCCGCACCTGCCTTTGCGGAGGAGATCGGGCCAGTGGCGTTTGCTAAGGCTTCAGCAGCGATGCTTAAGCCAGCAAATCTCAAGAAGTTTATGCCAATGATTTGGAAGTCACAGTACGTGAAGAACCGCATGAGCAGCTCGCAGTTCACTGACGTCCAGAACTCCCTCGATGCTCGAAGCAACGTAATGAGGAGCCTACGCTGGCACGATTGGGCCATGATAAACATCAAGATCGGTGACATCGGCGCGGTTGTCATGGGCGGCACTCCAGTCTATTACCACGCATACACTGAGGCTAAGGCTTCGGGTATGACTGATGATCAAGCTCAATTTAAGGCTGAGGAAGTGTTCGGTATCGCCTCAGAGCGTGCGCAGCAGTCTAGTGCTACACACGCACAGGGGTCGTTCCTTAGAGATAAAACTTGGATGCGGTCTTGGTTCATGTATCTCACGTCACCGCTCCAGTATCAGCGCAACGTCAACACAGCTATAGGAAACTTCGTGGCTCAGTCAATCGAATGGAAGAACGACAGACCATCTGATGCCAAGAAGGCGGCTAAGCAGGCAGCTAATGCATTCTTAATCTACCACGTTCTCCTACCGCAGATATTCCAAGCGGTCGCGAGCGGTCTAGTAGGCTTCACGGATGACGAGGACTACATTAAGGAGAAATTCGCCAAAAGGCAGTTACGTGCGCTCATGCTAGGCAACTTGAATACCTTCCCATTATTGGGTTCATTCCTCTCTGGTTTAGCTAACAGCATTAGTGGAGCTGATGAAACATTCAACTCATCAGGCTCACCCGTTCTTGACCTCGTCATGAAGACCAACGCAAAGTGGAACAAGGCACTTAAGGACGGCGAAGACATGAGTAAGTTCACGGACGTCCTTATCGAAGCTTCTCAACTCGGCGGCATCCCAGCCAAGACAGCCATAAGCTATTACGAAGCCATTACGGACGTTTCCGAGGGCAACACTGAGCATCCCCTCCTCCGCCTTGGTGGGTGGTCTAAATACGCAACCATGGAGGACTAAAAGTATTAATTTGTAAAGAGGCGATTCTCGCCTAAGATTCAACCCAACCCCATATATTATGTTAAATTTCACAACAGGTTCAACACCAGCAGTATCAACAGTAAACGGCACTAAGTTCGTAGCAGTCGAGGGCGACCTCGGCACGTCAGTCACGGTAGAGTGGAGCGAGAACGGCACAGACAAGTGGCTTCCACTGGTCAGCGAGGTCAACGTCCCAGCGGCACTCACAGCAGCACAGGGCGTCTTGTACACGACTGGAGCAGGATACGTCCGTCTCACTATGGCAGGCACAGGGAACTGCAACTACGCCATCTCTGACATCCGCCAACGTTAAGTATGATCTCTGCCACAATAACAACCTCTATCCAGCCCTCACTACGGGCTACCGTCCCTTCGGTTGGCGAGCGACCAGAGGGTGTTAGCAACTATCTACGTCCAGACGGGCTATCTCTATTCCGCAGACCAGACGGCACATCATTATACAAACGACCCTTCGGATCTTAACCCCACAATATCATGGCAGACTTTACAGTATCACCAGACATAGACACTCTACTACTGAGTGCCTCTAACGGAGCAGCACGAAACAACCTAGAACTCGGCACAGCAGCTACCACGGCAGCGACGGACTACGCTACGGCAGCACAGGGCGCAACAGCTGACTCAGCACAGCAGCCACCAGTAGAAGGTCCTTTTGTCGATGGCGACAAGACTAAGCTGGACGGCATTGCAGCGGGTGCAGAAGTAAATACAATTGATAGTGCAGTATCTGGCGAACCTACTGGAAGTGATCAGGTTCTCAACGTTGTCAGTCTTACTCAAGCTGAGTATGATGCTGGCACACCAGTCGCTACTACATTCTACATCATTACTTAAAGTATGGCTTTATCACTCGGCAGTGCATTAGCGACTAAAGTATATCTTGGTGCGACTGAGGTCAGCCTAGCATACCTTGGTGCAACACAGGTATATAC
>Ga0115548_1002280_pt1 | contig 10036 bp, 5 predicted proteins | sample COGITO_mtgs_1004_4_FD_87187 | JGI IMG/M metagenome (GOLD analysis project Ga0115548, IMG submission 87187) | Pelagic marine microbial communities from North Sea - COGITO_mtgs_100423 | ecosystem: Environmental > Aquatic > Marine > Epipelagic | place: Germany:Helgoland, sampling site Kabeltonne...
ACGACTGGCAATCCGCGCGGATCCCGACCAGAGGCGAACTTGAAAGCATCATTCGCAGACATCGGTACAATTTTGGGATGGCCGTGGCCGTCCAACTCGGGCGCATCGCGCCGCGGGGCCCAGGATGCTGGGCCAACACCGTCCAGCATCGGGTCACCGGTGGGTTCAAGCGGATAGCCATTGCCCGGACCAACCCTTTTCAAAGGCAGATTGGCCCGCTCAGGCGTTTGCCCAGACGGCACCGTCACAGAGCCTCGCCCATGGGGCAGTTCAAAGGTCTTATCATCAGGAATTGGGAACATGCTTGGGTTCGAAGATTTGTTCCCCTCGTCATCTTCCAATGGATACCCTTCGCGCATGTTTTCGCGTTGGATGTAGAATAGCAGGCCAGCAAAGAAGGCCCAAAAGAGCCATAGCGTCGACGCCGCCAAGTCGAATTCGCCAAAAAATGTCCCGGTCATGTCAGTTTTCCTTTTCTGGACAAGGTCATGTTGGGAAGTCCGCCAGCCCAAGGGGCTGCGGATCTTCCGGCTGGGTGAGGGGACCAGATTGGCGCACGAGCGGTCCCAGGATGACAAGAGTGACAAAAAGCAAGCCAATCTCAGCATGGTAAACAAAAGAGTAGCCAGTGGCTGGCGTATTCAACGCCTCGCCCCACTGGCCTGATGTTGCGATGGCACCGATCCAATCGCGCAAGGTTCCCCCAAGCGCTATGGCAATACCTGCAGCAGTAGCTTGTGCTGCACCCCAAGCACCAAGAGCCAGACCACGACCTGCAGTTCCCCGCGCAGGCATCGTCATGGCCGCAGTGAGTGTTGACACAGCGAAAAGCCCACCGCCGAACCCAATCAATGTGGCACCGGCGTAAAACAGAACGTTGGCCTGCATGGGTGCTGCAAAAATAACGAGGCTGAATGCCCAAATGCCAGCCAATATTCCGCCACCCGCCAAACGGTAAGCATTTGACCCCTTGGCCAGTCGTCGCCCGGCCCAGGCGAAGCCAACAAGCGCACCGGCCGCCCAAAGCGCTGTCAGTAACGTCGTTGCAGAGACCGACAGGCCCAATATCTCGCCGCCGTAGGGCTCCAACAATACATCCTGCATGTTGAACGCCATCGTTCCAACAAAAACGCAAACCAGCAGGCGTCCTGCCTGCCCCCCGGCCATGAAATCAGTCCAGGCATCGCGGAACAGCGGCCGTGGCTTGTCGCGCTCAGCCTTGGTCATGGGACGCACGCTTTCTTGTTTCCACAGGGCAATCAGGTTCAGCGCGATCCCAATAACGGCGGCCCCCTGCACGACGCGGATCAAACGCAAACTGCTATAGTCCGTGAGCAATCCACCGATGATCAGGGCAGAAACACCCATGCCAACCAGAAACATTACATAAAGGAGCGCAACAACCCGAGGCCGGGTTTTATCTGTGGCCCGGTCGCTGGCCAAAGCCAGCCCCGCCGTCTGTGTCATGTGCAGACCAAGGCCGGTCATCAAGAACGCCAGTGCCGCAAGAACTTCGCCAGCAAACGGAATTTCGTGGACAACATCACCCCCAAGGACCAGCAGCGCAAATGGCATGACGGCCAGTCCGCCGAACTGCCACAATGACCCGAACCAGATGTACGGGATACGCTTCCAACCGATTGCAGATCTGTGAGTGTCCGACCGGAACCCAAGCAGCGCTCGGAACGGCGCGATCAACACAGGCAGCGCAATCATCACGGCCACGATCATCGCCGGCACCGAAAGTTCGACAATCATGACGCGGTTCAGCGTGCCTAACAGCATGACTGAGGCCATCCCCACAGACACCTGGAACAGCGACAGGCGCAACAACTGGGACATAGGCAAGCCTTCTGATGCCGCATCGGCAAAAGGCAGGTACCGGTTGGTGAGCTGCCGCATATGGCTCATGGGCGCAACTCCAGTGCTTCAGAGATGTAAAAGCCGGAAGTGATACGGTCGACCGGGCGCAGCATCCGCCGCACGCCGCATGTCTTTGCAACTCGGGCCAGCTCTGGTTGCGCATGAGGCACCATCACAGGCGAACGATCAGAACGAGGAAAGGCTTTGCCTGCGTACCACATCACCATCAAAGCAGGTGTACGCGGCGCTACGGTAAAAACGATCGGCCCGCGTACGCGGCGTTCCAGCTTGGCCAGACTGACACCGATATCTTCTGCAGTATAATAGATCATGCTGTCCATTGCGATCATCGCATCGAACTGACCCAGTTTGGGGTCAAACATATCACCTGCATGAAACGTTACCTGACGACGGAGATCCGCCGGCAAACGCGAACGCGCAATTCCAATCAACTGCGGAGATATATCTGCGGCAACCACGGTGGCCCCACGCTCGGCCAATTCAATTGTTGCAGGCCCTGCTCCACATCCAGCATCCAGCACCCGTGCGCCGCGCATATCTTTTGGCAAGCGCGACAACATCAAGGCGCGCATTTGTTCACGACCTGCTCGTACTGTCCCGCGTATCCAAGACACAGGCGCATCTGACGTCAGTCGCTCCCACGTCTTGGTCGCGGTGCGGTCAAAGTAATCCTCGACCTGCGCACGGGTTCGGTCATAGGCCATGATCAGTCAAACCCCAGTAGCTCAAAGATATCACGATCTTCCATAGGATCCGGAGCAAGCCCCTCTGTCCCGTCATACAAAAGCTGTGCAAGACGCAAGTATTCGGCTCGGCAACGGACGATATCTTCGTCATCGTCCATCTCGAAAAGTGTTTTTTTCTTCAGTCGAGAACGACGGATTGCATCCAGGTCTGGCATGTGTCCGATGCGGTTGAACCCAACTGTATCGCAATAGCGGTCCACTTCGTTAGTTTCTTTGCTTCGATTGGCGACACAACCAGCAAGCCGGACCTTATAATTTTTTGACTTGGCCTGAACGGCGGCAATGATCCGGTTCATTGCATAAATGCTGTCAAAGTCATTGGCCGTCACGATCAAGGCGCGATCAGCATGCTGTAAAGGGGCCGCAAAACCGCCACAGACAACATCGCCTAGTACATCAAAGATCACCACGTCCGTCTCTTCCAGCAAGTGGTGCTGTTTTAGTAGTTTGACCGTCTGTCCAACGACATACCCCCCGCACCCGGTGCCCGCAGGCGGGCCGCCTGCTTCGACACATTTCACACCATTAAATCCCTCGGTGACAAAATCCTCTGGGCGCAGTTCCTCCGGGTGGAAATCAACCTCCTTCAGGATATCGATAACTGTGGGTTGCAGCATGCCGGTCAAAGTAAAAGTGCTGTCATGTTTGGGATCACAGCCAATCTGCAAAACCCGCTTGCCCAGCATCGAAAATGCCGCCGACAGATTTGAGGATGTGGTCGATTTGCCAATCCCACCCTTGCCATAAACGGAAAATACCTTGGCGCCCTCAATCTTTGCGTCAGCATCTTGATGCACTTGCACCGATCCTTCGCCGTCTTGCCCGCGAAGATTGGGTGGATTTCTATCGAGTGGGCTCATGAGAGCCTCCTTTCATCAGACACGCGCTGCCTGTTGTTGCAATCGGGGGCGCAATCCCCTGCTTCATCTTGCCAGAGAAACTCCCGCCGGAGGCTCCTGTAATCTGTGTCGCGCGAAGGGGTCATTCGGCTGCGATCCCTTCGAGCTTGTCTTCCAATGCGTCGGCTGCGTCCTGCAAAGCTGTCAGAGTATCAGCATCAGGCTGCCAATAGTTCCGATCCGATGCTTCGAGCAGGCGGTTCGCCATGCGGCTGGACGCTGTCGGGTTCAAATCCGCCAGCCTCTGGCGCATGTCGTCATCCAGCACAAAGGTTTCGGAAATGCGCTGATAGACCCAATCATCGACCTGCCCGGTCGTTGCAGACCAGCCCATTGTATTGGTCACATGCGCCTCGATCTGGCGCACGCCTTCTGCCCCATGCTTCAAAAGGCCCTCAAAGAATTTCGGGTTGAGCGACCGGGCCCGCGTCTCGAGAGCAACCTGATCCTTGAGCGTACGTACCTTGGCTGCGCCGCGCGTCTGATCCCCGATATAGACCGCTGCATCCGACCCACGCGCGCGCTTCACCGCCCGCGCGATCCCACCAAGCGTGTCGAAATAATGATCAACCGTCGTTACCCCAAGCTCGACCGACTCCAGGTTCTGATAGGCCAGTTCAACATCCGCCAACGCCTGTTGCAGAAGCTTGGGATTGGCAGCAGATTTGCCATCGACGCCATAAGCAAAGCTTTTCCGGTTCTCATAGGCGTCGGCCAGTTCGTCTTCGTCCCCAAAAGCAGAGCTGTCAACCAACTGGTTTACATTCGATCCATAGGCACCTTCGGCGTTAGAAAAGACACGCAGGCTCGCCGTTTCCAAATCGCAGCCCTGAGTTTCGGCATAGGCCAAAGCATGCGCGCGCACATAGTTCATCTCAACAGGTTCATCGGCCTTGGCACATTTCAGCGCAGCCTCGGCCAGCATCCGACTTTGCAAAGGCAGAAGATCGCGGAAGATGCCCGAGAGGGTCATGACCACGTCAATCCGCGGGCGGCCCAGCTCTTCCAGCGGGATGAGGTCGGCACCGGCAAGACGGCCAAAGCTATCAAAACGCGGGGTGCAGCCCATCAGGGCCAGCGCTTGGGCAATCGGTCCCCCATCAGACTTGATGTTGTCAGACCCCCAAAGCACCAGCGCAATCGAACGCGGCAAGGTTGGATGCGTATCCAGCAACAGCTGCGCCTGTTTCGCACCGTCGCGACAGGCATAGGCCGTTGGCATCCGGAAGGGATCAAAGGCATGAATATTGCGCCCCGTGGGCAAGATATCAGTCGACCGGATCAGATCACCGCCCGGCACGGGCGGTATGAACCGTGCATCCAGCGCATTCATCAATGCGGTCAGCTCTGTTTCGTTTTGCAACAGGGCATCCACCCTGTCTCGGGCCGCTTTGTCTGCATGGGGCATAAGATCAAGGTATTCGGCGCGCTGCGCGTCGGTAAATTTGGTTCCGACGACATGCAGCCCATCCGGGATCAGTGCATTTTCTGTCTCAAGCAGTTTCAACCACAGTGCATCGGGCGATGTGCCACCCATGTCCACCGCTTCGGCCTGCTCAACAATCAAAGCTTCCAATTCAGCGCGGACTGTTTTGTTGTCCGCATCAAGGCTTCGCCACCGTATCAAACTGTCTTTGAGGTCAGCCAGCCCCTTGTAAAGACCCGATTGCGCCAGTGGTGGCGTCAGATGAGTGACCATTACAGCGCCTGACCGGCGTTTGGCTAACGATGCCTCTGACGGATTGTTGGCTGCATAGAGATAGACGTTTGGCATGTCGCCAATCAGCCGGTCTGGCCAATCCCTGGCACCCATTCCCGCCTGCTTACCCGGCATAAATTCAAGCGCACCATGCATGCCGAAATGCAGCAGCGCATCCACGCAATAGGTGTCGCGCAGCCAGCTATAAAATGTTGAAAACGCGTGTGTCGGCGCAAATCCCTTTTCAAAGAGCAGCCGCATGGGGTCACCCTCATAACCAAAGGCGGGCTGCACACCAACAAAGACATTGCCCAGATCCTTGCCAAGCACGAAAACGCCGCGCCCGTCTGATTGGACACGACCGGGGGCTGGGCCCCACACGGCCTCGATCTCGGAAAGATGTGGGCTGGTGCGCACAATTGTATCGGCTGACACGTGCGCTGCGACATTGGCCTCTTGGCCGTACTGCGCCGCATTGCCTTGCAAGACGAGTGCACGCAGCGCATCTACGCTATCGGGGACTTCGACAATATATCCACGCGCCTTCATCTCATGCAAAGTGTTGAAAAGGCTTTCAAATACGCTTAGATAAGCTGCTGTCCCAGTCGCGCCAGCATTAGGTGGAAAACCAAACAGGACAACCCCAACCTTCTTTTCAGCGTTCTGTTTGCGGCGCAAGCGAGCGACTCGCCGCACTTTTTCCGTAAGACTATCAATACGCTCATGACAAGGCACCATGGCCTTGGGTTCGACGACCTGACAGGCATGCGCACATCCGCCGCATCCCTCTGGTCCAAGCCGCCCACCAAAGACTGACGGACATGTTGCACCGTCCAACTCAGGCAGCGCAACAAGCATTGTCGTCTCGATCGGGCCCAGTCCACCAGAGCTGTCGGCCCATTGCCCAAGGGTCTGAAACTCGAGCGAATGTGCCGCGACATAGGGCACATCCAGCACACTCAGAACTTCGATCGCCGCATCGTTGTCGTTATAAGCAGGGCCACCCACCAACGAGAACCCGGTTAATGATACCAACGCATCGATCTTGCCCCCGAAATACGCGTCGATCGCAGGCCGCGCATCCAACCCCCCGGAAAAGGCAGGCAAAACACGTATGCCTTTTGCCTCAAGACCGCGAATGACACCATCGTAGTGGGCCGTGTCTGAGCTAAGGACATAAGACCGCAACATTACTACGCCCACAGTCAATTCGGCGCCAACGGGGCCAGGTAAGTCGGTTGGGTCGGTGGTGATACGATGCGGCAGGTCAGGATGATATAGACCTACGTCAGGGTAATCGATTGGGGCTGCGGCCTCTGGTGGCTCTTGCCAGCCGGTGTCCGTAGCATACCGGTTCAGCAGGAACTGGATCATAGAGCGTACGTTGTCGTCCGATCCGCCCAGCCAGTATTGCATGACAAGGAACCACGCGCGCAAGTCCTGCGCCTTGCCCGGCAGATATTTCAGGATCTTCGGCAAGCGACGCAGCATTGCCATCTTCTTGGCACCACTCTCGGTCGACGGCTTGGATGAACCACGCAGGCGCTTCATCAGCTTGCCCATGGTTGAGGGAGGTGCCGTCATATCCAACGTGCCCATGCGCGTAAGCTTGACAACCTCGGCATCCGCCACCACGCCGATCATAGCATCGCAGTGATCGCGTCGTGCACGCAGGGCAGGCAGAATACGCGCCACGTGCTCTTCGAGGAACAAAAGATTGGCTATGATTATGTCACCGTTGCGCACGGCCTCTTCGGCCGCCTCGAAGGCGCCGGGGGTTTCGCCCCACTCAGCGGCCGCATGGATCTGCAGATCCAATCCGGGATAGTCAGTGGCAAGAACGTCCATTGCACGGCGTCCGGGGCCTGCGGCATGGCTGTCCAGCGTGATAATAACCACGCGGTAGCCGGGCATGCGCCCCATGATGCCAGTTTCATCGCGCATAATGTGCCTTTGCCTCGTATAGCGTATCGACAGAGATTTGCGCCACGCCACGTTCGGCGGCGAATGTTTCAGTGTTCCGACGAGCCTTGCCACGTACAAAGAACGGGATTTTTTTTAGTTCACGCTCTGCATCGTCAAGCCAGATAACATCGCCGTCCTGAGTTTGCTGCGGAATGGAATTTTCCCGACGGGATTTTTCGGGTACCGCGGCATCTGCGTTTGGCACCGGCGAATGGCCTCCGTGATGCGACGCACCCGCAGCGTCGTGGAATTCAAAATCATCGCGGAACATGTGAAGCAGATGCTCTTCGAGCCCCATGACCAAGGGATGTACCCATGTGTCAAAAAGCACGTTAGCTCCCTCGATGCCCATCTGAGGAGAATAGCGCGCCGGGAAATCCTGTACGTGCACGGGTGCGGAAATCACTGCACAAGGGATGCCAAGACGCTTTCCAATGTGGCGTTCCATCTGGGTGCCAAGGATCATCTCGGGCTGCAGCGCCTCGATCACACGCTCAACCTCAAGGTAATCGTCGGTAATCGTCGCCTGCAGGCCCATTTCCTTGGCTTTGGCGCGAACAGGGCGTGCCATTTCGCGGTTGTAGCACCCCATGCCAACGACCTCGAACCCCATTTCGTCTGCCGCTACACGCGCTGCAGCCAAAACATGCGTCCCATCCCCAAACAAAAACACGCGCTTGCCAGTAAGGTATGTGCTGTCAACCGACTTGGAGTACCACGGCAAACGCAACCGGCTGTCATCCAGATAGGGCGTAACCCCCGTAAATTCGGCGACTTCATTCACGAAATCACGGGTCGCACCAACGCCGATAGGCACTGTCTTGGTATAGGGCTGACCCAGCTCACGCTCCATCCAGCGTGCAGCGGACTCGGCTGTTTCGGGGTACATCAGCACGTTAAAATGCGCAGCACCCATGCGGACAACATCGCCGGGTGAGGCCGTCATCGGTGCCACTACATTCACGCTTATGCCCATATCTGACAACAGCGCAGTAATTTCTTGAATGTCATCTCGGTGACGGAAACCAAGGGCCGTTGGACCGATCAGATTGGCCGTCACTTGCGCACTGCGTTGCATCGGCCGGGCCAGCGCCTTTACAATCTGAAAGAACGTCTCATCTGCGCCAAAGTTTTCCTTGCGCTGATAGGATGGCAGCTCAAGCGGGATAACCGGCACCGGCAGGCCCATCGTTTCTGCCATGCCGCCGGGATCGTCCTGGATCAGTTCAGCCGTGCAAGAGGCGCCAACGATAATCGCCTCGGGCGCAAACCTGTCATAGGCATCCTGCGCCGCCGTCTTGAACAGATTCGCGGTGTCTGCCCCCAGATCGCGGGCCTGAAAGGTGGTGTAGGTGACGGGCGGGCGGTGATTGCGCCGTTCGATCATGGTGAATAGCAGATCGGCATAGGTATCGCCCTGCGGGGCATGCAACACATAGTGCAGCCCGGTCATCCCCGTGGCCACCCGCATGGCCCCAACATGGGGCGGACCTTCGTATGTCCAGACCGTCAGCTTCATTGCATGCAGCCCATCGGAGTATCTTTTGAACCCGGAGCGGTCATGTCGCCTCCACTTTCAAAAGATCGGCGCGCCTGACAGGGCGCGAAAACAGCCCTGCAAGGTCGCCGGCCTGTTCGTAAAAATGCACAGGCGTGAAAACCAGTTCGATCGCCCATTTGGTAGCAAGGCCCTCGGCTTCGAGCGGATTGGCAAGGCCGAGGCCACAAACTGTCAGGTCGGGGCGAGCAGCGCGGACGCGATCAAGCTGCAAGTCGACATCCTGCCCTTCGGAGATCGTGGGCCCTGCGGCCATCAGATCCAGATCGGGGCCGACAATACCTTTGTGGATGAAGGGCGCGCCAACCTCGATGGCCTGCATGCCGCATTCACGGGTCAAAAAGCGGGCCAGAGGGATTTCCAACTGGCTGTCAGGAAAGAAAAAGATCGATTTTCCATTCAGCGCCTCGGCTGCTTGCGCTACCGCCTTGCGCGCTCGGCCACGCGGAGCCGCAGTGACTTTTTCGAACAGCTCAGGTGATACGCCAAATTCTGTTGCAATGGCGGCCAGCCACTGGGTCGTGCCTTCTTCGCCAAAGGGGAAAGGGGCGGGCAGATGCCGTGCACCCCGTCGCGTCAGCACATCATGTGTGTCGCCCAGAAAGGGCTGTGTGAGCGCATAAACCGTGCCAGAGCCGACACCCAAATCGTCGGTTGCGCGCGACGCCGGCAAAACCCGGATTGGTCCGATGCCCATCGCCTCAAGCAGGCCGACAGCTTGTTCTTCTACCACATCCGGTAGCGCACCCACCAAAAGCAGCTGGCGTTGATCATCTTTTGGCAGCACAGGAACCATCGAGGCAAGGCAAGCGTCCTCACCTTGGGTAAATGTCGTTTCAATCCCCGAGCCAGAAAAATTTAGCACCCGGACAGATGGTGCGTGGCGTTGGGTCATGCGCTCGGCGGCCTTGGACAAGTCAAGCTTGATGACTTCCGACGGGCAGGACCCGACAAGGAACAGTTGCTTGATGTCAGGACGGCGTGCCAGCAGCTCGTCGACAACTTTGTCTAATTCATCCTGAGCATCGGCGAGACCCGCCAAATCCGTCTCTTCGAGAATCGCTGTGCCAAAGCGCGGTTCGGCAAAAATCATCACGCCCGCAGCAGATTGCAACAGGTGCGCACATGTGCGCGATCCAACTACAAGAAAAAATGCATCCTGCATCTTTCGATGCAGCCACATGATTCCCGTCAGCCCACAGAACACTTCTCGCTGGCCGCGCTGCTTAAGAATCGGAGTGTCGCGACAACCGCCAGAGGCCGGAAGACGGGGCAATTCAGTCAT
>Ga0115548_1002291_pt1 | contig 10020 bp, 10 predicted proteins | sample COGITO_mtgs_1004_4_FD_87187 | JGI IMG/M metagenome (GOLD analysis project Ga0115548, IMG submission 87187) | Pelagic marine microbial communities from North Sea - COGITO_mtgs_100423 | ecosystem: Environmental > Aquatic > Marine > Epipelagic | place: Germany:Helgoland, sampling site Kabeltonne...
AGAGACCATTCAAAGTCGCTCGCTAAGCGCGGACTGTAACGAAAGCTGATATCAACCCAGTCGGGGGCCTGATTGCGCAGGATTAACTTGACCAGGTGTACCTTCTCTGGAAATGACAGAGCCAGCCTCTCAGGAGAAGAATCGAATACTGAATCATCGATCGGAGTTGTTTGCGTCTTCGCTACTATGCCGGTGAAATCCAGCGCCGCCCGGGGATAGGTGGCAACCGCTGCTGGAGTTTGTGCGCCGGCTAAGATGGCAAAAAATAAACAGAGTGCCACGGCAATAATGCGCCATGCTTCTACATGCGACAACACATCAATCACTCTACTTTTACCCGCCATGGTCTGTCTCGCCTTTCTACCCAAAATAACCGCGCCCGACATTTTCATCTACCCTGTGAGTCACAGGCATGAGCCGCTCTCAACGCTGCCTACGATAAACTAGAGCCATAATTGGCTTACTAAACTATAATCCCTAAGAATATTACACGCCCATGTTAGGGGCAATCTTCGCACTCGAAAAGGTTTTCTCTGTGACCGGCAATACCCTGCAAGATATTTTAGATAGGCTCCAACATAGCCCGACCAATGAAACTGATTTTGATGAGAACTGGTCTCAAGGCCGAGCAGCTTTCGGAGGCCTCGTCGCTGCCTTTGCCAGCCTCAGCATGAAGAAGATGCTCGAGCCGCAGCCTGCGCTGCGCTCGTTGATGGCTTCTTTCATCGCGCCACTGCCGCCGGCCCCACTCTCGGTTGAGGCAGCGATACAACGCCAGGGACGCAATGTAACGCAGTGCAGCGCGACAGTATTAAGCGAAGGCAGGCCAGCGCTGCAAGCGCTGGGCGTATTTGGGCAAGCACGCGAGGGTATTCGCGTCGAAGCGGCCCCTCTCAGCAATCCCCTTCCCCGCAGTGAAGGGATTCCATTCGCCAAGTATGCAGCGCGCATGCCGACATTCCTTAATCAATTTGAAGGGTGTTGGGTAGGCGACGCCATGCCTTTCTCTGGCTCGCGCTCACGCAGGCTAAACATGTGGGTGAGGCATCGGTGCGATATGTCCGACTATCCTGCCGAAAAGATAATCGCTATCGCTGATATGCCACCGCCCGTTCTGCTCTGCCACTATGACAAACCGTTTGTACCAGCCAGTTCGGTAAGCTGGGGATTGGAGTTTATCGTGGATCCTGCCGACGTTAAGGGGGAGTGGTTTTACCTAGACTTCGACCTAGATGCCGCGGCAGATGGCTATACTCAGCAAAGTGGACGAATATATGAAGAGTCGGGCAGACTGTGTGCGCTATCGCGGCAGTGTATGGCGTATTTCGAACAGTAGCGCTGCAATGATAAAAGCAAAAGCTGGGGGTAAGCATATGGTCAACGGGAGTCGCAAACGTCGGTGCTTAGGGCGACAAGAGTTTCACTCTCGGCTGCTTTCACTGCCGTGTTTATTTGCCGCCAGCCTCCTCTTTCTAGCAACACCGCTTGCCGCGCAACATAGCCATGGCGTATTGACGCCAGGGGTGACTTTCCCGACAGACGACTCGGTACTCGATGAGTCGCCGCAGATGATCATGATGAGTTTTCGCGTCGATGTCACACTGCTTAAATTAGCGCTCTACTCGGCCGAAGGCGACTGGATCAACATCGGCTTTGCCTATGACCCTAACCGCATGGCGGACAGCTTTGCCTACCCACTGGGCTTCGAGCTACCCGACTCTGAATACTATATTGCACGGTGGTCAGTCACCGATGGGAAACGCGGCCTGTTAAATGGGGAATTCAAATTTTCTATCGGCGACGACGCTATTCCCCCTTCCGAGGTTATTGCGAGTAAGGTGAGCGATGCAGTCGAAAGCCTGCCCAGCACAGGCTCCTATCGCGTCGTGCCTAAAGATTAAATCAAAAGGCCGGCTGAGCTTTTATTTGAAAAGGAAGCCTTGGCCTGCCAAAAACTCTCGCATATGTGGGCGCGATTTTTCGGACAAGAGATCAGCCACTTGTTCTGACCAGCTAATCCCGTGACCACCCCCTGTCCGCGTCGCATAATACTCTCTGATCGTTTCGTCATAGCCGGTGATGGCTTCTTCATCACCCTCCTCGTTATAGCGTTCTTGCTTTAAGATCACGGGGAGCGGCAGCCTTGGTTTAACCTCGGGGTCTTGGTCTGGATAGCCAAGACAAAGACCGAATACTGGATAAACGCCGCGCGGCAATTCAAGCAAATCAGACACCTCCTGCGGATTGTTGCGAAGCCCACCAATATAACAGATGCCCAAGCCAACAGATTCAGCTGCGATAACGAGGTTCTGTGCCATCAAGGCGACATCAACGGTTGCAATGATAAATTGCTCAGTGAAATCGCCCTCAAACTCTTTGCCGTATTTATGGCAGTAGTTACCCGCACGCTTAAGATCGGCGCAAAGCACTAAAAACTCTGCTGCGGTCTCAACATAGCCCTGACCACCGGCGCAGCGGGCTAGCGTGCTGCGGCTTTCGGGGTTAGTCACACGAATGAGCGTGGCGCCTTGCAAAAAACTCGACGTGGCGGCGGCTTGGGCAGCGGTACAAAGGGTCTCGAGCAATCCATCGGGCAATGGCTCATCGGTAAATTTTCTAATGCTGCGATGCGCAGTTAGAATTTCAAGGGTTGCGTTCATAGTCATTTGCCTTATTTAGGAAGATGCTGAGAATTTGTAGCAGACTTATTTAAGTCCGCGCAGAAAAGCTGGCACTGCCTCGTTCGCGGCATTGGTTTCGCCATTAAACAACAGCACCATCCCGATGTTGGCAGAAGGAATAAAGGCCATCTCGGAACGATAGCCTCGCACGCCTCCTCCGTGGTGAATAACGCGCACACCGTCGATATCGAAAACTCGCCATCCAATAGCATAGTAGGCCTTCTCTATGCCTTCCCAGCGGTTAAAATAATTACCTCGCGGCGTCTCGATAACCGGCGTTTGTAATTCGTTTAGCATCGACGGCGATAATACCTCAGGAAACCCACCAAGGTTTGCCCTTAGCCACAACGCCATGTCGAAGACACTCGCATTAATCCCTGCTGCTGGCGCTGCTGAGTAATACGCGGGGTTCGTGCTCGTTGGACGCCATTGCTTGCGCACCAATCTATGAGGACTGGTCGCGTTATCGCTCGCCACAAATGGGGCAAGGCCTACAGACGCCGTCGTCATACCTAATGGTCGGAATAGCTTTTCTTCGATATATCGCTCATAGCCTTCGCCCGTACTTTCCTCGACGACATCGGCAATAAGCGAGAACACCACATTCTGATAGCCGTAGCAGGTACCCGGCTTACACACGGCAGGGATATCGCCAAAGCGCGGCTTAATTTTCGCATACTCGACACCGTCGTCGAGGAGATTGGAATAAGAATGCGGCATCAGGCCGGTAGAATGGCTGGCAACCTGCCGGAAGGTAATGTCGCGAAAAGAGCGCCCATTGCCTAATCTCATCTCAGGGAAGATCTCACTCAACCGGCTATCCCATGATCGCTGATTGCTATCGACAAGAAGCGTTGCCGCGGCACCCGCAAAGGTCTTCGACATCGAGGCTATTCGAAACACTGAGTTAGAGGTCACCAATGGTGACTTATCGACTGTTCGCTGTCCCCAGGTCTCAAGATGCAGCACCTCCTCCCGGCTCACGATGGCGACCGCGACACCGGGAATTTCAATCGCCGTTTTAGTCTCATCTACCCACGCTAAAAAGGGAGCTGGATCATAGTCACTCAATACGGCACCGCTCATCACAGCGTTGATCAAAACGACTAAAAGCTGTGAGCCTAGAAAAGACTTGCGGCCAGCGTAGCCAGAACCAGAATTAATCAGAGGCATGAGAAGAACCAATCGAAGTTGAGAGCTTGAGACGGTGTATCTGTTAGTAATCGGCAGAGGTTCAAGGTTACTTGAGCCTTCCTAATCGACGAGCACTCAGTGTGTCGCAGGCCCAAGCAGCGTCGTAACGACTGCGGTCACAAGCAGAAGCACCATCGCAACAATAAGCTCTCGATCGATGCTTCGGGATAGCGCTCGTGAACCGCCAGGCAGGTGTAGCACTGGTACAAGCCGCAGTTTATTGAGGGCTGCGATAGAGAGAAGGCCGACGAAAGCGCCTAGTTTGAAAAGCATTAGGCGACCGTACTCCGTTGTGAACAACTCGATTAGGTCGATTAGATTGAGCAGCATAAATACACCGCTTGAGGCGAGCGCTGCGACTAAACCTATGCCGAGGCGGCCAAATCGCCTCATCAGATCACCCAAATCCCCACTCTCGACATCGTCGCAGCACCAGCGCAAGGGGAGAAGCATCCCTACCCAGATCGCCATAGCAGCCACGTGAAACGCCAGCGCTGCCCGAAGCCACGCGTCGAGCACAGAGACATGGCCAGACAGCGTAAAGCCGTAGGCGACGAGGCCGAGCGCGAGTGCTTGCCCGATAAAAGCGAGCCGATAAAAGACTGAGTCTGGCGGCTTTCTTTGCGCCCGCAGTGTTCGCAGCAATGAAAGGATTAACAGCGCCGAGAGCGCAAAGCCTGCGCCACGAAAGGCAGCTGACTCCCATACAGGAGTGCCACGCAGCAGCAGAACCAGGTCACTATCGAACATGCCCATCACACCCGCGTCGTTTATCTGCCCTGCCTGAATCAAGACCGGCGCGAGGCTCGAATGAAATCCAATAAAAGCGCCTAATAAACTGTAGGACAGCAGGCGGGTGTGCGCCGCGCGGGAGCCATTGTGGTAGCCGCCCAGCGCCAAAACACCGCCCGCTCCCGCGATCAGTCCGGCGAAAACGCCGATCTTTGCGAGGGCGAATGCAAGCGCCCACATACTAGGAATAGACAGAAGCAAAGTCACGAATGTCTCATCGATGGGGCGTGTGCTTCCAGCGGGCTAGTGCCCGCTCTCCGCATGAGCAGCTGGCATTCCTATGCCAAAATTAAAGTGCCCTGCGACGGTATGGCCATCTTCGCCTATCACTGAAAATTCGAGGGAATAAGTCCCAGACGCAAGCTCAGGCACTGGTACGACGAAAGAGGTCGCTGCGGTAAGATCAGGCTTAAAACCCACATCGATACTCTCGTCGCTGCGTTTTAAGGACAGCTTTACTAATCTCACCTGACCATTGAAGTCGAGCGCGAGCTCGCCGGGTGAGCGCTCAAGGGTAGAACCATCGGCGGGAATGGACGACTTCAACACATTATGCGCGCTCGCAGTCATGCTCAGCGACACGCAGGCGATAAACGCGAATGCCCGAAGTAAGGTTTTTAAAAAAGAAAGCGATGCCAAAGGCCTTGTCACAGTGACGATCATACGATACTCCGCTGGTTAATTAGGCGTGCAGATTTACTTTAATAGATAGTATGTCAGGTGTCAGCGCCGACACCTAGGCGCAACTCAAAAAGTTTCCGCGACATAATGTCGCAGTGCAAACGGGCGAGACGGGCTAGGCTGCCTTTTGCCGTGGCGACACATTGTATGTCTTGGATAGCATTCATGAACGTTGTCTTAGCTGTTTACCCTTTATTCTGAATAAAAAAACGGAGGCCTGAGCCTCCGTTATCTTGTCGCTTATCAGCGGCTGCAGCCTATAAACAGCCGAGCCGGTGGGTCAGAGACTAGCTGTAGTTCGCAAGCTCCTTACGTGCGATAACACGGCGATGCACCTCATCAGGTCCGTCGGCTAGGCGCAGCGTACGCTGGCTCGTCCACAGGGATGCGAGAGGGAAATCTTGCGATATACCCGCCGCGCCATGCATCTGGATAGCTCTGTCGATAACACGAAGCGCCATATTCGGCACCGCCACTTTGATCTGCGAAATAGCATCACGCGCGGCTTTATTGCCGATAGTATCCATGAGATAGGCCGCCTTAAAAGTCAGAAGCCTACACATTTCGATTTCGATACGGCTATCTGCGATCACATCATAGTTACCGCCGAGTTCGGCGAGAGGCTTACCAAACGCCTCACGGCTGACTGCGCGCTCGCACATAAGTTCGAGCGCCTTTTCCGCCGCGCCAATTGAGCGCATGCAATGGTGGATACGGCCTGGGCCCAAGCGGCCCTGCGAAATTTCAAAACCTCTGCCGCGGCCGAGAATAATATTGCTCTCAGGCACGCGCACATTGTGAAATTTAATATGCATGTGGCCGTGTGGCGCATCGTCTTTGCCGAAAACGTGCATCGGGCGTACAACTTCGACGCCTTCGGCATCCATTGGTACGAGAATCTGCGACTGGCGGTTATGCTTAGGTGCATCGGGGTCAGTCACGACCATTGTGATCATAATCTTGCAGCGCGCATCACCCGCGCCTGAGATATAAAACTTCTCACCGTTGATCACCCACTCATCGCCGTCGAGCACAGCGCTGGTGGCGATATTAGTTGCATCTGACGAGGCAACACCCGGCTCGGTCATAGCAAACGCCGAGCGGATTTCACCGGCTAGCAAAGGCAAGAGCCACTGCTGCTTCTGCTCTTCGGAGCCGTAACGCTCGAGCACTTCCATATTACCCGTATCCGGTGCGCTGCAGTTCATTGCCTCGGAGGCGAGACGACTACGTCCCATGATTTCAGCCAGATGCGCATATTCAAGGTTTGAGATGCCCGCACCGCCTTGGCTTTTCGGCAGGAAGAAATTCCATAGGCCGAGGTTGCGCGCCTCTGCTTTAAGGCTTTCGAGGATTTCATCTTGACGCGGCGTATGCGACCAACGATCACCAACGCTTACCTCGTCGTGGTAATCCTGCTCTACCGGCTCTACTTTCTCTTCTACAAACGTGCGAATTTTCTCACGAATGACGACGAGCTCATCTGATAGTCCTAAATTCATCATGGCATTTACCCTTTACTAAGTACTTTTGAAATTAATATGAAATTCGTGATCAGCTCGCAATCGTGCCGCCGCCGTCGATAACGAGCGTCTGGCCCGTAGTAAAGCTCCCCGCTTGTGACGCGAGAAACACTGCCGCGCCGGCGATTTCGTCGGGCTCGCCAATTCGGCGCAGCGGATAATTCTTAACCGTTGCCGCGTAAATATCTGGGTTCTCCCACAGCGCTTTTGCGAAATCTGTGCGGACAAGACCTGGCGCGATGCAATTTACACGCACATTTTTAGGCCCCCACTCGACCGCCAAATTACGCGCGATCTGCATGTCTGCTGCTTTCGATATTGCGTAGGCACCTAGTGCATCGGTTCCTTTGAGGCCGCCAATAGACGAAATAATGACAACCGCGCCGCCTCCAGATTCGGCGATGCCGGGTATCACTAACTGGCACAGGCGATGAACGCTGCCGATGTTCGCCTGCATAATCTTGTCGAATGCCTCATCAGGGATGTCTTGCGACTTGCCAAAAAAGGGGTTCAACGCGGCATTACAAACAAGCACGTCGATTTTTCCGAGCGCAGCCGTTGTCTTCTCAACCAATTGCTGAAGCTGATCCTTGTGATTAATGTTGCAGGCAACACCTATCGCCTTATTCCCTCGCGCTGTAATTTCAGCGGCGACTTCGTCGCACGCATCCTGATTGCGACTAGAGATCACAACCGTAGCACCCTGCTCTGCCATCCGCTGTGCTATCGCCTTACCGATGCCTTTTGTGGAGCCAGTAATAAGGGCCACCTTACCTTCCAGACTAAACAAACTCATACCCTACTCTCCTGCTCTCTCTTGATTCAATGTTAAGTCGGTTTCGCGTAGCACACGGCTCACGCTAAAGGGTCCACTCACGCTTACCCTTCGAAATACTTGTACCGCCATCAACTGGGATGACAGTGCCATTGGTATAGGAACCCGCGCGCGACGCGAGGTAAACCAAGATGCCAACGATTTCCTCTGGGCGCCCAACTCGATGCAGGGGGCAATCGTCTTCGATATCTGCAAGGTAGTGCTCGAAAACATGATCTGTCATCTTTGATTCGAAAAACCCCGGCGCTATCGCGTTGGCAGTAATATGCTGAGCGCCAAGTTCGACGGCAAACGCTTTCGTAAGATGATGCAAAGCAGCCTTGCTCGCTGAATAAGCGAACGTGGGCACGCGCTGCACAATGGGGACATGAATGCCGTCCATCGAGCCTATATTAATGATACGTGAGGGCGAATCAGCAGACGCTGCCCGGGCAAGCGCGGGGACTAAATCCCGTGTTAGCGCAAAAACTGCATTGAGGTTCGTGTCCATAACCTTAGCGAAGCCTGCGTCGGGATAGTCTGCGAGCGGCGCTCCCCAGTTGGCGCCGGCGTTATTCACGAGGATGTCGAGCGCCCCAAAATGCGCCTCAACCTCCGCCACGAGCGTAGCCCTTGCCTCTTGTTTGGTAACATCAGCCGCTACTGCGGCAACCTCCCCGAAAGGAGCAAGCTCTTCGAGGGCTTGGGTGCACTTATCTTCGCTACGCGAGGCGATCATCACCTTAACGCCGTTCTGCAAAAGACCTTTGGCCATGTGCAGCCCGAGACCGCTACTGCCTCCGGTTACAAGCGCCGCCTTACCTTGAAGACCGAACAGACGGTCTAACGAAAAGTTCTCTGACTTCGAATCCATCAATCTAACCTACAGTTTCATCGGCGACGCGCACAAGTTGCTTGCCGAAGTTACGTCCTTTCAGCATGCCGCGGAACAACTCAGGCGCATTCTCGATGCCTTCACCGATAGACTCTCGATATTTGATTTTGCCTTCTTTAATCCATGCGCCTAACTGTTTGGTCGCCTCGACCCACTGGGCATGCCATTCGGTGACCACGAAGAAACGGTGCTCGGGAACGTTGTCGAGCTCTTTGAGAATATGGAATGGGGTGATGGCGCTTGCCATATCTTCGTCGTTGTAATTCGAGACGTAACCGCAGATTGGTACGCGCGCTCCGGGGTTAAGGAGTGGCGCTACGGCGCGGGTAACATCGCCGCCCACGTTCTCGAAATAGATGTCGATGCCGTCTGGACAGGCGCGGGCAAGTTCTTCCGCAAGGTTACCCGCTTTGTAATCAATGCAGTCGTCGAAGCCAAGCTCCTCTTTCACGTAGCGACATTTGTCTGGGCCTCCGGCGATGCCGACCGCACGTAGACCCTTAAGCTTGGCAATCTGACCGACAACAGAACCTACGGCACCCGACGCGGCGGCAACGACTAAAGTCTCTCCTGCAACCGGCTTGCCAACATCGGTAAGGCCGAAATACGCAGTACGACCGGGCATTCCGACCACGCCGATATGCGCTGAGAGTGTGCCATTGTCGAGATCAACAGGCATGAGCCGAGGGTCATCGGCGTTGGCAACAATATACGTTTGCCAGCCCATGTGCGCAGCGACTCTGTCGCCCACCTTGTATTTATCCGATTTAGACTCAACCACAACACCAGTCGACTCACCTGTCATTACATCGCCGACTTCAAGTGACGCAACATATGACTTCATGTCATTCATGCGGCCGCGCATATAGGGATCGAGTGACAGCCAGACAACTTTGATAAGCACCTGATTCTCTTCAAGCGCAGGTGTCTCGACAGTTACGTATTTAAAACAATCGTCGGTTGGTTCACCGTGGGGACGTTTCGCGAGTAGGACTTGAGTATTTTGCGTCATAGCAGCTCCGATAGATCGCCTTATTCGACGAATGCTTAGCAAGAATTTATCGCGTGGCCGACGGTTACTTACCTAGCCAAGCGGTCTGCTTGAACAAGGAGACTACCGTCGCTACAGGAGAGACTAACGGAGGTGCAGTGTGTCGAGCCTTCACCGCGCAAGTGGCGCGCAGCGGCGAGGGGTTACCCTAGAGTCTACTTCACCTAAACGTGGCTAACAACCAATTCGGAGGCACCGTCGAAGGTCAACGCTAACGTCTTGCCTAACCCTTACCAACGCCGCGCCCGCGCTTTGATAGAGCTTTGATCGCGCCTTAATAGAGCGCCTGATCGACTGAGTTAACGAAGGCTTGACCTAATGTCCGGGGCAATTTCCAAGTCGAAGAAGGGGTTCTCAAATTGAGCACCTCTCCCCTGTCGATCAGTCAG
>Ga0115548_1002296_pt1 | contig 10013 bp, 11 predicted proteins | sample COGITO_mtgs_1004_4_FD_87187 | JGI IMG/M metagenome (GOLD analysis project Ga0115548, IMG submission 87187) | Pelagic marine microbial communities from North Sea - COGITO_mtgs_100423 | ecosystem: Environmental > Aquatic > Marine > Epipelagic | place: Germany:Helgoland, sampling site Kabeltonne...
ATATGTGTGTGTGTGTGTGTATAAATGTGTGTGTGTGAATCTATGTGTGTATGTATGTATGTGTGTGTGTGAATCTATGAATGTGTGTGTGTATGTGTGTGTGTGAATCTATGAATGTGTGTGAGTATAAATGTGTGTGTGTGAATCTATGTATGTGTGTATGTATGTGTGTATGTATGTGTGTGTGTATGTATATATATGTGTGTGTATGAATGTATGTATGTTTGTGTGTGTGTTTCTATGAATGTATTTGTGAAGCAAAGGTGAATTACCCCCTAATGAGAATATAGTATTGTAAACTTTTGTTAACTTAATAAAACTGAATTTTGTAAGAGTTATTGTATTGAATTAGTTAATATGTATACAAGTTATAAGTTGTAGCTTATTCTTTTTCCTTTCTCGGTCTTCCTCTACCTTGACTCTGTCCAAATGCACCAATTGATTCTTGTAACTTTAGAACTTCGTTACCTTGAGATGCAGATATAATCGACCCTAATGTTTTTCTTTGTCTGACTTGTTCTGGTACAGGTACAGGGACTTCTACAGATTGGTGCGGTATTGGTATCAATGATTGTTGTTTTCTTATATTCATTAAGTTCGGCTTCTTTCTCCTTGTAGTAACACATTGTCCACGTTTTCTTTTCCGATCACTCTGTAACTCCGATGATCGTTTGGATCTTTTATTTGATGCCCTGCCTATACTCTTGTACACCGGATTATCGAGAATTAAATGATGTTCTGAACTTCTCTTTTGGGTAAGAACGTTCCTTTTACCAAACTCGCGGCTGATCATTGCCTCAAATACATTAAGATATTGCAAACTTAGTAGCTGTATTTCTTTATCGCCTGCAATCTGATTATTAATTTCTTTCATTCTAGTTTCTATGAAATTGTATCGTCTCCGGCTCCCCCTTTTAGCAAACTTTTCAAACTCTATTGCCTTCTCTATATCTTTATTATCATCTACAGACCGTACCGCGCGAATCAAAGTGCCTTCTAGCTCATCTGTGTCCAATAACTTTAATTCAAATCTTTTCTTTCTGTTACCTAGCTGCATATCATTATTAGTTCCATCTTCGAAGTCACTACCACTTCCCATACTCCCTTCTTCACAAATAAACTCATTCATTGTATTAAATTCGGTGTTTGGGATGGTAAAGTCATCCGTATTTGATCCATGGATTTCGTCATTGTAGGATCTTCGACATTCTTGTAAGTCAATTCGTAGCATATTCGCTTCATGTAGCTCAGGTCCGATCATATCACTGATATCTATTACTCTCCTCGGTGTTGCTTCGTTATCACATTCACCATTTGCGTATTTCTTTAAGTATCTAAAATGAAAGTCTCTGTCACCAATATTACCGTCGTTTATGTGCAATACATGTTCACAAGGTGCTGCATACATTTCAAACCATGGGCACGGGCATTTTAATATCACACGCCCCTCAACAACAACTATTTGCACCAATCTGATTTTCATTGCATTGTTAATCTTTACTGGTATATCTTTACAATAATCATAGAAACAGTGCATCTTTGGTTTTACTTCTACTACAAATTTATCTTGTTTGAAGCATGATATATAACCAGTGGACATTTTCAGTTTCTTCAATGCTAGTTTTTTCCAAGCATATGCAGCTAGATGGTTTATAACTGTTGAACATTTTGGCTTATGTCTTAAGTATGCCAATGCTGTAGTTGACGTTGTACGGATAGCATGTATATTCTTAGCAATCGATTCATATATTCGAATTCGCATTCGGTTGCGTTCATTAGTGGAAAAAGTCGTCATCGTTGAATGCGTGTTGATCTTACCCGTGAATTTTGCGCATGTGTTCTCACCTTCACATCTATGAAAACATATATATAATTATCATGTATTATTTCTAAAATATTTTATACAATTGTATTAAAAGTAACATGCATTATAACGATACCTGCTTGTACACATCCAATGTTGACATAGCATATTACGTGTATGTGCCATACTCAAGTACTTTATATTCTTATGTACATGCGCATCTAACCATTCCATCAACGCGTTCTTGTGAATTCTATTCAATAGTATGCATAATATAAGTGAATAATTAGCATAGTTATAAAATTGTTATTATTGATATAATGTAACTTACGGCGTGAAAGCTCCTCTTGTTGTAGTTGGATAATTGCTTAACCATGATGTCAAAGCTTTCCATTCTTTCAATAATTCTTGCTTACTTTCAGCATAAAATATTATAACTTTAACACATCGTAAAACTGTAAAACCTATCCCTCCATCATTACATTTGTATGCACCATATGCATCAGAAAAAGTTTGACATATAGCATGGTAGTAGCAACGATTCCGAACAGTCCCACCATTTCCGATAAGTTTCTGCTCAATTACAGATTCTACAGCATTAATCATATTAGGATCACCATCTGTGATAACATTCAATACACAATCCATCGTCCTACCATAAATAACCCTCATTCCAATAGCCCAAATGAACTGAAAATTAACATATGTTTCCTTCAATAATAAACAATGACCAAAGATAGTGGTGAACCATGATGAGTTACACCCAAGCATGAACATATATGCATAATTATACTTATTCGTTTTACAAGTGCAGTCGAACATGATCGCTTCGGGAAATCTTCTTGCTTCAAGCATTTCACTCGAGGAAATATAAATTAAACAATCTAATTGTAATTTTACATTTCCGTCTTCACTATCAAAAGCCGTTTCTTCAATTCTAACTCCATCATCTACTGCTTCCATGGATACAGGCCATTCTTGTTTACCAAGTATATATTCATCAATAGAAAAATCAAACCACTCTGAATCTTTAAAACTAATATCACCTTTTTGGATAATAGCTTTCTTGGGTTTATAAGAAGTATTTTCTTTGTCTCTATCTTTTATTGGGCGCCCTGCCTTCATCACAACAAATTTAGTACCTGTAGGCTTCTTAGTTTCAACATTAACAGTTGAGTAAAGTGCGACGTATGATATTTCTTCATCTCTGTCTAGATCGTTCATGAACCTATAATGTAATAAAATGTGTATAAAGTTATGATGTCATATTTAATGTATTGTTATTTAGAATCTATATGTTACATACCAATCGTGATCAGACATGTGTTCTTCGTTCAATTCAATTCGTTTTGCCTTCTCGCCTTCTCTAATAAGGTTACAAGCGCTTTGTCTAGTTAAAACTAATCCCTCACTAGCGTGTGCCAGAATAAGGCTTTGTACACTTTGTTGAAATTCGGTGTTCTTTTCGTGAATTTCCGACACAAGATCCTTTTTTTTTCAGGATCTATATGATATTCTTTAGGCTTATCTGGTTCACATGTGTGATGCTCATCTATGTTTGTACAAAGAATACCTTCTTCCAATTTTAAGTGACTGCAATTCTTTAATACTCTATCACTCGGATGATAGTATGTTGCAGTGTAACCACCTGAACAATTCGTTGTACGTTTACTATTGGTACTTTTACTTCCCTTATTCTTCGATAGCCTAATATAATATTAATGGTATATGAATATTTTATTTAAAATATATATTATAAACCACTACTACTAATATACTAACATTAAAAGATTGCAATTACTTTCATTACCTATTATTAGATTGAATATTAAAAGCTTCATCGAAGGATGGAGGACTTCTAGCTAATCCTTCTAGTTGTGTATCTGATTGTCTGACAAATCTATTAGGAATAAGTGCTTTCGCCAGTTTTAACAGAAGGTTATAGTAATATAAAGTTTCTTGTTGCCAACTTCGACTTACTTTGAATGTATGTATGTAGCGGCTTTTATTATTCTCAGACATAACTAAATGGCATTCATTTGTAGCGCATGTCAACATTAAATGTTGACATTGATCAGTAAAATCTTTCCATACGACTGTTTTTCTGTTATTCTTCTTTGGTGCCTTATTAGTCCCCGAATTACTACCAGCAGGTTGTAGCTCTACTCTATCTCCTTTTTCAACATTGATCATATTAGCACCATACAAACCAAATTTACTTCCATCTTTAATTTCTATAACAGCTGTTTTTTTTCCTAATCGGCCATCTGGTGAGGCTACAATATAATCATGTTGAGGATGAACACACACTCCAATTTTATCATAGATAACCTTTTCTTCTGAGCTAGTAGCCATTTTAAGCAAATCTTCAGTTGCAGCTTTTAATATTTTTGGTTCATTTTCAATCCCTTTCACCATTGCAGCAGACATAAACCCAGAATAATTAGAGAAAAGTAATTCAGTCAAGTTCTTCACAAGTTTCTTCTTATTTACATGGCTAATTGTTGATAGTATATCATTCATGATATCTTCAACTGGTTTAGTTATGTTATATTTTTCAGCGCTCATTAAACCTCTCGCTACTGATCTTGCTCTTTTAGCACGTGAACTGGAAAAGCGCCCATCATGTACAAAACTCCACAGCCTCGATCGTTGTGGTATTTGAAGTAGCTATAAGTAATATACAAAGCGTTAGCTGATATATGATATTTTACAATATGAAAAACTATGAATGAAGAAATTAAAATGAGAAGTTCATGTTACAGTGACCAACCTGCTCTTTCTGCTCTTCCGTAAAAGGTTGTGATGGAACAAATAGTTGTTGCCCTGGCACTTCGATAAATGCATAGTTAGATCTGTTAATATTCTCGTGATGATTCGCCTGTCCACCACCAGTATTTAGAGTTCCAATAATTCGATCAAGTGTCAGTTCCTCAGCTTTAATATTTTTAGCTAACCTTTTGGTATCACATACTCCTCTAGTACTCATCCTCGAGGTATCTTCTATTTTCATTTTTCCATTGGGCGCTATTAAATTACATTCTCTGCATTTGCATTCGTATGCCACTTTATCTAATATGAGATATGATATTACAAACACAATGTTGATCAGTTATATACCAGCAGTGAGTATCGTACAAAAATATACAATTACCTCGAATTTTAATCAATTTTTGTAGTATCATAGTTCTATGTTCTTTACTGTGACGTATATCAGGATTGGTTGGTGTTTCAGGTTTCCAAAAATAATAATGAAGTGAGATACGTTCACCGTTGTAAGTATAGGGAATACGTCTACCAATAGTGGTTCTACACTTTTGTAATACAATTGCAGTTACAGCAGTATATATACTAGATGAAACAACATTTAGTCTACTGTTAACATTTACGGTATTATCTGTAGTACTGCTCTCCAAATTATCATTAATGTCTTCTGGAACTTGACTAAGCATAGGGCTTTCACAGGAATTTTTATTCGCAGTACAACTAATATTACAAGGTTGCGACCTCCTTGCTTCTTCTAATTCGCTATCCCAAATATTATTAGGTTGCGAAGAGTATTGGAAAACTCCACCGCGATTAAAGTAGCATAGAGTAGAATCAGGTAAATTGTCATTAGCTAGCTGTAACGTATAAAATACAATGATAATTGCTCCGTAAGTATTAGTAAAATAAAACATATTTGGATGAATATCACCTGTATTGTATCATTTTTAGGAGCTACATTCTCTTCCTTAGCTATTGCCAATATCAGTCGCTCAATTTCTAATCTTTTGTTTGTAATATCTGAACTACTGAACCAAAATCGCATCGCAAATGTTTTGAGTTTATCATTTAAATCATGCTCTTGTACACCACCGTAACTAGTATATATAAATGTAAGAGGAACCGTAACTTTACAAATGATAATCACTGTTTGAGTAAGTATATAAATATATGCTACTACTCACCCAACTATGTTCTTCAGAAACACTTCAGCAAAGTGAATGGAATAAACACCACAATCGGAACCATTGCTTTGACGTGGCATTTTAGCACTTATTATCTGATTGTATTATGAATTTTTGAAATCGAAAATAATATTAATGTAAGCACATTGTTACTAGTACTAGATATAAATACTAACAATATTATCGAAATCCCTTACCGGTAATTGGAATTTCTTACTTATGTTCTTGCGATTAAACAGTTCTTCCGTTAGATAATCGTTTACAAGTTTGTGAATCTCATAGTGATTGTGAATCTAATTATACATATGTCGGAGTAGATTAAAATATTCGATTTTTTATGTAGATTAAAATAATTCATGATAGTAGTACATACATTAGGGAGGGAATCCATGTGTATAATACATGGTATATCATTGAACGAATTTGGTTCAATATATGCCCAAGGATTAACAATGATACCCATACTCCAATGTTTCTTGTAATTTATTGGAAACAATAGATATCTTTTTTCAAAAATATCCAAAAACTTGGTATATACTCTAACTTCCATGTACCCTTCCTTTGGGCTCTATATATCCAAAAGAGATATATAAATTGTCATACATATAATATGTGCTATGTGCTAGAGATTGAATATTATATTACCTTCTTGTTTCTCCGAGCTAGTAATAAATTCTTGAAAAAAAAAGAGCTGAATATATATACATCCCTTTGCATGTTTTTGAATAAACATTCTACATGAATATAAGTTAACCAAAAGTCAACCAAAGAATCGCTGTAAAATTCACCACTCTGCAATCTGGGTATGTCGGATGTCTATATTTATAAACGATTACATCAGTTTAGTGTCGATACATAATATGCATAATATATAAATATACGATTTATCTTCTCTAATATTACCTCATACAAATGAACTTTATCCTGGTATAGCCTTTCAGCTGGATAGTTTTTATAGGGGTAATACATACATACATCATTTTCGAGTGTAGAGGACGGAACATCACCTTCTTCTTCGTGTATAGTAACGTAATCTTCGTCTAGATTGTTCTTAGGCGGTCCATTATAAGACAGTACTTCTGCGAACAAATCTTCGTCTATATTGTTCTCAGGCGATTCATTATAAGACAGTACTTCTGCGAACAATTCTTCGTCGATGGTATTGTGCGAATTTGTTGATATAACATCATCATTAGTTACATCTAATTCAAACAAAAGCAAGCAACTGCGACCTTCACCAGTTTCATTGTGAGGTGTTACTTTCTCGTCATCAAATTTGTAATACCCGGTACCAGCTGTATTAAGATTATATGAGATATAGTGACTGTTAATAAATTCAACTCTACTCTTAAATGAATAAGAGCCACCTAAATATCTAAAGTTTTTCAATGGATACTTGATCACAGCATCGAGATATCGCAAATGGTCGACACGAATCATCAAGTAGGTGGGGGCAGGACCAACAAAAACACTATAAGTATGACATGCATCTATTTGGTAAACATTTGGAGAGCAAACACGACATTTAAACTCATGGAGAATTTCTACTTTTTTTTGCTGTCGTATGAGATCATCCAAGTTCGCATGGACTGTAGTATCACTATTCTGACGAATTGTATTCAACTGTTTGGTTACTTGTGTTTGGTTAGGCAATATACTAGCTATCAATACTGCTGAACAATATATAAGTATGTCGGCTTCGGTCCTACACTTATACAACGACTTTATATGTTCTGGGTTTTTCTGTAAATACAGATATAACCGAGGGTCTACTTGATCCTTAGATCTGTAAAGATTAGAAAGAGCTTGTGCATCGGTCATTTCAGCACTAAAACGAAGACAGAATTGACTTTCAGTTTTCTGTTGAAACGTACTCTGGCATTTCAGACATTCCTTCAAAGAGTAATAAAATAAACATTTGCATTATAAAATTCTTCATTAGTCAATTTATGAATATAAAATACATATTATCATGTATATATATATATAAGCAATATATTTATGCATATTATATTGCTTACCATGACTTCATAATTGTATACCCAGAAATCATCGTATTTTATTTGATATTCTTTATGAAGAAATAAAAACAAAGGCATGATGAAATCTAATGAATCGTGGTAATTATAACTTTGGCTATTATCACGGAGAAGAAATTCCTTTCTGTCGTATTCAGCAAACACCGGAATTAATGTTTCAAATAGCTTTGCAGCTGAGTATGTAAGTACTGCTGCGTTGCGATTGGGTTCATCCCCTAATGCTCTTATCACGTAACATAATTGTTGTAGAACCTTTTCTTGGGGCTTTTGCGCGTAAGCCGAATGTATCTTCAACACATAGTTTTTACAGCGGGCAATTAATTGTAGCGACGCATTCCACCAACATTTTTGTTTAGTTACATTAATTAAACCGACACAACCAGCAATATTTCCAATGGCTTGGGTTTTCAACAAATCAAATAAATCGATAATGTTGTGCGGAATATCACTACCGTAATGCCTTTCTGAACATAACTTTATCAGATTCAACCAATATACTGGAATATTGGAACCATTGGAACCAGGGTTTCGTAGAAAATTAAATAGCTCAAGTGTACTACTGGGGATAGTAAATATGTTCTTAGAAGACATTCTTCTATATTTCTGTAATGCTTTGACTAGCCACTCACAACCAAACGGAGTAGTATGGTGACCAGCAAGTATGTTCAAGAGTTCACCATTAGAAGTAGTCCTTGTAGAATACGATTTGGTTACAGCTATAGTAAACACAACAATATAGATTAATCACTACTATGGTATATTAAAGTTCACGCTATTAGTGTATATACGTTACCTGTCTTGCGCTTTGACCCGTTAGGAGTAACTGTTAGTTTCTTAGAAGGACCAACAACTTGACTGACAGATAGATACGATTTGGTGGTTTCACCTTCACTTAATACTTCCCTCTTTTTAAATGTCACTAATTTAAACGGGTTAATACCTCTAGTAGGACGTCCACCTTTCATAGCTTTGATGTATAAAGGAATCTAATATGCATAATGTATAAATTATGAACAAAAAAACATCAAAATTTGAGAATATGATACTACATGGCAATTAGGAGAGTACGACATACGACACCACACACATATTATATATATAAATAACGATGATTGCATGTTAATGATCATTAAGCTGTAAAATGGCATGTTAATGTATAAATTTTAATAGTTGTATGAAGATGTAATGTAATTGTATAATGTTACATGTTACATTAAATATTAAATTGTTTGGAAATATATAAACCGAAGTAATTATTTAGTAAAATGGTGCAATATTATTATTATTGTAAACGATATATTTTGGCTTTGTATAATGACGTCATATTATTATTATTGTAAACGATATATTTGGGCTTTGTAAAATGACGTAATATTATTATTATTGTAAACGATATATAAGAATAATAATAGTAGTAATCATTATCTATAGTGATTATAATAGTAGTAATAATTATCGGTCTACGTTTAACCCACACCATTTGTCCCAGTGGGATTAGCTAATCCTGGTTTCATATTGCTTTAGAAATTGAATTAATTAAATGCAAATGTAAAATAGTTTTCTATTGTATTGTATACACATCCAATAAATTTCGAAATAGAGTGGAAAGCTTCAATTACTACGGTAAATAAATATTTCATTCGGATACTGGATTTTTTTGGGAATTAGCCAGCCAGCCATCCCAGCAGCGCCAGCCAATAATTATTTCATTTCTTTATTTTTTTTGGGAATTCTAAATGCTTCTAGCCTAGGTAAATTACAAATAATTAATTCTTCACAATGATACACACATGTGTGGATACAAAAATGATTAATACTATTTTTTTTATTAAAAAACTTAGGATTGTGAGATGATGGACAGTAAAGAATTAGTAGGTAAAGTTGAGCCAGCACCAAGGGAGGAAACAAATGATTTGAATTCTTTATTATCCACATTACAGACTCAAATAAATAACTCAGACTGGTTAAATATAAACAAAAATACTACTACTGGTTTAATATTAATTGGTGCCGTAGTTATGGCTTTCATGTTTTTGAATCAGCCCAACGAGCAACCAAATCCTGAAGCTCCAGTTAGTCAATCAAATGAAGTTATTTCTGATGGAAATATCAATGAAGCAACAGAATTCAAATCTTCAAACAAGTCTGAAACTGATTTGGAAATAGATTCTACAGACAATATTATTTTTCAAAAACTTTTAGCTCAAAAAGAAAACGAGA
>Ga0115548_1002299_pt1 | contig 10009 bp, 9 predicted proteins | sample COGITO_mtgs_1004_4_FD_87187 | JGI IMG/M metagenome (GOLD analysis project Ga0115548, IMG submission 87187) | Pelagic marine microbial communities from North Sea - COGITO_mtgs_100423 | ecosystem: Environmental > Aquatic > Marine > Epipelagic | place: Germany:Helgoland, sampling site Kabeltonne...
AGCTTTATAATGTGTTCTCCTTTTATCTCTTCTTGTTTTAGATATTTTTCTTTTAGGATGTGCCATTTTATGTCTTTTTTTCTGTGATTAAACTTTTTAATTTATCCCATCTAGGATCTGTAACATCTTCATTTGATGAAGATTTATTTTTTTTAATTTCTAATTCTCTTAATTTATTTAAAGCTTCAGAGTTCATAGTACCATCTAGTACTTTAGGATGAACTTTTTTTGTTGGTACAGAAAGTATTATTAATTCATAGATAAATTGACTTACATCTAATTCATAATATTCATTAGGAATAATAATCATTTCATCATTATCGTCATTATATTCCTGTCCAAACTTAATAACCAAAGGTAAATTTCCATTGATTTTTTGATTGAATGGTTCTAAAGAGGTATCACAATCAACATTTACAGTTCCACTTACTTCAAAATTTAATTCAAAAAAAGTTGTTTTTTTTTCAAAAACTAAAGCTACTTGTAAACTACTATTATTAAACTCATTAAAGCCAAAAGCTTCAAAGAACGTGTTATCAATTTCATAATTAAATAAATGCTTTCCTTGCTTTAATCCTATAAAAGGAATAATATATTGTTTCAAGTTTGACATTATCAGCTAATGAATTTGAGCGTGCAAAGATATGAAAATGTTTTAATTAACTATTGTTTTTTTATCAATTTCTAGACTGTTTTTTTAGCTTTAAAACATTTTGTGTGAGTTCTTTATGCTCTTTTCTGTTTTTGAATATTTTAATGCCTGTAAAAACAGCTTCTTTGAATGAATCTGAGTTAGCAACACCTTTACCTGATATGTCAAATGCAGTTCCATGGTCTGGAGATGTTCTTACATGACTCAATCCGGCAGTAAAATTTACTCCATTTCCAAAAGTTAGTGCTTTAAAAGGAGCTAAGCCTTGATCATGATACATTGCTAATACCCCATCAAATTGCTTGTAAGTTTCGGATCCAAAAAAACCATCAGCAGCATAGGGTCCAAAAACTAGTATTCCATTTTCATTTATAGATTTAATAGTAGGCTTTATTAAATCATTTTCTTCCTTACCTATTACTCCATTATCTCCAGAATGAGGATTTAACCCAAGGACTGCTATTTTTGGCTTATTAATGTTAAAATCTTTTTTTAAGGATTGATTAAGTATTTTAACTTTACGTTCTATAAGTTCAGGAGTAATAGTATCAGCAATTTTAGAAATAGGGATATGTCCAGTAATGAGACCAATTCTTAAAAAGTCATTCATGAGTATCATTAAGCTTTCTCCTTCCAAATTATGTTCCAAGAATTCAGTGTGGCCAGAAAAATTAAATTCATCAGATTGGATAGTTTCTTTATTAATTGGTGCAGTTATTAATACATCAATCTTTTCGTTTTTTAATGATTGAGTGGCTTGGTTTAATGATTTATATGCATATAGACCTCCAGTTTTTGTAGCACTTCCAATTTCAATTGCTACATCTTCTTTCCAAATAGTTAAAATATTTATTTTTCCATGAATTAGTTGATCAATTGAATGAATTTCATGAACAGTTGTTTCTATGTTCAATATTTTTTTGTGTACAGAAATTATTTTTTTAGAACCGAATAAAACAGGCGTGCAAAATTCTAACATTCTCTTATCTTCAAATGTTTTTAATATAACTTCAATACCAACACCATTTACATCACCTAAAGATATGCCAACTACTATTTTATCTTTTTTATTCATTTCTAAAGCTTAATATGTCTATTTTTGTTTAGTACAAAAGTAACTAAATTTATATTCATGTTTACCGGAATTATAGAGACATTAGGTCGTGTTAAAAAGATTAAAAAAGATCAAGGGAATACTCATTTTACGATTCAAACAACTATTACTAATGAGTTAAAAATTGATCAAAGTGTTGCGCACAACGGCGTTTGCTTAACAGTTGTGGAAATTTTTGATGATAACTATGTTGTGACCGCAATAAAAGAAACTCTAGATAAAACAAATCTTGATAAGCTGTCTGTAAACGAGGAGGTAAATATTGAAAGGGCCATGAAATTAGGAGACAGATTAGATGGTCATATTGTTCAGGGGCATGTAGATCAAATCGCTGTGTGTACTGAAATTATTGAAAATGATGGAAGTTGGATTTTTACTTTTTCTTACGATTCTAATGCCAATAATATTACTATAGAGAAAGGTTCAATAACTGTTAACGGAGTAAGTCTTACTGTGGTAGGATCCAAATCAAATCAATTTAGTGTAGCAATTATCCCATATACTTTTGAAAATACTAACTTTTGTAAACTAGAACAAGGTTCTGTTGTTAATCTAGAATTTGATGTCATAGGTAAATATGTAGCTAGGCTTCATAATTTACAAAACTAGTCTTTAACTTTTCTTATTCCATAAGCTACACCAAGCAACAATAAATAAACAATTCCACTATCAATTGGTAAACCAGGTGGTGTCGGTGGCGGTGGAGGTGGTCCTTGAGCCATTGTTATAAGGGGGAATAGAAGTAATATTATAGCTACTATTTTTCTCATTTTTATCTAAATTAGAGTTTAGAATTAATAATGGTAAATATAAAAAATTTTTTTTTAATGTGGACCCAGAAGGGCTCGAACCTTCGACCCCCTGATTATGAGTCAGGTGCTCTAACCAACTGAGCTATGGGTCCATAAATATGGACGGCAAATGTAATACTTTTTTGCAATTTTATAACACCAAAAAATAAATTTTATTTATTTCTACCCATTAAAAAAGCTCCAAATGAAATGAGCTTTTCTTTATTGGATTCACTGATGCTCATTTTTTCTAACAAATTAAATGAAGATGTAGTATAATCTTCAATTAATTTTTGAATTAATAGAGGAATATCACATCTTTCAAAAATTCTTTTTACTTCATAAATTTTAATAGAATTATCTTCTAGTTTTTGTTTGTAGAAAAATTCTAATTTTTTCTTATCCTCAGGGCTTGACAACTCCATAGCCTTGATGTACAGAAATGTTTTTTTGTTTTCAATAATATCACCCCCCACTTGTTTTCCAAACGTCTCAGGGTCACCAAATGTGTCGAGATAATCGTCCTGTAGTTGAAAAGCGAGTCCTAAATTTAAACCATATTCATATAATAGATCCGCATTTTTTTCTGATGACTCTGCTACTATGGCCCCCATTTTTAATGCAGCAGCAACTAAGACAGAGGTTTTTAAGCGTATCATGTTTAAGTATTCATTAATTGTAACTTCTTTTCTAGTTTCAAAGTCTATATCTAACTGTTGACCATCGCAAACTTCTAGGGCAGTTTTACTAAAAAGGATTGCTAGTTTTTGAAAAACCGTTGGAGGATAATTTTCAAAATATTGATAAGCTAAAATTAACATAGCGTCTCCTGAGAGTATCCCTCTGTTTAAGTCCCATTTTTCATGAACAGTTTTTTTACCTCTCCTTAAAGGGGCATCATCCATGATGTCATCGTGTACAAGCGTAAAGTTGTGAAAAACTTCAACTGCTAATGCGGCAGGAAGTGCTTTTGTAAAGTTTCCAGACAAAATATCAGCTGCCATTAAAGTCAAAATTGGGCGAATACGCTTCCCCGAAAGTTGGATAATATACTCTATTGGTTCATAAAGATTCTTAGGTTCTCTAATCCAATTTTTCTTGTCTAAATATTCTTCAAACTCCGTTTGATATGATGTTAAATCCAAAGTTTCCATAAATTTTAACAAAAATAAGATTTAAGATTTGTTTAAATGTTAAGAATGTTAAAAAATGATTAAACTTAGGAAACTATTTTTGTTTCTAAAGTTTCCTTTATAAATTTGTACAACTTTAATTATGAAAGAAAAAATTTTATTTAACGCATCAGAAATGTTTTTGAACCTAGGTTTTAAGAGTGTTACCATGGATGATATTGCTAATAATTCTGGAATTTCAAAAAAAACAATTTATGCTCATTTTAAAAATAAAACAGAATTAGTAGTTGCGGTTACACTTAATATATTCGATGTTGTAAAGAAAGGAATAGATGTAATTCATGAACAACAACAGAATCCAATTATTGAGTTATTTGAAATTAAAAGATTTGTAATGGAACATTTAAAAGATGAAAAATCATCACCACAATACCAATTACAAAAATATTATCCTAAAATTTTCAAGAACTTAAAAATCAAACAATTTGAGGTAATGCAAGGACTCATTAAAGAAAATTTAATGAAAGGAATCAAGCAAAATCTGTACAGAAAAACAATTGATATAGATTTTATTGGTAGAATTTATTTTCAAGGGATGACCGGCATTAAGAATAAAGATTTATTTCCCTTAAATAATTATTCAATGTTAACATTAACAAATTATCATTTAGAATATCATTTAAGAGGAATATGTACTTCTAAAGGTCTTGAAGAATTAAATAAACAATTAAAAAATAAATAAAACCATTTATCAATAAATACCTCTAAAATGAAAAAGCTGATTCCTATAGATCTAAACACATAAAATAATTTTAAAAAATTTACAAAAAAATAAAAATGAAAAAATACATCATATTAACCTCCATTCTTTTTCAAAGTTTAGTTATTCATGGACAAGAAAAAAGTATGATTATCTCTCTTGAAGAAGCTGTAATCTTTGCATTAGAAAATAATTACAATATCAAAGAATCAAAAAATAGTGTTCTCTCGGCAAAGGAAACTGTATGGGAGACAACAGCGACTGGTCTGCCTCAAATTAATGCTACCATAAATTATCAAAACTTTATAAAACAACCTGTTTCATTGTTGCCAGCGGCAGCCTTTGATAATACAGTTTCAGTTGTTCAGACTGTTGAAGATTATTTTGACATACAATCTAATAGAGATCCAACATTACCTCAGGGCTTTATTCCTGTAGTTTTTGGAACTCAACAAAACTTAAATGCTTCTGTAACGCTAACCCAACTCCTGTTTGATGGCTCTTATCTTGTTGGCTTGCAGGCTTCTATAGCCTATTTGAAAATTTCAGAACAAGCCAATGAAAAAACAGAAATTTTAACAAGAGAAGCTGTAATTAATACCTATGGTAGTGTCTTGGTAACAGAAAAAAGTATAGCCATACTTAAAAGTAATCTTAAGATTTTAGAAAAGAATTTAAATGATGCTAAAAAGATTTATGAAAATGGTTTTAATGAACAAGAAGATGTTGAGCAATTGGAAATTACTTATGGAACCCTAAAAAATCAGTTAAATAATATGCAAAGAATGAAAATTATTGCATATCAAATGCTAAACTTATCGATGGGGCTATCTATAGATACTGAACTTATTTTGACTGATAGTTTAGATTCATTAGCAGAAAAAAACATTGATTTAGGACTTATTTCAGAATCATTTAACCTATCCAATCACATTGATCTTAAAATTGCTGAAAATGATAGAGAGTCTAAAAGATTAATGATGCAATTAGAAAAAAGTAAGGCGTTACCAAGCTTATCTGCTTTTGTAAATTACGGAAAACAAGCTTATTCAGATTCATTTACCTTTTTGAGAGGAAACCAGCAGTGGTTTGGCTCATCGTTATTAGGAGTGAGTTTAAATGTACCTATTTTTAGTAGTTTAGGAAGAAAGTCTAAAACAGCTCAAGCAAGAATAGCATTAGAATCTGCAGATGTCAAATTAATTGAAATTAAGCAACGTCTAAATTTAAATGCTCAGAAAGCAAAAAATGAATATCAACTAAGTATTCAAAATTATAACACTGCAAGAAGAAATGTAGATTTATCTGAACGAATTGAGAAAAAGCAACGCACTAAATTTTTTGAGGGAATTTCTTCAAGCTTTGATTTATTACAAGCTCAAAATCAATTGTATACACAACAGCAAAATTACGTTCAATCTATGCTAGATTTGATAGCCAAAAAAGCAGCTTTAGAAACCGCATTAAATATACCCATTAAATAAAAAATCATGAAAAATACATATTTACTAATTATAATCACTGTCTTCTTAAATTCATGCAGTAATAAAAAAGAACCATCATTAGAGGAGATTTTAGCAACTAATGATGTAGAATTATTAAAATCTAGAAAATCTGAGATAGATGCGAAGTTAGAAGAGCTATCGTTAGACTTAAACCAACTGAATAATAAATTAAATGTTCTTAATAAAGATAGAAATACTCCTTTAATTACAACGATAACAACTAGTGAACAGCAATTTAACCACTTTATAGAGCTACAAGGAAATGTAAAAACAAAACAAAATGTTTTGGTGTACCCAGAAATGCCTGGGATCTTAAATAAAGTTTATGTAAAAGAAGGTCAGAAAGTCAAAAAAGATCAGATTTTAGCCACTATAGACGATGGAGGCTTGTCTCAACAATTGATGTTATTAGAATCAAATGAACAATTAGCAAAAACAACATTTGAACGTCAAAAAAGATTATGGGATCAGCAAATCGGTTCAGAAATACAATATTTACAGGCTAAAACTTCATATGATTCACAAAAAAATACCACAAGACAACTTAAAAAGCAGTTAGATAAGTTTACAATTAGAGCTCCTTTTTCTGGAATTATAGATGATGTTTTTAAAGAAAAAGGAACAGTGGTAGCTCCAGGACCAGGAGCAGAAATATTTAGAATTATAAACCTCTCCAATATGTACATAGAAACAGATGTGCCTGAGAGTTATATCTCTAGTATTAAAAAAAATAAAATGGTAGAAGTAAATTTCCCAATACTTGAGAGATCTTATGATTCTAGCATTAGACAGGTTGGAAATTTTATCAATCCAAGTAATAGAACTTTTAAAATAGAAGTAGGAATTCCAAATATAGATGGTGAAATAAAACCAAATCTTACAGCTAAATTAAAATTAAATGATTACTCAAATTTAAATGCAATTTTGATACCTCAATCAATTATTTCAGAAAATTCAAATGGTCAGCAGTTTATCTATGTTGTTAAAGAGGATAAAGAAAATAGACAAGTTTATGCAGAAAGGCTGGTTATTGAAACTGGAAAAACTGATGGAGATTTTATTGAAGTAACTAAAAATCTGGATGCTAATGTAGAGGTTATTTTGGAGGGAGCAAGAAGCGTGAATAATGGTCAGGTTGTAAAAGTCATAAATAAAAAGTAATTAAAAATGTCTAAGAATAATAAAAAAATAGATAAAGAGTTTAGACTTTCCTCGTGGGCAATTAATAACAAAACTACTATTTATGTATTGATGTTTTTAATTCTTTATTTAGGTATTACATCATATTTCACAATGCCTAGAGAGAATTTTCCTGAGATAAATGAAACAAAAATATATATCAGCTCAGTTTACCCTGGAAATACAGCAGAAGATGTTGAAAAACTAATTACGAACCCTTTAGAAGATAAGTTAAAGTCTGTAAGTAACGTAGTTGAAATTACTTCAACATCTCAGGAAGATTATTCTATTATAACCGTAGAGTTTGACGAGAATATTCCTGTAGAAAAAGCAAAACAAAAGGTTAAAGATGAAATAGATCAAGAGGTTGCTGGTGAAGATTGGCCAACATTTAATGGTGCAAAAGTTACGCCCAATGTTTTTGAATTAAGTATGTCTGAGGAAGTACCTATTCTAAACATCAATATTTCTGGTAATTACCCAGTCTCTAAATTGAAGGAATTTGGAGAGTATTTACAGGATGAAATTGAGGATTTATCAGAAATTAAAAAAGTAGATATACGTGGAGCTCAAGATAAAGAAATTGAAGTAGCTGTTGATATCTTTAAAATGATGGCTGCAAAAGTTAGCTTTGATGATATTACCAATTCAATTAATCGAGGGAATGTAACCATGTCAGCTGGAAACTTTGTGACAAGCCAGCAAAGGAGAACAGTAAGAATAATTGGGGAAATAGATTCTCCAGAAGAGTTGCTTGATTTTGTAATAAAATCAGAGAAAGGGAATTCAATCTACTTAAAAGATGTCGCAAAAATTTCTTTTAAAGATAAAGACAAAACAACCTATGCTAGAGAAAGAGGGTCTGCCGTTGTAATGCTTGATGTTAAAAAAAGAGGTGGCGAAAATATGGTGGCTGCTGCAGATAAAGTAGGAGAAATTGTAAGATTAGCAAAAAAGAATAACTTTCCTCAAGACCTAGATGTTACCATCACCAATGACCAATCTCCAAAAACAATTGGTCAAGTAGACGATTTGGTAAATAATATCATTTTTGGTGTTGTTTTAGTAGTTATTGTCTTAATGTTTTTTCTAGGATTCAAAAATGCAATTTTCGTTGGTTTTGCAATACCAATGTCTATGTTTATGTCACTAATGATTTTAGGAGCCCTAGGATATACCTTAAATACCATGGTGCTATTTGGTTTAATTATGGGGCTAGGAATGTTGGTTGACAACGGGATTGTAGTGGTAGAAAATGTGTACCGTTTAATGGATGAGGAAGGGTTAACAAGAATAGAAGCGGCTAAAAAAGGGATTGGTGAAATAGCTTTTCCTATTATTATCTCAACTGCAACAACAGTTGCTGCTTTTATTCCCTTAGGTCTTTGGCCAGGAATTATGGGGCAATTCATGGTGATTCTTCCTATAACCTTATCGGTTGTTTTAGGTTCTTCTCTATTTGTTGCCATTTTTTTTCAACTCTGTCTTAGTTTCTCAATTTATGAGTATAGAAGATAAAAATATGCCTCTAAAAAATATTATTAGAATAACAAGTATTATGGCGGTTATTGGACTCCTTATATTTTTCTTAGGAGGTGAGTATAGGGGGATAGGAACATTAATTCTATTTACAGCTGTTATGTTTTGGGTCTATAGATTTGTGTTGAGAAAAGCAGCAAATTATTTTCAAAAAAACACATTAGTATTTTTAGAAAATTGGTACGAGAGACAATTAAAAAGAGCTTTAACTAGTTGGAGACCTTATGTGTTGGTAATAGCAACATTTGCAATTTTAATTGTTGCTTTTGTAGGTTTTGGATGGTCTCTTGCAGAACAAAGGACTAAAGTAGAATTTTTTCCAGACAACAAACCCAATCAAATTATTGTATACATTGAATATCCTGAGGGTACAGATATTGAAAAAACAAATGAAATAACCTTAGATATTGAGCAAAAGGTTTATGAAGTATTAAATCAAAAGAAATATACCGATGATGGGTATAATTTTCTAGTAGAGAGTACTGTTTCTCAGGTAGGAGAAGGTGCAGGAAATCCAGAAAAAGATGGGGGTTCTTCAGCAGAAATGCCACACAAAGGAAAAATTACTGCTTCTATGCGTGAATTTAAATACAGAAGAGGAGAAGACAGTGAAATATTACGTCAAAAAGTACAAGCGGCATTAGTTGGAATTTACCCAGGTGTTCTAATTTCTGTTGAGAAAGATGCGAATGGACCTCCTGCAGGGTCTCCAATTAATATTGAACTAAATGGTGAAGATTATGAAGAGCTAATTTTAACTGCCGAAAGAATGCGAGATTACTTAAACACACAAAGCATATCTGGAGTAGATGAATTAAAGATAGATGTAAATAAATCTAAGCCAGGAATGCAGGTTTTAGTGGATAGAAAAAAAGCTGGAGAACTAGGGGTTTCTTCAGGTCAGATTGGTCAACAGCTAAGAGCTTCCATTTTTGGTAATAAAGCTGGTATTTATAAAGAAAAAGGAGAAGATTATGATATCTATGTTCGCTTCAATAAAGAAGATAGATACAACAAAAGTGCTGTTTTTAATCAAAAAGTGACTTTCCGTGATCAAGCAACAGGTAAAATTAAAGAGATTCCTGTTTCTGTAGTTGCCTCTCAAATGAATAGCTCTGGGTTTAGTGCCATTAAACACAGAAATGTAAAAAGAGTAGTAACAGTTTACTCTGCTTTATCACCAGGTGAAACAGATGCAGGAGCAGTTGTTTCTAGGATTCAAAACTCTATGAAAAATTTCAAAAATTTTCCTAAAGGTGTTAACATAGATTTTACCGGTCAAATAGAAGAAGAGAAAAAACAAATGAACTTTTTAGTAGGGGCATTTCTTACTGGA
>Ga0115548_1002315_pt1 | contig 9968 bp, 8 predicted proteins | sample COGITO_mtgs_1004_4_FD_87187 | JGI IMG/M metagenome (GOLD analysis project Ga0115548, IMG submission 87187) | Pelagic marine microbial communities from North Sea - COGITO_mtgs_100423 | ecosystem: Environmental > Aquatic > Marine > Epipelagic | place: Germany:Helgoland, sampling site Kabeltonne...
GCCTTTATAATTGATCTTATCGGCGTCATCCGTGGGCTTATGGTAGTCATTGTGCGTTCCCGTGAAGAGGTGCAAGACGGGAATATCCTTATAATAAAAAGAGGTCTGGTCTGAGGGCCCTACGCCCGCTGGATCTTTCTTAATGTCCAGTCCATGCACCCGGGTATCTAGAATTTCATTCCATTCCACAGCAGTTCCTGTTCCGGAAAGTTGAAGACGGTTATCGCGTAATCTGCCCACCATATCACTATTAATCATGTATTCAATCCCCCTTAGAGGAAAGGTCGGATGGTTTGTCCAATATTTTGATCCGATCAAGCCCAATTCCTCAGCGCTGTAAAACTGTACTAAATAATTGTAATTCGTGTCTTGGCGTTTGGCGTAATAGCGCATAGCTTCCAACAGAAGCGTCGTTCCCGAACCGTTATCATCCGCACCGTTGTGAATGGCCGCGGGTCCTTTGTACAAACTATTTTCACCGCCCATTCCAAGGTGATCGTAATGTGCTCCAAGTACCACCGTTTTACGCTTGTTGTTGTGGATGTACCCAATCACATTATAGCCATCGCTAAAACGCTCGGACATATTAACCGCCATAACCGTTTTCAGTGAACGCTTCATGAGTTTAGCTGCCCATTTTTCGTTGCGTACGAAGAATATAGGTACTGCAAAACCGTTGATACTTTTAAAGAATTCTCGCGTATCCGAGGCTGTCCCTTCAGGGTTGATGAGCAGTACGCCAACGGCGCCTTTTTCTACGAGATTGGTCACGCGTTCGTTCAAACTGTGGTATGCCGCGTAAGCGCTGTGCGGGTGTATTCCGTCTGGGGAACTGACATTCATGACAGCGATTTTACCATTTACGTCCAGCCCTTCGAAATCATTATATGTACCGTCTTCTGTGGTGATGCCGTAGCCTACGTAAAGGGTTTTTGCTTCGGCCAGCCCTACTGTGGCACTGATAGATACTGGATAGAAATCTTCATGACCCTCTAAATGCGTTTTGCCTATCCATAGTTTGGTAGAAGCGTAGTTCACCTCAGCATACTCTGGAACGGGAAACTTTTGGAAATAGCCGTTTTCACCCATAGGTTCAATGCCGTATTCCAACATTTTTCCCGCGATATAATCGCGAGCAACGTCTGCTTCAGGTGTACCAGGCTTGCGTCCTTTTAGCGCATCTGACGACAAGAAAAACAAGTCTTGCTCCATCCGCTTTGTAGCGCTCAAATCAATAGGGATTTCTTGGGCGTATACGCTAGCGGGAATGGCGTTCGTTAAAAGTAGAACTAGGGTAAGGAACTTGTTCATGAGTTCATTTTTGATTCCCTACAAAGGTAGCGACCAAAGACTATATTTGAAGTGTGAGCAACGGTATGAAAGCACTTGCTGGTCAAACGGCGATTTACGGCGTAAGCAGCATCTTAGGAAGGATGATCAATTTTTTATTGGTCCCCCTGCAGACTGCGGTCTTAAGCCAGTCTGCCTATGGTATTAACGTTGATTTTTATTCCCTTATAGCCTTCCTTATTGTAGTCGTCACCTTTGGAATGGAGACCGCGTATTTCAGATATTCTGAACAAGAAGGCTTTGACGAAGGCAAAGTTTTCGGAGCAGGACTGGCCATGATTGCGCTGGTTTTAGCCAGTTTGGGGCTCTTCGTTTTGCTTTTTCAAAATGAATTACTGCATTCCCTTCGGTGGGAAGAAACGCCGGAATACCTATACTTTTTTATGGCGATATTAGCCTTAGATGCCTTAAGCGCATTGCCTTTTGCTCGACTGCGGAGAACAAATAAAGCGGTCCGATTCGCTGGAATAAAATTGGCTTTGATCTTATCCAATGTGTTGATCAACCTCTACATTTTCCTTCCGGCCTATTGGGAATTACACGGCAACGTAGGTTATTGGTCGCACGAAATGCGCGGGGTAGGCTACATTTTTGTTGCCAACTTTTGGGCAGCTGTCCTCATGTTCGCGCTGCTCCTACCCACCTTATTTCCATTACAACTCAATCTAGATAAGAAATACGTTAAAACCCTTTTAGTCTTTGGAATTCCACTTCTCATTGGAGGGCTGGCGGGTATTGCTAACGAGATGCTCGATCGCCAATTGCTGAAATACCTCCTTCCCAAGGAAAATGCATACGCTGGAGTTGGAATCTATGGCGCGGTATATAAAATCTCTATCTTTTTAATCCTGTTCAATCAAGCTTTCCGCTATGCAGCGGAGCCGTTTTTCTTTAAAAATGCCAAAACAAAGGACGGACCAGAAAGGATGAGTACTGTCATGGATGTGTTCGCTTGGGTCATGTGCGTTGGATTCGTATTGATCATTTCGGGCCTCGATTACCTCAAGTTTTTCGTGGATGATAAGTTTTGGACTGGGCTCCATCTGGTTCCCATCTTGCTTTTAGCAAATGTCATTTTAGGCATCAATACCAACCTAAACGTGTGGTATAAAGTGAGTGATAAAACAGTTTACGGCATCTACATCACTTTCGTGGGTTTAGTCATTACCGTTGTTGGTAATGTGGTTCTCATTCCCGTGTTAGGCATTCTTGGCGCAGCATGTACCACATTGGCTGCCTATTTTGCCATGTTTATTGCCAGTGTGTTGTGGGGCCGAAAACACTATCCGGTACCCTATAATTGGAGTAAAATAGGTGCCTTTGTCGGCTTCGCCTGCCTTGTGGTGTTTATCTTACATTATACGAATTGGGCCTCCGGTCCATTAAAAGTATTAGGCGGTATGGTCTACCTAGGAATAATGCTTTTTTGGGAACGAAACGGACTCCTTAAATTCGCAACAAAAAAATGAAGATCAACGTAATCTACAGTGGCAAGCACGAACTGCCGCAATTCGAAACAGCACAAAGTGCAGGTATGGATATCCGAGCGAATATCGATGCGCCCCTTACGCTGCAGCCAGGCGATTACACGCTCATTCCCACAGGTATTCAGATGGCCCTTCCAGACGGCTTCGAAGCACAGGTACGCCCACGCAGCGGACTTGCCTTTAAACACGGAGTCACCGTATTGAACAGTCCTGGAACTATTGATGCCGACTACCGCGGAGACGTAGGTGTATTATTGATCAACCACGGCAAGCAACCTTTTGTCATTGAAGATGGCATGCGTATTGCACAACTAGTGATCGCACAATACACCCAGTTCGATTGGACTGAGGTAAATGATTTAGATAAAACCGATCGTGGCGCCGGAGGATTTGGCAGCACGGGCAAACAATAAAAACCAACCAAAAAAACCTAAGAACAGATGAAAATTATTGTCCCAATGGCCGGTCGCGGCTCGAGACTAAGACCACATACGCTAACCGTACCGAAACCGCTTATCCCTATCGCAGGAAAGCCTATTGTGCAGCGGTTGGTCGAGGATATTGTGAGCGTTTGTGGTGATAAAAAAGTGACCGAAATTGCCTTTATCATTGGGGACTTCGGAGCTGAAGTGGAAGCCAATCTTATCAAAGTAGCCGAAGACCTCGGCGCGAAAGGAAGCATCTATTACCAAGACAAACCGCTCGGTACTGCCCACGCCATTCACTGTGCCGCAGATAGTATGGACGATGAGATTGTAGTTGCCTTTGCAGATACCCTGTTCCGCGCAGATTTCACACTAGATACTGAAGCTGATTCTGTGATTTGGGTGAAGCAAGTGGACAATCCCTCTGCCTATGGCGTTGTTCAGTTTGGTGAAGATGGAACCATCAATAATTTCGTTGAAAAACCGCAAGAGTTTGTTTCCGATAAAGCCATTATAGGTATCTATTATTTCAAAGATGGGCCAGGTTTGCGAAGCGAACTAAAGCACATTCTCGATAACAATATCATGGACAAGGGGGAATACCAACTCACCGATGCATTGAGCTCTTTACTTGCACAAGGGAAAGTATTCAAGCCCGGAACCGTGAACGACTGGATGGACTGCGGAAACAAGGAAATTACAGTGGAGACTAACAGTAAAATGTTAGGCTATCTCGAGGGTAAGCGTGAACTGCGCGGAGCCAATATTACCCTAGAAAATGCGACCATTATCGAACCCTGTTACATCGGTTCTAACGTGGTACTAAAAAATGCAACGGTAGGCCCAAACGTGAGTTTAGGCAATGATTGCGTGGTTGAAGATGCCACGATAGAAGGTTCGTTAATTCAGACGGAAACGACGATTAAAAATATTCATCTCAAAGGCAGTATGATCGGCAACAAAGCGCATGTCGATGGGAAGTGGACTTCACTATCTTTAGGTGATTTTTCAAGAATGGACTAATGCACAAAACGCTGGCCCTGTTTGGGGTGTTTTTCTTTACAGCTTCACTTTATGCGCAAGGCCCTTCGGAAGAGGGGCCTTCTGTATTAAGCGGAACGTTCTATAAAGCCGAAACCTACCGCATTACTGGAAGGACTGAACTGGCCATGGAGCTGTATGAAGTGTTGGCAAAAGATCCGGTATATCGGGAAACGGCATTGTACCAATTGGCCCGTATGCATTTTGACCAGAAGCAATTTTTCCAGGCCTTCGATCTCGCATCCCAAGGCGTCGATTCCTACCCTGCAAATCTCTGGTTACTGCGAATCAAAGCACAAAGCGCAAAAAATATAGGCGATTTTAAAACGGCGGGGCGCTCCTTTGAAGTACTCTATTCCTTAGCCCCGCATCAACCAGAATACCTTTTTGAAGCCTACAGTACGTACCTCGAGGGTCGACTTTTTCTTAGCGCTTTAGACGTCCTCTCTAAAATCGAAAATCTAGAAGGAGCCTCACCACAGTTGGTTCAAGATCGGGCGCGGTTGTACCTTCAACTCAACGATCCCAAATCTGCAGAACGTTGTTTCAAAACCGCCATTAAAGCGGCGCCAAATATTCCAGAATACAGAGGCTTGTTAAGCCAATTCTATGATGGTAACGGAAAAACAAAAAAAGCATTCAAAGTCCTCAATTCGGCGGTTGAAATGTTTCCGGAGAACGGCGCCCTCCACATGGAATTGGCTCGCATGGCTCAGAAAATGAATAACACTGAGGTGGCCTTTTATCATATGGAACAAGGACTGTTGTTAGACGGTGTCCTTCTTGAAGACAAGGTGCCCGTGGTACTCAGCATCTATGAGAACAGAGAAAGTCCATCCTTTCGAGCGTTGTTTGATCGCGTTTTTCCTGTTCTCGAACGTACTTATTCAGGTCGTATTGAGCTGCTTTTACTTACCGCACAAATTCACGCACAAAACGAACGTTGGCACGAAGCTTTAGAAGGGTATCTGGCGGCTATTTCAATGAATCCAACAAACTACGCGTTGTACCAAATGGCATATTCATTGAGCCAAGAAGTTGGTGATGTAGATGGACAAATTGCTTTGCTTGAACGCATCGAAGAAAACTTTAATGCGGACGAGGATATACTGGAAGGGCTCGTCTTCGAATATTACAATGTAGGGAGTTGGGCATCGTGTGCTCGTTTGGCTACTGCGCAGGCCGAAATGACACTGGATCCTGAGGTCGCGGGAAATTTATATGCCCTTGCGGGAACGGCCTGGTTCCAGTTGGATTCCTTTGAATTAGGTACCGTGGCGTATAAAAAAGCTTTAGACCAAGAACGTAGCCCTACAACATTAAATAACTATGCATGGGATTTAGCAACGAACGAACGAAATCTCGAATTCGCATTACAATTGACCGCAGAATGTAATGCCTCGGTTGCGCTTGAACCTGCTTTTTTAGATACTTGGGCATGGGTATTGTATAAAATGGGACGGTATGCAGAAGCGCAGGTTAAAATCGAACTAGCTTTGCAAATGCTCGAAGAGGCCGATCGCGCCGGCACATATATACATGCCGCGAAGATCGAACAAGCTCTTGGCAATAACGAGAAAGCAACGGTCTATAGAATGAAAGAGGCCCTCTTAAAACAGTTATAATGCACGACGGACCGCGGCATATATTGAGGATAACAGCACACCTTTTTGTGGGCGTAGCTTTAGCTGTGCTCACAGGCTGTGGTGGCCCTTTATCTGTCGAAAAGCCACTGCGAAGGGAGAAGATTAGCGACGGTGTATCACGGAAGATTATCGTTGAAGATCGCTTTGCATGGACACAAAGTTTTACTCGAATTTCTGCTGAAACGCCAGACGGTGAGCAACGCTTTCGCGTTCAAGTGCGTTCCAAACAAGACAGCATTCTTTGGGCAGCCATTTCCGACGATATGATTGGATTGCGCGTGGGAAAGGCTATTGTGATTAACGATAGTGCTGCCTTTTATTCCACACTTCTTGGTATTGAATGGACCGGCTCCGCACATGATCTCGCGGGAGTAACTGGCATTGAGATCCCCTTTCAATATCTCAACAGGCTCTTGCGCGGCCAATTAATTGGGACCAACGACGCCATGCGGTATCGATACGACGGCAACGGTGACCACTGGGTTACACAATACGCTATAAGCAGAGGCCGCTCAGTCACGGTGGCTTTAGATAGGGACTTACGGATGAGTTACGTGCTTATTGAAGATCCCCTGGAATCGGTTTTTATTCAATACAAAAGCGTGGATGAGGAGACCGGATATCCGACTGTAATTGAAATCACTGTTAAAAGCCAACCGGACTACAAAGTCACCATTGAGGTTACAGAAATCCGCACTGGGGGACCTTTTAATACACCATTTAATCTGTGATGAAGAAGCTTTTATTCGTGTTTCTGATGATTCTAAATACTGGTTTGCAGGCGCAAACTAAAGAAGAATTGCAGCGACAGAAAGTGTTGCTGCAAGACCAGATTGATCTAGCAAGCGAATTACTCTTAAAGACTAAAAGTACCAAAGAAGCAAGCCTTTCGGAACTTCAAACTTTGAATCAAAAAATTGAGGCGCGCAATAAGCTTATCAGAACGATGGACCGTCAAATTCGTTCGATGGACCGTGAAGTAACGCGTAAAGCCAAAGAGATTAAGAAACTCGAAATACGTGTCGATTCTTTGAAGAGTGATTATGCGGATCTCATCAAGCTTGCACAACGTCAGCAAAAACCACGCGATCAAATACTCTTTATTCTAAGTTCAAGCAGTTTCGCCCAAGCCGCAAAGCGCATGCAATACTTCAAGGATATGGCCGCTTACCGAGAGCGACAGGTACAACAGATTGCTGTTGCTCAGGAGGCTTTAGCACGAGAGCGAGAAACGCTCATCGCTAAAAAGGCTGAAAAAATTCATACCCAAACAGCCCAAGAAGGTGAAAAACTAGCACTACAAGCGGATGCTCAGATCCAAGAGTCGACGGTGCAAAATCTACAGTCAAAAGAATCGACCCTAAAGAAAGATATTGATAAAAAGCAGCGCGAAGCCCAGCAATTAGAGCAACAAATAAAACGCATCATCGCAGAGGAAATGCGCAAAGCAAAAGAACGGGCAGAACGAAGTAGTTTAGAAAATGAAGCTAAAGAATTAGGGCTTGTTTCAGGTAAAGATTATTCAAGACGCACCTCAAATAAGGCCTTGAAAAAACTTATTGATAAAACCCGTGCGGAAAAAGGGTTAGATGTCCGAGATGATGGGCCGTCTTTTGCTATGACCCCAGAAGCCAGGGCCCTGGCAAATAGTTTTGTCTCAAACAAAGGTGCACTTCCTTGGCCTGTAGAACGTGGCATTATCACTGGGAAGTTTGGTAAACATCCACACCCGATTGTTAAAGGTGTGATTGTGGATAACCCACATATCGAGATTACGACAGTAGAAAACGCCACTGTTCGCTCGGTATTCGAAGGTGAAGTCAGTTCGGTCGTACCTATTCCTGGGGCCAATGTAATGGTCCTTGTACGTCACGGTAATTATTTCACCGTTTACAGCAATCTCATTAATGTCAAGGTGAAAGCCGGCGATATGGTCAGTCTAAAAGAGCCCATTGGGACGGCCTTTACAGATGAAGAAGGGAAGACTATGGTCCAATTAGGAATCTGGAAAGATGCCAACATTCAAGATCCTAATCCCTGGCTCGCAAAATAGAAACCAATGTCAAAAATTTACTACCTCAGCACGTGCGACACTTGTAAACGAATTATGAATCAATGGAATCTTGACGGTGTGCAATTACAAGATATCAAGCACGAATCCATCACTGAAGAACAGGTAGATGAAATGATTGCTTTGGTGGGTTCTGCCGAAGCGCTCTTTTCAAAACGTGCGAGGAAATACAAGGAATTAGGTCTTAAAGACAAAACACTGAACGATGGCGATATTCGGGCGCTTATTCTCGAAGAATACACCTTCTTGAAGCGTCCCGTGCTGATCCACGACAGTGCTATTTTCATTGGTAACAGTCCTAAGGTTGTCGCTGCTGCAGCGGCGGCACTGGTATAAAGTATGGAGACGGCCACAAGAAAAACAATACTCATTGCACACCTTGCTTTGCTCGGAGTTGCGCTCATCTACGGAGCCTCCTTTCTTATCGCAAAAAGCGCCATGCAAGGAGCCGTTCCGCCCAGAGCATTTATTCAATTTCGTGTAACGGGTGCTGCCCTTCTGTTTTGGATACTCCTTCCCGTTTCAGGAAGTGACCGCATAGGCCGTATCCCTCGAAAAGATGTGCTGAGGCTACTCATCTGTGCTGCATTCGGGGTTACCGCAAACCAATTATTTTTCTTCGAAGGATTAAAGATCACGACGCCCGTTAATGCCTCCATCATGATGGTGAGCGGTCCCATAGCGGTGCTCATCGTGGGTGCGCTTTTAGTAAAAGAACGCATTACCACTGAAAAACTCATTGGTATTTTATTAGGTGCCTTTGGGGCTTTTTGGCTCATCTATTCCGGGAACCAATTTGACCTTAGCGGCCTCTTTGGCAATGATGTTTCGCGCGGAAATGTATTCGTACTTATCAATGCCACATGCTATGCTACGTATCTCGTCCTTGTAAAACCGCTTATGTCAAAGTATAATGCACTCTTTGTCATTCGGTGGGTCTTCACTTTCGGAGTATTTCTCGTACTGCCCTTTGGCGGACCGCAAATTCCCGAAATACCGTGGGAGCTATGGACCGGGCCCATAATTGGTTCCGTGGTGTTTGTTGTTCTCGGCACCACTTTCCTCACGTATTTAGGAAACATCATTGCCCTTAAAACCCTACATCCCGCTACGGTAGGGGCCTACATCTACCTACAGCCGCTCGTTGCCAGTATACTGAGCTTCTTCTTTGGAGGCGAGCAGTGGAGCATTCATATGCTTTTTGGCGGTGCAGCAATTTTCCTTGGCGTTTATTTCGTGAGCTTTTATGGTCGAAAACGCAATGCCTAAGGTGGCTTGAGTTTCCTACCTTAGCGAAAATTTTGTTTCCATGATTCAAAGCATGACCGGTTTCGGTAAAGCCATTGGCCAATTTGCTGGCAAAAAAATCACCGTTGAAATCCGCAGTTTAAACAGTAAAGGGCTGGATTTAAACGCGCGTATTGCATCCCTATTCCGTGAAAAAGAATTGGACATCCGCAAGATTGTGGGTGCCGCATTAAACCGCGGTAAAGTCGATATCAACATATACGCAGAGGTAACCGGTATTGAAAGTGCTTCGAGCATCAATATGGAACTAGCGAAAGCGTATCTCGAACAACTGACCGTTTTAGAACGAGAAGCGGCTACCAAAGGTGATTTGATCGCTGCGGTAATGCGAATGCCTGATGTCATGAGTAGCGGGAAAACGGAAATGAGTGATGAAGAATGGACGTTTTTAAAAGGCTTACTCCATGAAGCTATAGCTGCCTTAGTAGAATTTAGAACTCAAGAAGGAGCATCTATTGCTGTAGATTACGAGGAACGACTGGCATCCATTGAAGATGCCATGAAAGGGATCGAGCCCCATGAAGGTGCACGTCTAGATGCAGTTCGCGAACGACTTATGAAGGGCCTAGAAGGTGTTGAGGTAGATTCGAACCGATTCGAACAAGAGGTGGTATTCTACATTGAAAAACTAGACATCAAC
>Ga0115548_1002331_pt1 | contig 9929 bp, 9 predicted proteins | sample COGITO_mtgs_1004_4_FD_87187 | JGI IMG/M metagenome (GOLD analysis project Ga0115548, IMG submission 87187) | Pelagic marine microbial communities from North Sea - COGITO_mtgs_100423 | ecosystem: Environmental > Aquatic > Marine > Epipelagic | place: Germany:Helgoland, sampling site Kabeltonne...
CCTGACGCATTATTTGTTGTCGATGTTGATCATGAGCGTATTGCCATTACTGAAGCGAACAAATTGGGTATCCCAGTTATCGGTATCGTTGATAGTAATAGTAATCCAGATGGTATCGATTACGTTATTCCAGGTAATGACGATGCTATTCGCGCTGTTAAGCTTTACGTTAGCAGAATGGCTGATGCTTGTTTATCAACAGAAACTGGCTTAGCCGATTTTGTTGCTAAAGATGAGTTTGTAGAAGTTGCGGCTGAGCCTGCAGCAGAAGCAGCTGTTGAAGCGCCAGAAGCGAAAAAAGAAGACTAATTTAAGTCTTTTCAGATAGAGTTATAAGCATTTGAAAAAGGGAGCCTAGCTCCCTTTTTCAAAGTTTAGCTCCGTGAAATTTTATTTAACGTTTTGTTTATTGCGGCTGTTTTGTTTAAGCAGACACAGTAAGCGCATAAACAAGATATGAACTGATTGGGAGAATATGAACGATGGCTCAAATTAAAGCGACCATGGTTAAAGAGCTGCGTGATAGAACCGGCTTAGGCATGATGGAATGTAAGAAGGCATTAACTGAAGCTGGCGGCGATATTGAAGCGGCTATCGAAGAGATGCGTAAATCAAGCGGCATGAAAGCAGCGAAAAAAGCAGGCCGTACAGCTGCTGAAGGCACGGTAGCCGTTAAAGTAGCTGATGATCAAAGCGTTGGTGTTTTGGTTGAAGTCAACAGTGAAACTGATTTTGCTGCACGTGATGACAACTTCTTAGGCTTTGTTAACGAAGTGGTTGAAGCTGTTTTTGCTAGTAAAAGCACTGACATTGAAAGCCTTTTAGCTGCAGGCTTAGAAACTAAGCGTGAAGCTCTGGTTCAAAAAATTGGCGAGAACATTTCTGTTCGTCGCGCAGTCGTTGTTGAAGGTGCTAACGTTGGCGCTTATGTTCATGGCAATGGCAAGATTGCGGTACTTACTAACTTAACCGCTGGTGATGAAGCGTTAGCGAAAGATGTTGCAATGCATATTGCAGCGGTTAATCCTCAGGTGGCTAAGCCTGAAGATATGCCTGCTGAATTGCTAGAGAAAGAGCGTGCTATTTATGTTGCACAAGCTGAAGACAGCGGCAAGCCAGCTGAAATCGTTGCTAAGATGGTTGAAGGGCGCGTACGTAAGTTTTTGGCTGAGAGCTCATTGACTGAGCAGCCTTTCGTTAAAGATCCTGATTTAAAAATTGGCCAGTTATTGAAAAATGCTGGTGCAGACATTAATGGTTTCACTCGTTTTGAAGTGGGTGAGGGCATTGAGGTTGAAGAAGTTGATTTTGCGGCTGAAGTTGCAGCCCAGGTAAAACAAACATCCTAGTGGGTGTTATTGAAAAAGGGCGCTCTGCGCCCTTTTTTGTATCTATTCGTTGTGTACTAGCCAGCCTTTGGTTAGTCTGTTTCTAACGCATTATCTGTATAACGCTATGGTGGGAGCCTTTCTATGTCTACTGCGACAAATGACAAAAAATACAAACGAATATTACTTAAATTAAGCGGTGAGGCTTTACAAGGTTCGGGAAACTTCGGTATTGACCCAAGCGTTTTGGATCGTATGGCCTTAGAGATTGGTCAGCTAGTGGGTATTGGCATTCAGGTTGGCTTAGTGATTGGTGGTGGTAACTTATTTCGCGGTGCCGAATTGAGTGCGGCTGGGTTGGATCGAGTGACCGGTGATCATATGGGTATGCTCGCAACAACCATGAATGCTTTGGCTATGCGTGATGCCTTAGAGCGCTCTAACATTCCAACCACGGCAATGTCAGCCATTCCGATGAGCGGTGTTGTCGATCGCTATGACCGACGCTCGGCGCTTCGATGCCTTGAGCAGGGTGATGTGGTTATTTTTTCTGCAGGTACCGGTAATCCATTTTTCACCACAGATTCAGCGGCGGCTTTAAGAGCCATAGAAATTGATGCCGAATTGATGATTAAAGCGACTAAAGTAGATGGTGTTTATGACTCTGATCCGATGAAGAACCCGGATGCGGTTAAATACGACACGCTGACTTATGATGATGTGCTTGATCGTAAATTAGGTGTTATGGATTTAACGGCTATTTGCCTATGTCGTGATCACAATATGCCAGTGCGGGTGTTTGAGATGGATAAGGTGGGCGCACTTGTGAATATTGTAGTGGGCGGAAATGAAGGCACATTGATACAATAGAAGCCGGTTAAATTTAGCGCCAGATCATCCTATTTTATTGGTCTGGTTATTATGGGCAGGGGAGTAATTAAAAGTGCTAGAAGAATTCAAACAAGATGCAGAAGATCGCATGCAAAAAGCAGTGGATGCATTAGCGAGCGCGTTTAATAAAATTAGAACTGGTCGGGCTCACCCGAGTATTTTAGAAGGTGTTCGAGTCGATTATTATGGCTCTGTTACGCCGTTAAGTCAGGTAGCTAATGTCTCTGTTGAAGATGCACGCATGCTATCGGTAACGCCTTGGGAAAAGCAGATGGTTCCTGATATCGAAAAAGCGATTATGAAATCAGATTTAGGTCTGAACCCTGTAACCGCAGGCGCGGTAATTCGTGTGCCTATGCCAGCGTTAACAGAAGAAACGCGTAAAGGCTATATTAAGCAAGCTAGAAAAGAAGTTGAGATTTCAAGAATATCAGCAAGAAATATCCGTCGAGATGTTTTAGCTGATATCAAAGAGCTGCAAAAAGCGAAAGAGATCTCTGAAGACCAAGAGCGCAAAGCTCAGGATGATGTTCAAAAGATTACCGATAAATATATTGCGAAAATGGATGAGGCTTTGAAAATAAAAGAAGCCGATCTATTAGAAATATAGGTATTGTTTAAATCGACATGCTTGGTGTTTTTAATCGGCCTGTCTTTTTAAATAGTCATCTGTTTAATTAATTGATTAATTAATGAAATCTAAATCTTCCGATACCACAAAAGACTCATCGTCTAACGATGAGTCTCTTTCGTGCGCATCCCATTCTAATTCAGTGACAAGTGACTCGTTAAACCCGCAGCATATTGCCATTATTATGGACGGCAATAATCGCTGGGCTAAAAAACGTTTTTTACCAGGTATTCGTGGACATAAGGCGGGCGTTGAAGCTATTCGTAGTGTGCTTGCGGTTTGTGAAAAGCATCAGGTAAAGGCGCTGACATTGTTCGCCTTTAGTAGTGAGAACTGGCAACGCCCGATCGATGAAGTTGGGGCCTTAATGAGTTTGTTTCTGAACTATTTAAAGCGTGAAGTGAGTTCGTTACATAAAAAAGGCGTTTGCATTCGTTTTATTGGTCGGCGTGATCGCCTCCAGGCGGATATTGTAAAGCAAATGGAAATGGCTGAATCTTTGACTCAGTTGAACACAGTGAGCACTTTAGTGCTGGCGGTTGATTACGGTGGCCAGTGGGACATTACTAATGCAACCACTCAAATAGCTAAAAGCGTTGCGGCTGGTGATATTAAGCCTGAGCAAATTGATGAGTCATTAGTTAATGCGCATCTCTCATTAAATGATTTACCCAAGCCAGATTTGTGCGTTAGAACTGGCGGCGAATATCGTATTAGTAATTTTATTTTATGGCAGCTGTCTTATGCTGAGTTATATTTTACAGAATGTTTTTGGCCCGATTTTGATGAAAAAGAAATGGAGCTGGCTATTGCTGAATTTTCTTCTCGGCAGCGCCGGTTTGGCAAAACTTCTGAGCAGCTTGTCAGTGCTCAAGCGCCAGGTACGCAAATGTCTGGCACGCACACATCGGAGCAAAGCTAAATGCTAATTTACCGCCTCTTTACCGCGATAATTCTTGCGGCTCTATTTTTATTCACTTTGTTTGCTCCGTCGCCATTGGTTTTTGTCGCATTCTGCTTGTTGGCTCTTATTATTGGCGCGTGGGAGTGGACGGGTTTATCTGAGCTGAAAAAGAACGTTCAGAAAATAGCGTTTGTTGCCAGCACGGCAGTGTTAATGCTGTTGGTTGCTTATATGGCAGGCTTTATTCATTTTTCTGGCCTTGATTTAATTGCTGTTGTAGAGGGCCAATATTTTATACAGCTGCTTCTATCGTTAGGCGTGGCATTCTGGATTTGTATGCTGGCAATCTTGCTGGGCTATCCGAAAAGTCAGCGGCTTTTAAATGCGCGTTTAACGCGACTTTTGATGGGCGCTATTTTGCTTGTTGTTGCTTGGGTCTCATTACTTTATCTTCGCTATCAAGCTGATGGTCAGTTTTGGGTTATTTATATAGTGGCAGTGGTTGCCGCGGCTGATGTTGGCGGTTATTTCTTTGGCAAAATGTTTGGCTCTAGAAAGCTGGCTCCCTTAGTGAGCCCGGGTAAAACTTGGGAAGGTTTTATTGGCGGCTTAATCGTCTCTCAGTTATTGGCGTTAGGTTTGTTTTCTTACTTCTCTTCATCTGAACAAAGCCCTTTGCCAGCACTTAATGTTTTTCTATTAGTTACTGCGCTTTTAGCAGCGGTATCAGTGCTAGGTGATTTGTTAGAGAGTTTATTGAAACGTGGCTGTGGATTAAAAGACAGCGGCAGTATTTTACCGGGTCATGGTGGCGTTTTAGACCGACTCGATGGCTTGGTTGCAGCGTTGCCTGTATTTGCCTTTATTTTTATGCTTCTGGGTTGGTAGCTAACGTTTGAATATTGAAAACACACAAGGTCAATCAATCGCTTCTGCTGAAACGCAATCCGTTTCTATATTGGGCAGTACGGGCTCGATTGGCCAAAGTACCCTTGAGGTTTTATCGCTTCATGCTCAGCGCTTTCATTTGTTTGCGCTTTCTGCAAATACCCGTGCTGATTTATTATTGAGTCAGTGTGAAAAGTGGCAGCCAGATTACGCTGTGTTACGTAACCCTGAACAAGCTGAATGGTTAGGGCGTTCGCTGGTTGAAAAAGGGCTTACGACAAAATTATTGCATGGCAGTGAAGGGCTCGATTTTATTGCTAGTCATGAGCAAGTCGATATAGTCATGGCTTCTATTGTTGGTTCGGCAGGATTACGTTCTACATTGGCTGCCGTTAATGCGGGTAAAAAAGTATTGCTCGCTAATAAAGAATCGCTTGTTATGGCTGGTGCATTATTTATGCAGGCCGTAGAGAAGTCTGGTGCTGTTTTGTTACCTATTGATAGTGAACATAATGCTATTTTTCAGTGTATGCCGTCGCCGACTTTAAGTGGTTCTGCTGCGCGCATGACTGAGCCGGCTATTATCGCTAATGGTATCCGTAAAATTTTACTGACAGGTTCGGGCGGTCCTTTTCGAACTCTGCCGATGGATGACTTTTCTGCTATAACGCCAGATCAAGCCTGTGCGCATCCTAATTGGTCTATGGGTAGAAAAATTTCTGTCGACTCTGCGACCATGATGAATAAAGGCTTAGAGTTAATTGAGGCCTGTTGGTTATTTGATTGCTCGCCCAGTGATATTGAAATTGTTGTGCATCCGCAAAGTGTTATTCATTCTATGGTCGAATATTTGGACGGTTCGGTGTTGGCCCAAATGGGACACCCTGATATGCGAACACCTATAGCGCATGCTTTGTCTTGGCCGGTACGTATTGAATCGGGTGTTGAGAGTCTTAATTGGGCGCAGATGAACGGCTTAACCTTTGAGGCGCCAGATATTCAGCGTTTTCCTGCACTGGATATTGCCAGGCAGGCAGCAGAGGCGGGTGGTAGCGTTCCTATTGCCCTGAATGCGGCCAATGAAATTGCCGTTGAAGCGTTTTTGAATGAGGCCATTCCTTTTACCGCAATTATTGAGGTAGTACAGCAATGCCTCGAAAAAATACCGTTTGAGGAACCGATGACGCTAGATGCTATCGAAGCTATTGATTTTCAGGCGCGAAAAGTGGCAAAAGATTGTTGTCAGGCATTTCAGAAGGTGTCATCTTAATGTCCAAGCATTTTATATTAAGGTCTAAACATCTCATATCAGAGAGAGTACTAGTCTCAATAGTCAGTACTGGAGTGAAGTTTATTTTAAGTGTTAATGTCATCTTTCATTTAGCTTTGCGAGGGGCCTACTAGTATGGCGCTTGCAACAATCGGCTATTTTATTCTTACCTTAGCGATATTGGTGACTGTTCATGAATACGGTCATTATTGGGTTGGGCGTCGCTGTGGCGTTAAAGCGTTAACGTTTTCGGTGGGCTTTGGTCCGTCACTGTGGCGTAGAACCGATAAACACGGCACTGAATGGGTTGTTGCTGCATTGCCATTAGGTGGTTATGTTCGCTTTTTAGATGAGCGCGAAGGCGCAGTAGCGACGGATCAGCTGCCCTTTTGTTTTAACCGAAAGTCTAAATTAGCCCGCGCAGCCATTATTGCCGCCGGTCCTATTACTAATTTTATTTTAGCGATATTGGTTTATACCGCTATTAGCATGCTCGGTGTTTCTGGCCGATTGCCGGTTGTTGGCGATGTTGAGCCCGATTCGGCTGCTTTTCATGCAGGTTTTGAACGTGGCCAAACGATTGTTGCGGTTGATGGCGAACCAACGCCCACGCAATACCGTCTGCATATGCAGCTAATTAATCGTATTGGTGAAACGGGAACCATTGATTTCGATCTTCGTTACCCTGAAAGCACGGCTATTTATCAGGCTTCATTGCCAATTGATAGCTGGCTTGCGGGTGATGACCGCCCGAGGATTTATGGCTCTTTGGGTTTTGGCTATTTTCAACCCGATATGCCGGCGTTAATAGAGCGCGTTATTGATGGTGGTCCTGCCGATTTGGCGGGTGTTCTAGCGGGCGACAGAATTACAGCCGTTGATGGTATTGCCGTAAACGATTGGCGCGCAGCAGTAGAGCAGATTAAAGTACGCCCTTTGCAGTCGGTTGAAGTAGAATTGCTGCGCTCGGGCAATGTTGTTAATACGATTATTGAAACTCAAGCGATAACGCTAGACGATGGTACTCAGCAAGGTCGTATTGGTGTTCAGGCCACAGCCGTTGAATTACCAGCTTCAATGATGGTTATTCAGCCCTATGGTCCTTTAGACGCGCTGTCTCAAGGTTTTGTAAGAACAGGCGAGCTAATAGCGTTTACTTTTAGCTCAATTAAAAAGATGCTAATGGGGTTAATATCAACCTCAAGCTTGAGCGGACCGGTCAGTATTGCCAAAATGGCTTCTGCCACGGCCAGCTCTGGGTTTATCCCTTATATGGAGTTTTTGGCCTTGCTAAGTGTGAGTCTGGGCGTGTTAAATTTATTGCCTATACCTGTGCTTGACGGTGGTCATTTAATGTACATTGCGATAGAGGCTGTGAGTCGCAGGCCGGTTTCAGAGCGTTTACAAATATGGGGGCAGCAACTCGGGTTGGTGCTAATTTTGAGTATAATGGCGCTCGCGCTTTATAACGATATATCACACTTTTAGGTTATAACTATTTTGCTTTCTTTCTGCCGTAGCTACATATCTAGTCGTATAGCACTTCGTCTAGGCTCAATAATGCTTTCATCTGTGTCTAATTGCATACAAAAAGGCTCGCTGTTTATTCGCTATGCCGTTGTTGCTTTTACACTTATAGCCAGTACTCTCGTTCAGGCTGAAACCATTAAAGATATCCGTATTGAAGGCTTGCAACGGGTTAGTGCCGGTGCGATTTTTGCCGTGTTGCCCATTGATATTGGTGACCAAGTCGATAGCGGTCGCGTTGCAGCTGCCTCTCGCGCTATTTTTGCTACTGGTAACTTTCAAAATATTGATATCGGTATTGATGCCGGTGTATTGATTATTAATTTACAAGAGCGTCCCTCTATAAGTGAAATTAATATTGATGGTAACAAGGCGATTGAAACTGAAGCCTTGTTGGAAGGCTTAGAAAATCAAGGTATGGCAGAAGGCCGAGTATTTCAGCGCGCAACTCTCGAAGGTATGCGTCGAGAGTTAGCCCGTCAATACGGTGCCCAGGGTCGCTATGATGCAGAGATTACGACCGACATTATCGCTAAGCCACGAAATCGTGTAGCGGTTGATATTTTTGTTGATGAAGGCAGCGTTGCTAAAATCAAACAAATTAATATTGTTGGCAATGAAGTTTACGATGATAAACATTTGCTAGATTTAATGGAGCTTAAAGACCGAGGTTTCTTTAACGGTTTTAAAGGCCGTAAAAAATATGCACGCGAGAAACTATCTGGTGATCTTGAAACGATTAATGACTATTACTTAAACCGCGGTTACATCCAGTTTGCCATGCGTTCTACGCAGGTTTCTGTTGGACCGACTAAAGATTCGGTCTATATCACTATTAATGTTGATGAAGGTCAGCAATTTAAAGTGAATAAAGTGCAGTTAGCGGGTGATGTTAAAGATCAGGCAAGCACACTTGAACGTGTATTTTTAATGTCTAAAGGTAGAACATTTTCTCAGTCACTGGTGACACGAACCGAAGAACTCATGAAGCGTATTATGGGTAATGAAGGTTATGCCTTCGCTGAGGTGAGTAGCATTCCTGAGATTAATGCCGATGATAAGACCGTTGATCTGACATTTTTTGTAGACCCCGGTAAGCGCACTTACGTACGAAGCATTGAGTTTGAAGGAAATTACAAAACCGCTGACGAAGTATTGCGAAGAGAAATGCGTCAGATGGAAGGGGGCATAGCCTCTACAAATTTAATTGAGTTATCTCGTGTGCGTCTTGAAAGGCTTGGGTTTTTCAAAGAAGCGAAAGTTGATACTTCAGAAGTACCTGGTGCCGATGATTTAATTGATGTCCGTTATCGCGTTGAAGAGCAATCGTCGGGCAGTGTGTCAGCATCGGTGGGTTTTTCTCAAGATGTAGGTTTGATTTTTGGTGCTGATTTTCAGCAGAATAACTTTTTAGGTTCGGGTAAGCAGGTCGGTATTCAAGCGAATAGAAGTCGATTTAGAACCACTTACGGTTTGAACTATGTGAACCCTTATTATACTGAAGATGGCGTAAGTCGCGGTTTCAGTTTGTTCTTTAGCGAAACGGATTTTGATGAAATCAACATCGCCAGCTATAGCACTAACCGCTATGGTGGTTCGGTTATCTTCGGTTATCCGATTAATGAGACGCAATCATTACGATTTAGTTTTGGCTATACCAATACAGAGATTGAGGCAGGTTTCGCAGCAGTTCAAGAAATTATGCGCACGCCAGTAATTCCAGCAACATCGAATATTGATGATTTTGATGAGGTCGGTTTTGTCGATAAATACGGTAATGATTTTGGTGTGTTCTTATTGAACGGTAGCTGGCGTGAGTCGACATTGAATAGAGGTATCTTGGCAGACAGGGGCCATTCCAATAATATTTCTTTAGAAGTCACAGTGCCGGGTAGTGAGATAGAATATTTCCGTGCAACGGTCGATAGCCAATATTACATTCCTGTTGGCCCGCTTACATTCCGCGTTAGAGGCGAGGTGGGTTTTGGTGACGGCCTTGGTGATACCGGTGAGTTGCCGTTCTTCGAACATTTTTTGGCCGGTGGTTTTGGTTCTGTTCGAGGTTTTGAAAGTAATACACTTGGGCCTAGAAGTACTTCGGCTAGAGCTCCTCAGTTTGAAGGTGATTTAGTGGGTGCGGCTATTGATGCTTCGCCAGATCCCTTTGGCGGAAACCTTTTAGTTGAAGGCAGTGTTGAATTATTGCTGCCATTGCCGTTCTTAAAAGATCAGCGCTCTGTGCGCGCGGTTCTATTTTATGATTATGGTAATGTGTTTTCTGACAATTGTCGGTCTACCCAATTAAATTGTACTAACTTTGATCTTGGTGAGCTGCGTACTTCAGCCGGCTTTGCGGTTACTTGGCTCTCAGGCTTTGGTCCGCTGTCGTTCAGCCTTGGTTCATTGTTGCAGCATAATGAGATTGATGATCGTCAAGCATTCCAGTTCTCAATGGGTAGAGCATTTTAATATTGTTTTAGGATTGTTTTA
>Ga0115548_1002340_pt1 | contig 9911 bp, 11 predicted proteins | sample COGITO_mtgs_1004_4_FD_87187 | JGI IMG/M metagenome (GOLD analysis project Ga0115548, IMG submission 87187) | Pelagic marine microbial communities from North Sea - COGITO_mtgs_100423 | ecosystem: Environmental > Aquatic > Marine > Epipelagic | place: Germany:Helgoland, sampling site Kabeltonne...
CAAAATTGGCTCAATGTACAAATTGACGGCAAAAGGCGTCCGTGAAAAAGCACGGCTAGCCAAGCGATTTTTGAAGTACAAGCAGGAAGAGTACAAGCAGTTGCAGAAGGAGATTCGATCGTTAAAGGGTGAGGTGGAAAAGAATTAATAGATACTGCAATTTCAAACACGGATTAGTTTATGAATAACCAAAAAAAGGTGGCTTTGATAACAGGAATTACAGGGCAAGATGGTTCCTACTTAGCTGAATTCCTCCTAGAAAGAGGTTATGAGGTTCATGGTATAAAGCGACGGGCCTCACTTTTTAATACCCAGCGGATTGATGGGATATTTGAAGACCCGCATAAAGAAAACCAGAGATTAATTTTACACTATGGAGATCTAACGGATTCTTCAAACCTGATTAGAATATTAAATCAGGTGCAACCAGATGAAGTTTACAATCTAGGTGCTCAATCGCATGTCGCTGTTTCATTTGAGGTCCCGGAATATACAGCCGATGTAGATGCTCTTGGAACCTTGCGTTTACTTGAAGCCATAAGATTTCTTGGGCTTGCAGAAAAAACCAAATTTTATCAAGCGTCCACATCTGAACTTTACGGATTGGTTCAAGAAAGCCCTCAGAGTGAGAAAACTCCATTTTATCCACGGTCACCCTACGCTGTGGCAAAACTCTATGCTTATTGGATTGCAGTTAACTATCGAGAATCCTATGGAATGTTCGCATGCAATGGGATTTTATTTAATCACGAATCGCCTAGGCGAGGAGAGACCTTCGTTACCCGCAAGATTACTAGAGGGCTTGCCAATATAGCGCAAGGGATTGAAGAATGTCTTTATCTAGGAAACTTAAATGCATTGAGAGACTGGGGGCATGCAAAGGACTACGTAAGGATGCAGTGGCTTATGTTGCAAGCAGATACACCCGAGGATTTTGTGATTGCAACCGGAGTGCAATATTCAGTTCGTCAGTTTCTTGAGTGGTCTGCTGCAGAGTTAGGTATTGGTTTGTGCTTTAAAGGTGAAGGTGAGACCGAATGTGCAATTGTTTCATCCATAGTAGGCGCAGATGCTCCAGCACTTTCGGTCGGAGACATAATTTGTCGTATAGACCCTAGATATTACAGACCTGCAGAAGTTGAGACTTTATTAGGTGATCCTAGCAAAGCAAAGCGAATTCTTGGTTGGGAACCCAAGGTCACAGTAAAAGAAATGTGTTCCGAAATGGTGAGTGAAGATCTTAAGGTGGCTAAACGAAATGTACTTTTGAAATCTCATGGATTTGAAGTTCCGGTCAGTGTTGAGTAGGTAAGGAGAGTTATATGAGAATTTTCCTTACGGGAGGAAGCGGCATGGTGGGCCGTAATATTCGTGAACACCCTCATTCTAGGAAACATCAGATTCAATTTCCTTCTAGCGCAGAACTAGATTTATTGGATCGTGATGCCGTATACAAAGCACTTGCTATAGAAATGCCTGATATGGTGATTCATGCTGCTGGACGAGTAGGTGGAATACAGGCGAACATATCAAACCCATTGAGGTTCTTGCAGGATAATCTAGGTATGGGTGTCAATGTCATTACTGCAGCTCATTCACTAGGAATTCCAAATCTAATAAACCTTAGTAGCTCTTGCGTATACCCAAAAGACGCTTTAAATCCTTTAACTGAAGATATGATTTTAAAAGGAGCATTAGAGCCTACTAATGAGGGTTATGCCCTAGCTAAAATTGTGAATACCCGACTGTGTGAGTTTATTAGTCGTGAAAATCTAGATAAAAACTACAAAACAGTTATTCCATGTAATCTCTATGGCCCTTATGACAAATATGATCCAAGCCATTCCCATATGATTCCTGCAGTTATTCGGAAATTACATGAAGCAAAACAAAATGAGCTAGAGGTTGTTGATATATGGGGAAATGGTAAGGCAAGACGTGAATTTATGTCTGCTAGAGATCTAGCAGGATTTATATACTACGCAATAGATCACTTTCAAAGTATGCCGCAGAATTTAAATGTTGGGCTTGGTTTGGACTATTCCATTAAAGAATATTATCAGGCTGTAGCTTCTGTTGTTGGATATACAGGTAAATTACGATACGACTTGACTAAGCCTGTGGGCATGAAACAAAAGTTGATGGATGATAGCGAGTTAACAAACTTTGGCTGGCAGCCAAAAATAGCTTTACGTGAAGGTCTTGTTGATGCATACCAATTTTATAAGGATGAAAATTTAAAGTGACTTACCAGCTAGCTTCAAGTACGTGGGACTCTAAAGAAATTGATGCTATTCACCGGGTGATCAAATCAGATCGATACACCATGGGTGAGGAGGTGTCAGCATATGAAAAGGCTTTCTCTGGTTATTGCGGAACTCGTTATACCGTAATGGTGAGTTCAGGATCAACCGCTAACTTACTCATGATAGCTGCCATGTTTTATTCAAAGGATGAAAGCCGTAAGTTAAATCGTGGAGATGAGGTAATAGTTCCAGCTGTATCCTGGTCAACAACTTACTTCCCCCTTCAGCAATATGGGCTGAAGGTAAAATTTGTTGATATTGATAGAAAAACTTTAAATATTGATATCAACAAACTAGAACAAGCGATAACAGAAAAAACTAGAGCAATTTTAGCTGTAAATCTATTAGGGAATCCCAATGATTTTAAAGCTATCAATGACCTAATAGGTGATCGAAATATTACCCTGTTGGAAGATAATTGCGAGTCATTAGGCGCTAAATTTAATGGACAGCAAGCAGGAACATTCGGATTGATGGGAACATTCAGCTCATTCTTTAGTCATCATATAGCGACAATGGAGGGTGGCTGTATCGTCACTAAAGATGAAGAGCTATACCATATTCTTTTAGCTTTGCGAGCACATGGTTGGACAAGAGACCTTCCCGATGAAAACCTTGTTTCAGGGAAAAAAAATAAAGACCAGTTTGAAGAATCATTTAAATTTGTGTTGCCTGGTTATAACGCAAGGCCATTGGAGATGAGTGGCGCTATTGGTTTAGAACAATTGAAGAAACTCCCAAGTTTTATTACCCAACGACGAAAGAATGCAGATGTATTTACTGATCTGTTATCTGAGCATCCCTATATAGACATACAGCATGAAATAGGTGAAAGCAGTTGGTTTGGGTTTTCATTAGTCTTAAAAGAGGATAGCCCGATATCACGAAAAGAATTAGTCTGGTTGCTCAACAAAAAAGAGATAGATTGTCGGCCGATTGTGACAGGGAACTTTCTGAAAAATACTGAAGTCTTAAAGCACTTTGACTATGAAATTTCAGGTGATGTTAATAATGCTGAGTATATTGATAAACATGGGTTGTTTGTAGGAAATCATCATGTTGATATCTCTTCAAACATTGACTATTTGCATTCCGTTTTATGAGAAGGGTGGTATATAGGGATGATCTTAGGGAGCTAACTGCATGATATTAGTTGGTGTTAACTTTGCCTCTGAACAGATACTTAAGCAGTTTGTAGAGAAATGGACAGCTTTGTCAGATGTCTCCCACGTTGTCATTGTTGATTGTTTCTCTAGCAAGGAAGAATTGATGCGTGTTCAAAAAATGTGCAATTCTTCGGCCAAATGCACTCTTACAGCAATGGATAATGTTGGTTATGGCGCTGCACTTAATGCTGGGCTTGATAAAGTGGTTTCGCTGTCAAACCACTCAAACCTGAATGAAAGAGAGTTGGTTTTATTTGGAAATGTAGATGTTTTCCCGCGTTCGATAAAAACTCAAGAATTTGATGAAAGAACTATACCAATTATCAACATATATGAAAATGGGAGGCAAAGAAATCCGTTTTTAACTAGTTTTCAATCACATTTTCTATGGATTACCCGATTGGCATCAAAATATAACTCAGGATTGATTCTAGATATCTGGAAAGCCATATATAGGATCACAAAGTTCATACCATTGAAAAAAGTTTATGCTGTACACGGTGCTATTTTTGGGTTGCAAATTAGGCATCTTAAGCTTTGCTGCCCCATCTTTGACCCAAGAGTATTCCTTTATTGCGAAGAGCTTTTTTTTGCCAGAGCAGTTCATAGAGCCGGCTTAACATTTGGCGCGTCAGATATTTCAGTTAAACATGTTGGGTCCGTATCAACATCAGAGACTATTAAGAAAGATCAGCGAGCTTTCTTCGCGAACTGGTGTAAATCTAATAATACGTTCTTTGGAATAGACGAGAATAAAGCATGACGCTTTTAATTATATCGGGCGTCGTTCTAGGGTTAAGCCTCTTCGTTGAGACGTTTGGTTTTTTTCTTCGCTCCGCTGGTTCTAGTATGGCGTTAAGTTCATTGGGGTATTCGCTACACGTACAGTTGGCAACTATTTCAAGGTTGGGAACATTTATTGGAATGCCGTTAGTCGGATTTCTCCTAGATAGTGGAACAGATCCGAAAACTGTGAGTATTCTCCCTCTTATGGTGTCAGGAATTTTTATTGTCTGTGCGGTTATTACACTTTATTACTCAACTGGAGTTGAAAGATTTTCTGTTTGGCTTTTTTTGTTTTTGGGCCGAAAGATTTCAAAGCTTGATGTGCCTTTTGATGGCAAGAGGGCTAGCCCTACAGAGATAAGTACCAGTGAAGAGGCCATGTTATTTTGGTTAAGTTTCTTATCTCATATAATCATTGTGGTAGGTTTTTATTTGATGATTATTTTAGCCTCAATATTTAATGATTGGCGAGTTACCTTGATGCAGTCTACGCCGCTACTAACTGCGGCTGGAACACTAATATCGGTTATATACTTCGATCCAAGAGCATCAACACTAATTGATAAGAGCATTAACCCCTTTAGAGTAACCCACATAATTATGCGTGCCCGGTGTTCTTCTATGGCTAGCATTCTATTGATATCTGGGTTGCTATCAGTTTTCTTACATGTCTAAGATAATTACAATATTCTTTGTATTCGTGCATTTAGTTCCATTTTTTTTTATTAGAACCCCACATACCTTGGTTTCATGGTTGTTTGTAATATTTATTGCGACAGCCTATTTCTTAGGGTGGTATTTGGCTCGTATCTCATTAAATAATCCTAAAGAGCAGGTATTTAGATTTACCAAGTGTAGACCAAATAGTTTATTTTTCATTGCAATAGCTTATTTTGCAATTCGAATTCCATATATAAATGATATTTTTCAGGCTTTAGTGTCCGGAGATTTTGCTACCTATGCACTTAACAGGGCAAAGGCTAGATATAGTGGAGAATCTATGGGGTTTGCCTATAACATTGGGACAGCTTTATTTATTTGTTTCCTTGGCTTAAGCGGCACATTTTTTGGGGTCAATTATCAAAATTCATTCGCTGCTTCAAGTGCTCATAAATCTAATAATTCTCTAGTTAAAATAATAGTAGTAATAAGTGTAATGATTCTGATTGAATCCTCAGGGCTTGCACGGGCAGGTGTAGTTATGGCGATGACGCTATTTATTGCTAATTATCTATACGCAAAGAGGATGGACTATCAAAATATAACTTTTAATCAATTTGTTATCTTTGGGATGAAGGTAGGAACAACAGTACTATTAGTTTTTTACTTTTCAGCATATTTAAGGCTATCCGAAGGAGCTGATGTTTTAACTTTATTAAAAGAAAAAACCTATGTCTATTTCATTGGTCCACATGAATCCTTTTCTACTTGGTTGAGCTATAGTGAGGACAGCCTTTTAACTACTTATGGCTATAATACATTTGCATCTGTTGCGAAGTTGTTTGGTGCAGCCTCTCAACAAGGGCATTATGAAAAATTTGTTGATTCCCAAACCAATGTCTTTTTACTTTATCGTGGGCTTTTAGAGGATTTCGGCCTCGTATTCACAGGTTTTTTTCTAGTTACACTTTCATATTTTGCCAATTACAGTGATGCATTCTCCCATAGATTTCCAGGGCTTATTGTTGCAGTTAAGGCGTCTGTATGCATGGTTTTATTTGTATTCTATTCTCCTTTTATTTTCACTACCTTTTTAGTTGGCTTTATCTTATCCAATATTCTTCAAACCAATATCTCCCAGCGAGTCATTTAAAAATGTTAGAGAAAACTGTCTACTGTTATTGCGATTTTTCTGTTTCAGATGATGCTATTTCAAATGAAGTCATAGATTTATTGCATGCTGTAAATAAAGAATTTGGCTTCAAGAATAAGTTTATCAGGCAATCACCTTCAGACGATAAAGGTTGGACAGGGAATATCTTAAAGGCTATGGAAGGCCTCTCTAGTGAGGATTATTTTTTTATTTGGTTTGATGATTTATTGGTGGAACAAAAAACATTAATTCAAGCTGTATCCAAGGGTTTAGTAAATGTTGGTGATTACGCTTACATAAGAGTTACTGGAAGGCCTCCACCTATTGGAGAGGCTCTCGCAGATAATTATAGGGTTATTTTAGGGCGTGAGAGTTATCAGTGCTCGCTAGTTGGAACCCTATGGTCAATTGGGTATTTTAAAATGCTAGTCGGTTGTTCCGACTCTCCATGGGATATTGAACGCAAAAAACATAATAGACCTGCTATTGGATCTACTAGCCGGCTTTTTATTAGGAATACTAAAATAAAGGGCAAGGATAATATATTTCATCACCCACAGCCGACATTTTCTTGTGAAAATATACTCTCAAGTACTCCATGGTTTTTAAAGAGATTATTGAGAGAGACGCTCTGTAGGTTCCCTAGGATTTATCATTGGTTATATTCAAAATAATCAAATGAATTTAATCCGAACCTATATAAATTATTCTGGAAATATTTTTTTTAGAGTCCTTGAAAAAATTCCGGGAATAAACCTTACCCAAATAATGCATGGCCCCGATGATCTAAACTTTATTTTAGTTCCTAAGTGTGGAACCCGATCAGTTCGTGATGCGATTCTTAATTATTACGAGTTACCATTATCGGAAAAGTGGAGAGCTTGGTCATTTATTCGTTATACAAAAAAAGTTCCTGGAAAGTCACCATATATCATTATTTTAAGGCCTCCATTAGAACGCATTTACTCCTGTTGGAAGCAGAAGGTTAGTGATGAGCGAAGCGGGCTTATATTTTATTTCTGGCAATATTATCCAGTTATACGTCCAGGCATGGATTTCGGAGAGTTTATAGCAGCTGTTTCTGTGATTCCTGTTCACTTAAGAGAGAAGCATTTTATTTCATTGGAATATCTCATCAAGGGAGCTGATATTGAGCAGTGTAAATTTGTGCCTTTAAGTGCATTAGATTTTAATTTGAATCAGTGGTTTGGTCGAATTATTCCATCTGCTAATGTCACCAGGCAGAAAGGCATATCAGATTTAGATGAAAAAGCGTTTAACCAGCTATTAAAGCAAGACTATGCTTTTGATTTAAATTTATACCAGCGCTCGATAGTTTCGAATTTGCCATCGCAGAAAACTTAATTATTCATTATATATCTAAAATTTTCTTATATATTATCGCTATCGATTACTTGTTAGGAGTATCTTTTGAATAAGATTTCTGTGGTCATTCCTTGCCATAATGCAGAATCTACCCTCTTGAAATCTGTTGAATCTGTATTGACGCAAACGTATCCCGTGTCAGAGTTACTTATTTATAATGATGGCTCATCAGATGGCACGCTAACTTTATTAAATAGGCTGAAGTCAACTTACCCAGTAATTAAGATATGGAGCGGGGAAAAGTCGTTAGGCGCTGGGTTTGCCCGTAATTTTCTCTTAAATAAGGTAGCAAGTGATTTTGTCGCCTTTTTGGATTCTGATGATAATTGGGTTCAGACTAAATTGGCTAAGCAGATGGCCATAATGGACCAAGACCCAAATGTAGTTATTGTTTTTTCAGGTTATGATATTTATATAGACAGTCACTACCTTGGCAGTCGACGCCCATTCCCGAAAGTAAACTTCTGGACTATGCATATTGCTAATTGGATACCCATGAGTACAGCTTTACTTAGGTTTTCAGCTTGTGGAAGTTCTAAGATGCCGGTCATGCGCCGGCGACAGGATTATGCTTATTGGCTGTCAATATTAAAGAATAACCCACAGGGAACTGTAAAGGGCCACCCTGAATCGCTTTTAATCTATAACAGAAGTCTAACTTCACTTTCTGCCTCGAAATTAAACAATCTAAAGTTCAACTATAAAGTATTTAGGGAAAGTCTAAATTATAGCCCAGTATCGTCTTGTTTCTTCGTCTTTTTTAACGTGATCTCAAGAGTTTTCCGGAAGTAATTACATTGATGCAGGTATTTTAAAATACTATCCCGATAGTATTATTTATGTTGGATTATTTTAACCAAGCAAGGAATGCTTAATGCTAAATAAACAAATCGTAATAGTCGGCGGCTCGGGTTTCGTCGGATCAAAACTATCAAAACGGCTTAAAAAAGCTAAAACTGATTTTACTGTGTTTGACCGAACAATTAATACTCCACAAGATTTTAATGTTGTTCATGGTGATGTGTGTGAGCTGGACTCTTATCTAAGCCTTCCTGAAAGTGATATTTTGGTTAATCTAGCGGCTGTTCATCGCGATGATGTACGTCCTCTCTCCCTATACGATGATGTCAATGTTGGTGGTGCTGAAGTGTTATGTGATTACGCACGCCAAGCCGGGATTAAAAAGATTGTCTTCACCAGCTCAGTTGCCATCTATGGCTTTGCCCCAGCTGATACAGGAGAGGAGGGCGAGCCAAACTATTTTAATGACTATGGCCGAACCAAATATCTGGCCGAGCAAGTGTATAAGAAATGGCAGGCTGAAGATCCTGAGAATCGAACCCTGGTTATAGTTCGGCCCACAGTAATATTCGGTGAGGGAAATCGCGGTAATGTCTATAACTTGTTCAATCAGATAGCTCGAAAACGGTTTGTGATGTTTGGCGATGGCACTAACCGTAAGTCGATGGCTTACGTTGAAAATGTTGTGGCCTTTTTGGAGTACAGCCTATCCTTTAAGCCAGGGCTGCATATATATAACTATATCGATAAACCAGACTTGGATATGAATACTTTGATTTCAACCGCTCGACAAATATTATTTGGGAAAAGAAATGTTGGTCTTAGACTGCCGTCTTCTATTGGCGTCGCTATTGGCCATATTGCTGATGCCGTATCGAAAGTAACTGGGAAATGCTTGCCGGTCAGCTGTATCAGAGTTAAGAAGTTTATGGGCACAACTCAGTTTGCCTCTTCTGTTGCAAGTACGGGTTTTGTAGCGCCAATGAAGCTTGAGGACGCGATTGATCGAACATTGCGCTATGAGTTTATTGAAGATAACTCTAACAACCCTGTTTATATTACGGAATAAAAGTATTTAATAAGTTTGATTTATGAAATTTCATTTTAGATAAGGACTATCAAATGAAATATATTTTTACAGTTTTAGGTTTAGCTATAGCTATAGCTTTAGTTGGCTTTGCTCTTGGTGATTACATTGATACTGGAAACGTGAAAATAAAGCTCGTTAGTGTATGGATTGTGAGTGGTGATATTTTAGTACAAACCAGCCCGAAGCATAGTATCAGTGGTTTAGCTTGTGCAGTGATTACTGGTTAAAGCTAAGTAAAACCGCAATCGGATATCAGGGCACCTTATCTATGCTTTTATCTGGTCAAGCCAGTTAATCAAAGGTTACGATTTATACTGTAGATGAACAGGGAACTGATTTTTTCCCTTGGGTCGTGTAAGTACTTAAAATCTTTAGAAGTTAGTGGTTTAAAAAGGGCCGTACACCCAATAGGTGTAGGGCCCTTTTTTGGTTTTGGGGGAATGTGCATTGTCGCAATACTAGCGGTAGTAGGGGTGGCATCACTGTCCTTCAAACCCACATAAAAGCCCGATTCAACTGCGAGTAAAATCCACCCATGCGTTGTAAAGCTCAGTGGTACTACC
>Ga0115548_1002348_pt1 | contig 9895 bp, 11 predicted proteins | sample COGITO_mtgs_1004_4_FD_87187 | JGI IMG/M metagenome (GOLD analysis project Ga0115548, IMG submission 87187) | Pelagic marine microbial communities from North Sea - COGITO_mtgs_100423 | ecosystem: Environmental > Aquatic > Marine > Epipelagic | place: Germany:Helgoland, sampling site Kabeltonne...
TATATATAGCTCTTTTTTCTTTGTCACTTAACATTTTTTTAAAATTGTAATTTACATATCTTTATATCAAATTTATTTATAATTTTAACTTACTAACATCTGCAACATAAGTTCTTAGGTAACAACTATACGATTTACAATTTTGTTTATAGTTTAATATACCTATAAATTGAAAGTCCTTTTCTTTTACTAAATCTTCATATAATGTTCTTCCTTCTCGTTTTCCTTCCCTTGATGAAGAAACAACATAAAATGATTCATCTAATATCATCTCAAGTTCTCTCATAGAAGCAATAGCATTAAAGAAGATGGTATCACAGTTTAACCTAACAACTCTTGGTACTTTGGTAAGAGATTGGCACAATACAAAGAAATGTAATGATAGTGGATCATAGGAGTAGTGTCTTCCCCGAACTGCTAAATCCTCAAGAATATTCATAGATTTGGTCTTTAATTCTACTGCCATATCATCGATGATAATAGCCGTCCTTATTCGAATTTGATCACGCTTATTTACTACTTTATTGTAATTATTAATCATTTTGTAATTATCCAATAAGTCATGTAGTTTCTCAATATTTTCAAATCTACAATCTTTATCTTTTATTATATTAAATCCAGCATTGGTAGGTGAAAATAAAAATACCATATCCAATAGATTATTATCTATCATTTGTTGAATCATATACTCACACAAAACTGATTTACCTGATCGACGCTTACCTAAAAATAAATTCATAGACGATGTTGGTAGTTCTTCTATATTAAACTGTGGTATGTCACTTGTGCGGTGAGATTTATTATCACTGTCCTGCATTACAATAAAGAAAGATTTTAAAATTTAATCAAAGCGGGTAGGTCGCTAACTTGTTCATCTGATAATTCAACAGCCCCTATTATCTCTTTATTATTCATAATCTCATCTACCAAGTCAATAAATAGTTTTGATTTTGTAACTGGTTTTGGTATTTTTGGTAATGGATATTTAACTTCTTCATCTGTCACTTGTTGCTGTGAGCTTCGCACTGTCCGTTTATCAAGAAAGGTTTTTCCTGTGTCAAATTCCCTTTGTTCTAATTTGGATGCGTTTATTCTATATAAGTCTAAATCATGTGCTTCCACCCCAAGTTTGTTAGTTTTCATTAAACTTCCATAAATACCAGCTATTCCAATATCTCTTTGTGTATCACTTGTAAATATATCATTTTGTTTTAGTATTTCATCAATACCTAATGGTTGAGCTAAATCACATTTCAAACTATATTCTAATATCTTTTGACTTTCGAATAGTATTTTTGATGTCTGAGCTTTTATCATTTCATCATTTACATTTTCTTTTACACCTACTTTTTGAAAACATTGAAACATGCAATCGCCTAATAATCCTAAATAGTTATCACTTGTTAATAATCCAATAATCTCATTCTCTCTTAATTCGTCAAAGGTATATTTGGTAAATATTTCACTATAATTAGCCTTATTACCCCTTAATACTTGTAGAATTAAAGCATTAAGAGTATTATTTTCTACATTGGTATCCATTGGAATTGGTTGTCCTAAATGTACGAATCCACTGCCCATACTTCCTATATATGAACTTGGCTTACGAAATGGAATATAGGTAACAATATCATTAGCATTAAAACAACGAATCATATTAGGACAGGTTTTATTAAACATATCAATATTATCAATAGAATCTCTTATGACTCTGGGCGCTCCATAACTAATAGTATAATACACAGGTATTTTATCCAAAAGCATAAAATCGTTTTGATAAACATAATAAAGTAAAGTAGCCAAAGCACCGCCTGCCGAATGTCCAGTAAATACACAATTCACAACCGTTCCATAAAATCCTCTTATCTTTTCTTTTATCTCAAAATAGTATTTTGCTAATTCTTTCATAAACCCTGCGTGTCCAGTTAGTTGTGCTTTGTCATCAGGTAAATCAATATCAAACTCGGTAAATTCTTTAAGTTTGGTATTTTCACCCAATATATCAGCAACACTACAATCCACAATCATATTTTTAATAGATTCGTATGATGATTTTAATGTTGAAAAATCATTTTTAGTTCCTCTTATAGCAACATATAATGTTGAACCTATTTTCCTAAATATAATGGGGAACTCACCTTCTAATAAATCCTTACCTTTTTTTTGTGGTTCATAAGATTCTTTACATAAATCTATTGTAATATCAAAGGCTTCAAATAAATCTATATTTATATCCATATCTTTTTATAAGATTTTAAAAATCTTTAGCAAACTTTTTGTAATCTTTTTTCTAAAAAGATCTTAATTGTAATCATGTAATTCACTAACATTAAAAACCAAATCAACCCAAATTAATCTACCATTTGATACACCAGTCTTATCAAATTGTGCAGGTGTGTAATTTCCTGTTAGGTTTCTGTAATAGGTACGAACATTAAATGCTTGCTTGACATCTTCACTATTAAATATTTGGTTAAGTTGATATGTTTGTAACGCTGGACTATCAGCACAAGGAACAATTAAATTGTTAGTTCCTTGATTTGTTATATTTTCATATCCATTTAAAATATCTAAATCAAAGTACAAAGCACCAAAAAAAGGATTTCCAGCTGTTTCATTTTTACTAATAGTAACTCTTACCAGTTCAAGTTTTTGTGCTAATAGCTCCTTTGGTAGAGTAATATTCTCATTAGCGGATTGTATTCTTATGTTTAAAATAGGCATTTGTTATAATAATTGTTAAGAAAATAAAATAAAGTAGTTTTTTATAAAATAAAGTAATTTAATTCGTAAGGGAGGTAGCCATGCGCCCAGAACTGGATACGGTGCTAACAATCTTTAAGGTCCTCTCACATACAACAATATCGAATTTAGTCTCAGCAGCAACAGCAGCTACATCAAAATACACTCTAATAACAGGGTTGTTTAATTCACGAAGAGATACGGTATTAGATTGGTCACCACTACCAAGATGTTCCCATAGACCAACTTGTACTTTTGCTACATTACGAGTATTATCTTGAGGACCTCCAATAGAAAAACCATTTTCACATAATTTAGAGTAATAAAGTTCTTCACCGCTTAAATCAAATATGCTCTGGCCTGATGCAGTCATTTCAATACGACTAATAGCCAAAGGAGCAGAAGCCACAGTAGTGTTTTGTTTTCGTACAATAACAAAGAAGTCATTTACGCAATCAGTATTACGAAGTTCAACAGGCGTACCATTAACACCATTGTTAGTAGCACCAGTTGCTAAGGTTGCAACTGCCACATTTTCATCATAGAAACCGGTTGTCATCACATTGAGCTCGGGTTCAGAATAATTTTGAGTAAGAATTTCACTAAAGTCACTTTCGTTGTATGCTTTGTATCTCATTTTTAAATAACATTCAGTAATAGCGGATGTACCAGCAGTAACATTAGAAGGGTTAGCACCAAAGCGTAATCGAATACTCATAGGTTCATTGAATTGAAGGTTAAGATTGGTATTAATATCCTTAAAGAAACCAAAAACAAGAGGAAGACAAAAGAGATGACTGGCGGCGGCAGTTCGGGCATCAACAAGAGTTTTGGATAAAGGATAGTATTGAGAGGATTGTAAATCACTAAGTTGAGCAAGGATATCTCTGTTAGTAAGAGTGTCAATTACTTTACTGGCGGATAGAAGTTCAATTCTATCAATTACATCCAAAAAATCATAGGCAGCGGTTGCTCCAGCTGCACCGACTTTGGTATAACAGAGTAGAATTTGTTGAGCAATTCCATATTTCATTAGGTCAAAGGTAATGCTTTGAGATGCTCCAATGGTTCCACTGGATTTTTGGGTTTCGGTATATACGGTAGCCGCCGAAGGGTAGATGGTCTTGGTGGAATATACGTTAGGGTTCATACGAGATTCAGAGGCGTTGATAGTGTTAATTAGGGCAGAATTCGAATTGCTATTGTTTATGATAGAAGACATGGTTTTATAATATTGGTCAAGAAAAAAAAATAATAAAAAAATAATATTTGAATAGATTATGGGTGCTTATATTAGTTCAGAAGATTTAAGGATTTTAGAGGATTCTTCCTATTATTCATTTCCTTATAATTCGCAGTTAAAATTAAGTGCTTGGTCAGGACACAATGCTAAGAATTTTGATTATTATAATGGAAATCGGTTTTGTAAAATAAGTAGGAGACACTATCCTGAATATACACGTGGAATTCTGTTTGGCTATTGGTACAGTGGCGAGCAATGTAATCCTACCGATAGGTACGCTCCTGAGCCTATTCCTTGCGGATACAATCCTATTGAAACAATAGAAGAAGAGGACAGTGAGAATCTCACTTACACAAGTGACTTAGAGAGGGAATTTTAATCCTTTTTTTTTACTACACATTTTATTATTTTTTGTTTTAAATCCTTAAGAGTTTGTATTATATTGTCAATTACCGTTATTATATTCATTTATTATCTAAAAATAAAATAAAAATGATTCATCAAATATTTATAGATATTGGTAAAGGGAAATCATATTTAGATAATCCTATTTATAAAAAATGTGTAGAAGAAAATAAAAAACAATCCTTACAACATAAGATTTGGAATGAAAAAATGTTAGATGATTTATGTAAGGAGCATTATCCTCAGTATTTTGAATTTTGGAAGAGTTTTCCTCACCCTTTTTGGAAAATTGATTTTGGTAGGTATATGTTATTACATCACGAAGGCGGTATTTATATAGATATGGACGATATTATTACAGAGCCTATTGTGTTAAATAGAGATATTGTAACAATTTTTAAAAGAAAGAATTCAAGAATTGAGTTTAATAATAATATAATTCATTTTCAAGATAGGAATAATTATAAAAGACTAATGGATTATTGTTTAGAAAGAAATGTTAAATGCCTAATGCCTACCAATTGGAAACAAAGAAGATTCTTTTATATTGTTGGTCAAAGGGCTTATCATTCGTTTGTTAAACTGGTTTTGGAAAAGGAAATGAAAAATACAATAGAATTTAATGGGTTTGATACTAATGCTTGGTTGTTTATATTTTAAATGTGGGGTGATTTCGCTGAAAGTGGGGTGATTTCGCACTTTTTATAAAAGTATTCTCATGTACCTCATATTGAAATAGTTTTTGGAAAACAGCGAAAACGCCCCTCTTTCAGCGAAAACGCCCCCCTCTATTCCTCATCTTCACTTTCCTCTTCACCCTCCACATCCTTTAACTTGTAATGAAGTAGTACATTTAACATCTCCTTTTTATTTACCCTTTTCCTTTTTCTAAAGAATCTACTAAGTTGTGGATCTTCCTCCAATTTCTTTACATATTTCGGAACTGTTAAATCCTTGATTTCTTTTTTTGTTAATAATCTATAATATTCATGATCTTCTTTCATAGCCCTAATTATATCTTTCACTAGCACATAATCATCTTTAGATTTCTCACAATATCTATGAATTGTTTCAAGAAAAGTATTGTTGTCGTGAATATATTCTTTAGTTCTATCTTTTACAGATTTACATACAATAAATGATGATAAATTATAATAAGTCTTTTGATTCTCAACCATATAATCATATAAATAATAGAACAAATCGCTACAATGTTCTTCTCTCCATTCATTTGTTTCATAAAGAGTATTAGCTTGATGATATCCAGTAGGATTGGTTTCTTTATCATAAGGAGTATCGAAACTACTAACACCGTCTTTTGTTTTAAAAGTAGAAGCAAAGAGTAAATCAATTAATCTTCTTTCAATTGAATATCCAGTATCTCCATCTAATTTACATCTTTTATTACATTCTATAATTTTAATTCCACCCATCTTTGTTTCAGTGTTATTACTATAATTCTTACGAGCATTAATAGTATCTTCACCAGTCATTTCTTTGATTGTTGATACTTGTAGTTTATCTCTTTCATTTGGTTCAGTATAAACACAAAACCGTTTTTTATCACAATTGGCTAAACTTGGATTTGATCCACCTTTATTAGGCATACACAAATCACTACAAGCCCCCTTGTAATAATAATCATTATGTAAATGTTTGAAGCAATTATCTAACATTCCTTTACCATTTGATCCACTACCATTAAATACAATAAACTTTTGTAATACAACACCATTAAAACTATTAATAATAATATCCAAATAAGTCTTTTTCATTTCAGAATCTGGAAAAACACTATTAATAATTTCGTTCCATAATGCTACCTTTTCCTCGTTTCTATCATTTAAATGACAGCCATACATAGTACAATAATCATGTTTGACTCTTTCTCTATATCCAAGTGTTCTTAGATCAATGGTCTTGTTTTTAAAATGATAAAGATAATCAATACTATCAAAATTAATATTCCCTTGTTGATTACCCAATACTTCACACACAAAAGTAGTTGCTACATTTTGCCTCCAAGTATTGCAATTAATATAGCGTTTTAATATTTCTAATTTAGTTTTTCTTATTCCATCACTTGATTCGTCAATTAAATCCATAGAGTATTTTTTATTAAGTAATTTTCCCAAATTAAATTTAATCAAGCATAGTTTATCATCTCTCTTCCAAAGTTTTGATTTCTCACAATAACAATAGACCTCATTTTTCCCTTCATAATTATTGACCACAACATTATCACAAAATAATTCAAAAAAGTCATTTGCTGGACTAACAATTTCATCAAGACAATTTGTTTTAGAATTAGTTACTTTAATTTTATCCCAAGTTTCATCAAACATATTGCCATTCTTAGATGACTTTTTTGATAGTGTTCTTGCTTCTTCTTTATATTCCTCTCCAAATGTTTTTTTAATCCATAGTAAAGTATCCCACCAGTCAGGGTATTTCTCTACTTTTTCAACTGGTAAATTTAAAATCAATTCATTAATTTTAGGATCTGTTTTTGGATTGGTCTTTTTAATTTCCATATTAATATTTTCCTCCTTTTTAATTTTTGGAATTTCGTAAAAAGGAATTTTATCACTAACATTTTTAATAATACTATCTTTATGTTCCCACGCCCATTGACCAGATAAAATTTCAATAGCTGGATAGGGGGTATTTTGATTTCTATTAACACGAAACGGTTGTCCATTGTTTCTAAAATAAAAGTGATAACCTCTTTTTTTTGTAGTTGATTTTTTATATGGTAGTATTTTTTTTAATGATTCAACATAGTTAATGGATTCTTCACTATATTCCTTATCATCTTCAAAATCTACATCAATCACACATAATTCCTTATTTGTATGAATTGCAATATGACTGGCTTTGATTTTTCTCCTTTTTTCTAACTCTTCGATTGTTATATTGTTTCTAAAATCATCATCTTTTGCTTTTGTAATATTATTATTAAGTTGTTTCCTCCATTTACCATTTTCATCTTTTGTAATAACTAGTTCAATAGGCTGCCAATCAAGATTATGTTTAATAGCAAAATCCTTAATATTCATTTTTTTGGACATAATATAAATTGTATATTACAACATATATTTAAATCAAAATTATTCTTTAAATAGGAATCTATTTATTGTACCTAACGGTAGGATTACAATGCTCCATTGTACCTAACGGTAGGATTACAATGCTCCATTGTACCAAATACTTGCGTTAAAATCAGCAAAAAAAGGATTATCTCCTTCAATAGTATAACCCTTTTTATAGATTCTTAATAAATCATCAGGAATTATATTATGGCGTTTTAGTACTCTTTTTAGCATATAGTGTCCTGTAGAATGAAACACCAATCGCCCTTTCCAAGAGGAAGGTAACGTTTTAGATTTTTCATAAAAACTTATTTTACTATGATTTGCTATTTCCATAAAAAGGGGGTTATTTTTACGACTTCCTAATAATGCATTATAGGGTAATTTTCGTGTATCATCATGCCATGTTGTAAATATCTCAGATTTGTCTAATAATGAGTCAAAATTTTTAATAGGATACATATCTAAATCTAAATAAATCCCCCCTTCGTGATGAAGAATTAAATAGCGTATAAAATCCGCTTTCATAATAGGTTGAGTAAAATCATTCCATAAATCAATAAACTCAGGATAAACATTCTCAACAAGATTTTCACAATCTTGATTAGTCCATAGTTTATATTTCCATTTTAGACATTTTAGACATTTTTTGGTTTGTTTTTGACATTTAGAATAAATAGGTATATCACTAATATTAGGCGTATCAAAACCTAGAAATACTTGATGTAATATTTTAGGAATCATATATTTTTTCTTAATTTTTTAATTTCTACAAAACTATATTTATCCGATTTTGACCTTGAAGACCAATTTGCTACAATATTTCTACTTACTGGAAAACTACAAATAGATTGAGTTTTAATAAATCTATTAATAACCTCCACCGATTCATATAAACTATTAGTAATAATAGGATTATCTTGTGATTTAAACATGATTTGATATTTCATTTACTATGTATTAAACAACTATTAGCTTTAAATTAAGATTTAAAAATCTTATAAGCAAAGGGTAAGTGACAGTGATTTCTAACAAACCTTTACTCAAACTGGATTAATATCTACTCCTATATATTGTCTATTTAATTGTGTTGCTATATTACCTACGAATTTATTACAACAAGTCATATCTAATATAGTATCGTTTTCGTTACTGTAAGTTTTTATAAAGAATTCTATCATTTTTTTAGATATTGTCTTACCACCTCTAACTTCTATCTTAAAATCTAAAAAATTTGTAGGATATTTACCTATTTGTATTTCTTCTTTAAAAGTTCCTACTCTGTTTCCATAATAACTACTTTTGCTAAATTTCTTTCGTTTTTTGATAAGATTGTTTCCTATCATTTGAGGGTTGTAGGTATGTTTATTTTTATAGTAAATAAATATTTCTTCTGTTGTTCTTAATGGTGCTAATTTTGCTCTAAAAAATCCTGTTGAATTATTTTTTTTCCATATATAATGATATTTAGGACGCTGTGTTTCTAATAAAGTATAAGTAAAAGGCATGGATGCGTGTAATGCTACTACTCCATTAGGTTTTAATACTCTCCATATATCATCCCATAAATTTACCCAGTCTAAAGGTTTATCCCATTCATTTTTTGTAATTCCGAAGGGTGGATTTGTGTAAATAAAATCAATAGAATTATTTTCAAGTTCTTTAATTACTTTGTGAATATCTCCAATAATATACATATAAATGAGGAAAACATATTTTTCTAAAATTCACTATCCATATCAAAGTCATTTCCAGTAGCATCACCCTTTTGATATTCACCAACTCTAACTTCAAAGAAATTGGATTTTGGCCTCAAACTAATTAATTCCATAAAATCAAATGGATTTCCAACATTATATATTTTTCCATAACCTAATTGGGTACATAATCTATCAGCAACAAATTTTATATATTCAGACATTAAATCACTATTCATACCTATTAATTTACAGGGTAATGATCTCGTTATAAATTGTATTTCAATTTCAACTGCTTCCTTAATTATATTATTAAATTCAATTAATGGTAGTTTGTTTTCAAGTTTGCTGTATAATAGACAGGCGAAATCCGTGTGAATGCCCTCATCACGACTAATTAATTCATTTGAGAATGTTAGACCTGCCATCAACCCCCTCTTTTTTAACCAATAAATAGCACAGAAGCTACCACTAAAAAAGATACCTTCCACCACAGCAAACGCTATTAATCTCTTAGCAAAACTACTTTGTTTATCTGCTATCCACTTGATTGCCCAATCTGCTTTCAGTTTAACAATAGGATGATTATCAATAGCATTGAGTAATTCATTCTTATCTTCTTGGTCGTCTATATAAGTATCAATTAATAATGAATAGGTCTCAGAATGTATGTTTTCATTAAATATTTGATAGGCGTAAAAACTTCGTGCTTCTGA
>Ga0115548_1002362_pt1 | contig 9850 bp, 6 predicted proteins | sample COGITO_mtgs_1004_4_FD_87187 | JGI IMG/M metagenome (GOLD analysis project Ga0115548, IMG submission 87187) | Pelagic marine microbial communities from North Sea - COGITO_mtgs_100423 | ecosystem: Environmental > Aquatic > Marine > Epipelagic | place: Germany:Helgoland, sampling site Kabeltonne...
GCCTGGTATTCCCGCTGGGAATCGACTACGCAGCCGCAGGCGAAGACCCCACCCAGATCACCCTCTGGGTTCGACTAACTCACACAAGTGTGTCACCATGCGCAGCCTGGTATTCCCGCTGGGAATCGAACCCAGATCGACTATTTAGGAAACAGTTGTTCTATCCATTGAACTACGGGAACTTCTACCAGTGCCAGAGCGGGATAAAGAGGATTTTAAGCAGTAAAACTTGGAGCTAAAATATCTACTAAAAGACACTTTTTACCGAGTTTAAGCCATACTTTAGTCATACTTTTGGTCATACTCTACAATGAGGACACGGGAGGGGGTTGCGCCCCAACCGTCAGTGGCACATTGCATCAATATAATCAGCCCCCAAGAAAAAAATTCTTAAAAAAATTAAACTCTGCAATCCACTTCTTGCGGGTCTTTGAGGCCGATCTGTTGGCGTCTCACCTGCTAAGGCTGCTAATGCCTGTGTGAATCCATCTGAACCACGACGAAACAAACACGACCATACGCGTGAAATTGATTCTTACGCTACATAAATCCAAGTAGCTGCTCAGGTAGATACCAGAAGGTAGGCTCTAGTGCAAAGTCACTAAGTTCATGCGAATGTAATTATTCCGTGCGGGCGTGATGCCACACTGGCAAGCGGGCGAATGGGATTCCCGGCACGGGATCGAGGAAGCCACAGAAGGTATACCGAACTCGACACTTGACAGGGATAAGTTAATTAATAACGACGTTATTAGTTAACAGACTATACGTATCTTATTTCAACGACTACCCAAATACAAACATATGAATTATATTAGTTTAACTTTTATGTGCCTGCTTACAATTTGCCATACAGTATGTGCTGGTGGTTGGGGCACTGGTGGTATCGTTCAGACCGATTTAGGCGGGACTGAAAGCGGACAAGCTATTTTTGTCCAATCTGACGGTAAAGTTATTGTCGCAGGTCAGTATAACGACAATATTGTTGCGCTTCGTTATAATGCGAATGGCACCCTGGACAATACATTCGGCACAAATGGAGTGACCGTGGTGCAATACCCCCTCGGTTCGAGTATTGCCAATGATGTAGTAGTCCTATCTGACGGTAAAATACTACTTGTTGGTACTACGTATAATACATCCACAACAGACGTGGCTTTGGTTAAATTGAATAGCAACGGATCACTTGACTCAACATTTGCTGGAGGTGGTAAAATCAGAACCGATTACCAAGGAGCTAATAATACCGGAAACCAGTTATTGATTGGCGACAATGGCGAAATCTACGTCCTTGAGGGGAGTGGTGTGCCATCCATACACAATTACACCCCTGATGGCGTCTTAGATACTACTTTCGATGGCGATGGGATAAAAAATTTAGTGGGCAATCCTGCATCTGTATCTTCCTCCGCGACAATCTCTCGCGCCAGGGGCTTTGCTTTTTCAGGTCCGTCATCTGGTGAAAAATTTCATTACTCAGAGACGTCCTCGGTTTCACCAAGTTCAGGTTGGGACGAGTTTAGGCAATTCAGCATTAGTTACCTAGCAGATGGCATTAGCTCGCTAACTTTAAGCTTTCCACCAGAATTTTTTTATCCGAACGAAGTAGACAGATTGTACTATATTTCAAGTACACTAAATAAAAGACCTTATTTTCCATCTTTTGCAACATTCTTTTCTCAAGGGGACTATAACCCGGGTCGGCTTTCAATAGCAGCTGACTATGACGTTGGATTTTACGTAGGCAATACCTATCACCAAATAGAGAATATACGTGGTGCGAATCGACTTAATCTTGATGATCTTAAGGGTTCAACTATGTGGATGCCAGATCTCACTCTTTTTGTAACATACGGAAAAAAGATTGGACATTATACCGCAGCGGGAAATAAAATCACTACATTCGGAATAGGCGGAGATATTAATACTCCAGTTTATACCGTCGAACTAGCTCCCTATGATGATTCGCGCGTAATCCAATTAGCGACTTCTTCTAATGATATTTATTTGGCGGTATTTAACGCTGACGGAAGCCCTTACATTAACACGCCCCCTTCAGTTACCAGTTCGACGACCGTTAGCGGTGAGGTTCAAATCCCTCTCGAATACATCATAACTGCCACTAACGATCCGATTAGTTACAGTGCAGCGGATCTACCGATAGGTCTTTCACTCAATACTTCAAGTGGAACGCCGAAGGTCGTTGGCACGCCGACTCAGTCAGGAACATTTGTTGCCACAATTTATGCCACCAACTCCGGCGGCACGGGAGAAACGCAGGTTACATTCGAGATCGCAAATACTTCCCAGACTATCACTTTTAATAACCCTGGTGCTAAAGTTCTGGGTGCGTTACCTTTTGCGGCAGACGTATCATCCAGTTCGGGTCTTCCAGTTGTGGTAGCAGCTACATCAGGTCCAGTGACTGTAATCGACAATACGATTTATCTAACTGGTCTTGGTCTCGCCACGTTGACAGCCAGCCAAGCTGGAAGCGACGACTTTGCACCTGCGGACGATGTTAGTATTTCTTTTTCAATCGTTCTGGCAGCCGAATCTCCTACAATTGTAACAAATCCCACAAATGGAATTTCCACGGCTGGTGCTTCTGCCGTCTTTTCAGTCGCAGCGAGTGGTGCTGAGCCCTATGAATATCAGTGGCTTAAAAATGGTGTGCCAATTGATGGAGAGACTTCCAGTCTTCTTGTTTTAAACAGCGTCGGTTATTTCGACGAAGCGCAATATAGCTGCAGAGTATCGAACTCATTTGGTGACTCGACCTCTGTTGCTGCTTCGCTGAACGTTACCGCTAATCCTAATGCACTAGATAGTGACGGTGATGGCATTTCAGATCCGCTGGAAACCTATCTGGCACCTTTCGGCCTCGATCCAAATGTTGATTCTACCGCTGCTTGGGAACGTCTGCAGGCCATGGTTTCTGAGCAAGGCCTAGGTGATGGCTATACTGCAGAACAGATGCGGAATTTGGCATTGGGGGCCCCTGTCATTCAGAGAGCAGAAAATGGTAATTTCAGCCTACGTATGAATTTACTATCATCTGGCGATTTGGAGTCTTGGGACGTGTCAACACTTGAAAATGGCGATGTTGCAGTAGATCAGGGCGCGATTGATGTAACGCTAAATCCTGCCGATCAGAGTGTTCAATTTTACCGTATCAGTGCTGCAGGCGAATAGTAAGTCAGTCGAACCGCACAGTGAAATCCAGTTAAACTAGGCCCTTTGCGGCTCTACCTGAGACTGTGAATGGCATCGTAACCCGTAAACCGACACACCTAAGTGAGGCTGTGGCATGTATCGTATCCAGCCATAAACAAACACACCCTACAGGCGAGGTTTATAAAGGGGAAGAGAGGCTGAGGGACTAGCCCTCGCTCTCTTAAAACCCTTCGGGTTATATAGGGCTTCGCCATTCACTAGACCCTAGACTCTAAGCTTATATATAACTTCTTCTCTCTTATATAATATAGGGGGCAGTAGTTACACGTGTTGAGTAGTTACAAATCGAGTCCTCTGCCTTATATAGGGAGCAGTAGTTACATGGTGAACGCTTGCCCAGTAGTTACGCTACCTTCTCCGAGTAGTTACAAACGACAGGGGCAGTAGTTACAGAACTCAAGTTGTCAGAGTTGCGCTTCCTCTGAACCAGAATGAGACTCCCAGCCATACCAGCTTTCACAGCTTCCTCTGAGTAGTCTCCAGCTCTTAGTTGCTCTAGGTTGGCGATAACTCCCTTGAGTCCACGAGTCACCTTTGCGTGCGGCGCCCCCCTGGTCTCAACACCCAATGATCTACAGATGTCTGCCGCCTTTGGTTCGTCCCCAGGCAGTAACTCCCATATTACCCAAGTCCTGAGCATATTTAGATTATTGCGAGGGCTACCGCCTTTCTTTTTTTGCACTGGTGGATCAACCTTCTCTTTCGGGAATGCATCAGGCGACAGAGTCAGGATCTCTTCGTCGATATACTCATCGAACTGAGTAGCATCAGACAGCAACAACTCCATTTCTGAGGACGTGCAGCCATTGGCAAGGTCAGCCCAGTCATCTCCGTCCATTAATGGAACTCTTACGCGGACCTGGAAGGCATGAGGCTGAAGCCATTGATACCACCGGAGGGCAGCGTCAATGCCAGCAGTGTCCGCTTGGGCATAGATGGTGCAGGTCATATTGGCAAACCTCTCGGCATGCTCTGCTGTTGTCGTCGTGGTAGCTGAAGGCATACAGATGGGAATGGACCTGTCGTGAGACACTCCGTGCATCACAGCTATTAAGTCCTTCTCACCCTCGCAGAACACAGCTTCGTCCACTTCTCCGTACACAGCAGTTGGATGAATTGCGGAGAGACCGATTGGCAGCTTGTGCCAGTCGTTTGGAGTGACACTCTTTAGGGATCCAAACTTCTCTCCATTCAACTTCCGTGACGTTGCTGACTTAGTGCTTTGGTCGTACAGGAAGAAACAGTCGGTCTCTGGATAACTGCCATTTCTTCCATAGCGAAACAGAGTGCCTGCACCAAGAATGCCGCGGTCATAGACTCGTCTAATTCCTCCAGTTCCGATTACTCCAACGACTGAGGCGACCAGCTCGGCGTGTAGGTGTGTAAAGACATCCATCTTGACGTTCTTTAACCTGCCCGATGATTCGGCAGATGACTTGACTTTAGGCTTCTTAAACAGGTTGAGGTTTAGCTTACGATCAATCAAAGCCGCTGCGTCGCCGTTACCGGTAAGACCACAGCCAAGCTTAACGAAGATGATCATGTTACCAGCATCGCCTGTTGCATGATCCTTAAAGCACCAGTGTTGATCAGACTTATCACGAAACAGACTAAATGAGGGTTTAGAGTCATCACGGAATGGACTGCGATAGCTGCCACTCCCCGAAGGGGGCACAACTGCGCGCCCCCCCGAGTCTTTCAGTGATAGTCCAGTGATCGATAACGCGTCAGAGATCGAACATCGGCTGGCAATCTCCTCGAAAATCGAGCTACTCATGCAACCTCCTTTTCTTCGCCATTGCATTGCTCGTTTTCTGTCAGCCTTGCATCAACTTTACCCCTATTTCTTGCCACTGAAGGCCTTTTAACACTCCAACCCTTATGATCCATCAAGCTGACTAGTTCGAAGGACTCAGCGTCCAATTTCATCATAATTCTTTCCAGTGACTTTTTCGCATTAGTCGAGCAGGTAAAGCGCCTCCGAAAGATCCAAGGCGACTCGGCATTCAAGGGCGTCCCAGTAATTGACCATGGGCTACTTTTCTCGCTCGCTCGGTGGCGTAGCTTTGCAGTCAATGAAGGTTCATCCGATTGAAGGCGCCAATATCCAGAGCATTCCAATTCAGCGAAGATCGAGGTTTCGTAATGAATATCCATTACGCGGCTCTCCCTAATTTGAACTTTTCGAGCATTTCATTCACATCGCTTAACGCGTAGCGAATGACCCGCTGATTTAATTTAATTGGGTGCAAATGGCCTGAGCATTCGTATCTCGATAAAGTGCGGCGCGACAAACTGAGCATTGCTCCGACCTCTTTGGGGGTAAGTAGATTATTTTTCATAATTTTGGATGGCATCCAAAAAAAACCTAAAATATCTCCTTGTAATCTAACTTGATCTGTTGTCTCTTACAGCTGCTAAGCGATGTGGAAACACATTCAAGAAAGGATCAATGGAACTATCTGTTGGTTCTTTTTTTGTGCCTATATTTTAGCGGCAATTTGTATTTGCTTTCTAGAGTTAGAAAGTGATCCGCCGCTAATGAAGATCCTGGACTTTCGAGATTGTGCTGTCAAATAAATGAACACCGTATATCGTATATTTTCCATAAAATCACACTATATGTAGTGTTTAGTCTGAAGTTTTTAGCAGCAAATCATAGGATAATTAAATCTTAAGAAGCTTCACATCAGATACTTACACGATTAAAGGGCGGCTAAATGTCTATTTGGCTAATATTTATTCACGTTATTCGAAAAGTGGTCGCGGCTCAAAAAATTGCCCTTAGTCCTGCAACTTTCTTTGCAAACCACCGACTTCGTTATGCTGCAAAAACAACAGTGCCGCAGGCGATTGCCTTTCCGATGATTAGCAGGCGAATTTCACCAACTTTGAGGCCATCAAACTCTTCGGCGTAATCGCCCAGAATGCCTTCGCCTGGGTACTAGTTGCTGCGCCTTCGTAATGCTCCTTGATTACGCTTGGGCTATTCCCTGCGGCGGTGGCTGTCTTGTATATGTCGCCACAATCTCGCACAAAGTAAGTGATAAAAGAGTGCCTAGTCACGTCCTGCGGCCATTTCCTTAGCTGGGGGGCCGCTTCCAGTTCCTTCTCTTTGTTGGAGTTAGTGATTCCTCCCTTGAAGCCCGCCCCTCTGCGCACGACTGAAAACTTGCGTCTAAAATTGGCGGGATAAATTGGTTTTGAGCGGTCACACTCAGCCAGCAACTCTACAAGATTCGGCATCATTTTCACCGTGCGCTTTACTCCAGTTTTACCAGCAGGAACTTGAATTTCATTGTCCTCAAAGTTCACGCCATCCCAGGTCAGCTTCTTAAGCTCTGAGTCTGGACGTAAGCCAGCGAAGAAGGCAATGGACAGAAAGGCCAGTAGATCCCCGCTTGAGTTCTCCATGCCACTCAGAATTAACGCCTCAACCTCTTTCGGCTTCAGGAACTCTGGATCTCTAAAGACCTTCACTCTGTCTATGCCATCCACTGGATTCTCAGCACAAAGGTTCTGTTTAATGCACCACTTAAAGAAGCCAAACAACTCAGTCCTGATATTGTTGAATGACTGCGCCTTGTAGCCGCTTAGATAAGCTTCGATGTCGCCGTGCAAGACTTCATCCACGGCCTTGTTACTAACAGACTCAGCAAACCGCTTGCAGGTGCTCTTAAGTTGCCTTGTCGTGCGCTCAGACTTCCCTGCTTTCTCCTTGCTCTCAAGAAACTTGAAGATCGCCTCATCTAAAGCCAGGCCGCTGGTGTGCTTGTAGTTGTCACGATAAAAGCCAACAGCTCCAAGCAATGTATCGCCCTCGCCCAGAAGCCTGAAAGCGGCCTGCGCGTCTTCAAGTTGCGCCTCGGTCAACTTAGTTGCAATGGTTCGCAGACCACCGTCAGCAACCTGTAAAGACAGTGAGTGCCTGAAGGCATCCGCTTTCAGCTTTGTTTTGAAATTCTGACGAACCCTAGCCCCGTCAAACTTGTAGCCAGTCACCAGCCAAGTGCTGCCTCGCTTACCAATAACCTCTTCAACTTTGAAGCGCTCAGTCTTCTTTTTCCATGCAGGCTTTCTGGTCTTTTTGGGTGTTATATTTTGCTCCATAGTCACAAAATTAGACATACTTTACTTAAACCCTCAATAACAAAGGCACGCCAGCAGTTTAGGAAACAGTTGTTCTATCCATTGAACTACGGGAACGAGAATCAGATGCGCCGAACCTAGGCTCCTCGAACAAACGATCAAGCTCAGAGATAGATAAAGCTTAGACTTGGCAAACTGGTGAACATTCGCACAGTCAACCGTAATGACACCAGAAGATGCACTGCAAAAGTATTTCGGCATGCCCGCGTTTAGGGAACCGCAAGGCGATATTATACGCGCAGTGCTGGAGGGGAAGGATACGCTCGTTGTGATGCCAACCGGCGGCGGTAAGAGCCTCTGCTTTCAGTTGCCTGCACTGCTGTTACCTGGCGTCACCTTAGTCGTCTCGCCATTGATCGCACTGATGAAAGATCAGGTCGATGCCCTGCAAGCACGCGGCCTGCCAGCTGGCTTACTGAATAGCTCACAAACTCTGGAGCAACAACAGGAAACACTCGATGGCATCCGCAATCGCACACTGAAACTCGTTTACGTCGCGCCCGAGCGCTTTCGCTCACAATCATTTCTCAATGCACTGTCGAAAGATGCGATCAGCTTGTTCGCGATCGATGAAGCACACTGCCTCTCGCAGTGGGGGCACGACTTCCGCCCCGACTACATGCGCCTCGGCGAGGCGCGCAAAGCCATCGGTAATCCGCCGTGCATTGCATTGACCGCGACGGCGACGCCGGATGTGCAGCTCGACATCAAGAAGAGCCTCGAAATGGAGGATGCCGCCGAGTTCGTCGCAGGATTTTCGCGTGACAACCTCAGCTTCAAAGTGCGTCAGGCCAACTCTGACAATGATAAGATGCAAGCGCTACAGGCACTGATCAAGCAGCACACCACTGGCATCATTTATTGCGCAACGCGTAAATCGGTCGATGCCGTGGCGGGTAAAATCGAGCATTTAACTAGCTCTGTCATACGTTACCACGGCGGCCTCTCTGATCGGGACCGCAGTGCCGCGCAGGAGCGCTTCATGAGCGGCGGCGCCAACATCGTGGTCGCCACGAATGCCTTCGGCATGGGCATCGATCGCTCCGACATCCGCTTCGTCTGCCACTACGAAATGCCCGGCAGCGTCGAGGCCTACTATCAGGAAGGCGGACGCGCCGGGCGCGACGGCAAGCCCTCCGTGTGTGAAATGCTTTTTTCCTATGCGGACAAGCGCGTGCAGGACTTTTTCATCGACGGCGCCAACCCCGGCAAAGCACTGATCGCCGAAATCTTTGACCTACTCTGCGCGGAAAGTGACGCGCAGCACGAAGTGCGACTACCCGTGGACGATCTCTGCGACCGCATCGGCCGCAAGGTCAATCCCATGGCAGTCAGCACCGCCATCTCGGTATTGGCTCGGCAAGGCTGGATCGAACGCTTCGACATACCCGGCAAGCGACTGAAGGGCACACGCATCAAGCAACTCGGGCAAAGTGGCAACAGCCTACCGATTGATGGCCAAGCGCTGGCGCTTAAAGCGGCTCGCGACGAAGAACGACTCAAGACCGTGATCAACTTTTCGTATGCGCAAAGCTGCCGCCAGAAATGGATCCTCGACTACTTCGGTGAGCGTAACGGTGAAAACTGTAAACGCTGTGACAATTGCAAACAGGCCAATAATAGCGCCGCCCGCGAGCCGAGCAAAGACGAATTCACGCTCGTGCAAAAAGCCCTCAGCGGCGTGGCACGCATGAGTCGTCACCTCGGCGCCGACGAGTGGGCCCCGCGCTTTGGCAAACGAAAGATCATCCAATGCCTACTCGGCAGCCAAAGCGCCGCGATCCGCGACAGTGGCCTCGACGAACTATCCACACACGGCATCCTTAAACGCGAAGGCAGCGCCTACGTGGATGCGCTGTTCGAATGCCTCGAACGCGCTGGTCTCGTGCAACCCGTCGTCGAAGGCAACTACCCTCTACTCCAATTAATGCCGATGGGCGCCCGCGTTATGCGTGGCGCAGAACGTATCGACCTCGAACTGCCCGAACGCACCGCAGGGGCGCTTAGCCAGAGAAGTGGCAGCTCAACCACTCACGCCAAACGTAAAGACAGTGAAGCGGGAGGCATACTGGATCGCCGTCTTTATGGACTGTTGGTCGGACATCGTGCCAAGATGGCCGCTAAAACCGGCAAACCTGCATTTACTGTGTTTCCTAATTCGGTGCTCGTAGAGCTCGCCAATCAGAAGCCTCAAACCGAACAAGAGGCCCTCGATATCAAAGGAATTGGGCCCGCAAAATTGAAATCCGTCCTGCCAGAGTTCTTAGAAGTCATCCGACTAAACGAATAAGCCACTGACAGGCAGTGCCTTGCAATCAAATTAAAACAACCAACGCGGGCGAAAAATTTACTTGCACCCGTGACTGGAACACCTACTTTCCTTCGCTTTATGAGCACAGACACTAAGAAACTCAATCGCTCCCGCAACCCGATGGACTTCACGTTCAACGATGTGGAGCAACTA
>Ga0115548_1002363_pt1 | contig 9849 bp, 8 predicted proteins | sample COGITO_mtgs_1004_4_FD_87187 | JGI IMG/M metagenome (GOLD analysis project Ga0115548, IMG submission 87187) | Pelagic marine microbial communities from North Sea - COGITO_mtgs_100423 | ecosystem: Environmental > Aquatic > Marine > Epipelagic | place: Germany:Helgoland, sampling site Kabeltonne...
CTTATAGCAATTGAATATTTAAATTACTTTCAAATACTTTTAATTACTTTAAGAACCCACTGAGAATCATTCTATGGATTGCACGATTTATTCCTATTCGCTTAAGTCCCTAGCCATCTACGTTATATAACGCAGTGGTTAATGGGCGAGGGGAGGGTGTTGGTCGTCTGGCTGGGTTGTTATAGTTATAGCTATAGTGATTGAAACCTTAAATGTCATAGTTTAGATGTTGGTAGATGTTAATGAGTGAGTTGACTGACGCTTTTACTTAGCGTCATGGAGAATAACGCCCATTGTGTGACGGTAGCCTTTTTTAAGCTCACTAACACCGTGACGTATAGTTGCACGATAATAGCCTCTAGTACCTAATTTAGGTTTGTAATTGACGGCAATAATTGCCGCCTCACCTTGCTCTAGGTTTAATACATGGGCTCGGCTTTGCATTCGTGGGCGCTGCTCAGTGAGTACTAATTCACCGCCGTCGAAATCTTTGTGCGGTTCACTAAGCATAACTATTAACTGTAAAGGGAAGTTGAGTTCGCCATAAAGGTCTTGATGCAAGCAATTATAGTCACCTTGCTCATAGCGAAGAATCAACGGGGTGGGTCTGGCTTGCCCCGCTTGATGGCATAGTCTCAAATAATCAGCATAAAAATCAGGGTATGATAAATCTTGTTTTAAGTTATAGGCCCACTGTCTTGCTAAGGGTAAAAGAAAATCATAGCTCTGTTTACGTAGCGTATTAATCATATTAGGAAGTGGGTATTTAAAGTACCGATATTGCCCTTGCCCAAAATTATAACGAGCCATATTTATGGTCGATCGGTAGAGAGTATCGTCCGCATAGCTTTTTATTAAGTCATTGCATATTGGAATGGGTACTAAATTGGGAATGCATGTAAAACCTTTTCGGTCTATCTCTTCTAATATTTTTTCTTGATTTACTGCTGAATAGTAGTTGTGCATAAATATCCTAAAATGATTTGTCTCAATCAAGCGACCATAGGCAAGTAGCGGCATATGCTCTATAGGGCTGCCAGCGCTTTGCTATATCAAGCAATTTTTTTGCATCGTCAGCACCAGCAGCTCGGATAAGCCCTACATCCGTTTCCGGAAAGGCATCGGGATCACGCCCTAAACGAATAGCTAAGTATCCGCGCGTCCATGGACCTATGCCTGAGATTTCTGATAAGGCATTATCTAAGCGGCTCCATGGCCAAGTAAAATCTATCTTGGTATCAATAACTGCTTGGCCCAAGTCTCGAAGTGTTTGAACACGCCGTTCAGGCATGCCCATTTTTTCTAAGTTCGCATCTAAGATTGATTGTGGAGTTAGTATCTCGCAACGGTCGATTAACCTATGCATGATGGTTTGAGCTGCGGCCACACTCACTTGTTGCCCAATAATGGTTCGGATACAAAGCTCGAATGGATCCCAGCACCCTAAGGGCCTAAACCCCTTCATCATTTTAGATTCGGGTAAAGCAATGGATAAATGTTTGTAGATGGTGTCTGTTGATAATGTTGGATAAAACAGTTGCTCAACCCTATGGTAGATTTCTTTTGAATTTTTCGTATTAGGATTAATGTTGATTTCAAGTTGCTTGGCATCTCGATTAAAGCTAACAATGATATTCTTTCCGTTATGTAATCGATTGAAGCATTGGTTATCTATGTACTCGAAGCTTGGAATACAACGAGTGGATAAATAACTTAGTAACTGATCCCAAGGAAAGGGTTGTGTCACGGGTAGAGAAATCATGCATCCAAACCCCTTTCTCTTTTTCGCTCTAAATCGATAAGTGTTCGTTTACGAGGCAATCCCCATTTAAAGCCAGCTAGGCTGCCATCTCCACGGATAACACGATGACATGGAATCGCAATGGCAATTTTATTGTTTCCACAAGCACTTGCGACCGCGCGAAATGCAGATGGTTTTCCTATTGCGTCTGCGACTTCTTTATATGATTTCAATTCGCCAGCGGGTATTGTAATTAAATATTCCCACACCAATTTTTGAAATGCTGTTCCAAAGATGTCTAATGGAAGTTTGGATAAGTTTACTTGGCCTTCTAAATATTGATTGAGTGAGCCCATCCATTGTTTAAACATTAGCTGAGAGTTTTTTGGCATAGGTATAATTTCAGCTTTCGGATATTCCAGTTTAAGTTGCTCTAATAGCGGTTTAACTTTATCGTCAAACTGTAAAAAACAAATACCTCTATCGGTCGCGCCAACCATGACAATACCAAGAGAGGTTTTTTGCGATGCATATGAAATCTGTACCTTGTCGCCACCTTTTCTATAACTTGTTGGAGTCATACCCATATGAGTATCTAGTTTTTCATAGATACGTGAGCTGGATTCATAACCAACATTGTGAATGGCGTCGGTAATATCCTCTCCCGATTTCAGCTGCGACTTGAATTTATTCATACGCCAAGCATCTTGATATTTTTTCGGAGACATACCAACCACCTGCTTAAAGATGCGCTGAAAGTGACTTGGACTTAGGCCCGCTTGTTTAGCCAAGTTATTAAGAGTGAGGCGTTGTTGATAGTTGCCTTCAATATAACGACACATAGCCTGTATCAAACTGTCTTGTGCGTTGTAATCATAATCGGGCTTGCATCGTTTACATGCACGCAATGCATCTTTTTGTGCCGCTGTTTGAGTAGGGTAGTAGCGGACGTTGATACGCAGAGGCGTGCGGGCAGCACAAGAAGGTCGGCAATATACCCCTGTTGTTAATACTCCATAATAAAACAAACCATCTTTGTCACTGTCTCTATTGAGCACAGCTTGCCAATATTGTTCGGTCGTGTAGTTCATAGTTTTTTGCCTAGGTGGCTATCGAAAAACTTAACAATGACATCGTAAGATTCTTGTGACTCTTGCAGGTCTGGATTTGTATTAAAGCAGTGACGCATTCCTTCCCATATATGTAGATTCGCTTCAATACCCAATCTAACTAATTGAGCATGAGTGACAACCACCATACTCAATGAAAAATCTCGTGCACCACCATTAATGAGTAAAGTCGGTGGAAATTTTGCCATAATTTCATCATAACTACCGGGGCTGTCGAGGCGGCTTCCGCGTTTTATGCCTTTGAAGTAAGAATGTGGAGCCCCGAAAAGACTTTCCCAATCGACACCTAAAAGGGCCTCTGTCATATAGCCAGTCTCACTGGTTGTCCACTTATAGTTTTCGTTGTCCAGTGCCGTTGGAGCGCCTGAAAAAAATAAGCCGATCGCGGCGGGTTGCGGCAGCCCTTCATTCTGAAACCAAGCCATTGATTGAGCCACTAGCATTCCACCACCAGAGCTACCATATATACCAATATTCTCGGGCTTATAGTGTTTGAGTAACGCTCTGTAGACCGTCGCAACATCTTCGCTGGCGGCAGGGTAAATATATTCTGGCCCCATGCGGTAATCGATACTGATAACTTTGATTTTACCAACCGATGCAATTGGAATAGATTCCATTTGGCTGGAAGTACGAGAACCATGCATATATGCCCCAGAATGAAGGTTGATCAGTACACGATGCTGATTCTTGGTAGCTATACCACGGTCAGGTATAAACTCTTCAATATAGACCCCGTCGATAACTTTCGACTTAATAGAAACACTGTGACGCGCTCTCATGTTCTTATATACGGGTGTTTCATAGAACGCTTTTGCTCGGCACTGGCGGATTTTTGGCATCTCAGCTTTATCCGCACCGACATTAGGTGGACATGTCTGCTTGTGTTTAATATTTCGTTGTGCTTTTAGAATCGCGCGAGTTTCTGCACTTAGATAAGACGACTCGGGTAATTTATGCGCTGGAACATGTATCGTCCCATTATCTTCGACAATGGGTGGATCTGAAGCTTGGTTCTCAGCTATCAATGCGAAGGTTAGTAAAAAAAACAGTATCACTTTAATCATTTCTCATCTCTCGTATCGTTGATGTCAGTTAAGCCGAGTAACTATCTTCCATCAAACCTAACAAGTACACACTCCGATTCTTGCGATTGTTGTTTTATTCAATCGCAATAATCGGAGTGAATTTAACTTGATTATGATTAATCTATGCGCTCTCCATATTGATTAGTTATTAATGCTTATAGCTTAAGAGGTAGACATGCTAAAACTAAAGTTTGTTCCGATGCCGACTGCTCACGCGAGGGATTTACAGCGTGGATCTATAGATTCTAATGGACAAGTGCCAGAGCGAAAACTTAAGGGGGGAGGGCCTTGCCGTCACTGTTTGGAAGCTATTAAGGAGAGTGAGGAGATGTTAATTGTCGGATATCGTCCGTTTCCTGAGCTACAGCCATATGCTGAAACAGGGCCGATATTTCTTCATGCCAAAGAGTGTGCTCCTTATAAAGAGGTAGGTGAATTGCCAGCAATGTTTAAGCAAGCAGGAGGTTTATTTATGATAGCCAGAGGGTATGGTGATGATAATCGAATCAAATATAGTGCTTGTAAAGTAGTGCCTATTAGCGAACTTGAGTCTAACTGCGAAAATTTATTTTTAGATAATGATGTCGCCTATCTACATATTAGGTTTGCCCAAACTAATTGCTATCAATTCAGGGTTGAAAGAGGCTGATGCCATCTATGTTCCTTTGTTTTATTGAATGATATTTTAATGGTTGATCGAAAAGTAGCGTATTCATCTATTACTTTAGTTCTCCCGATAACGGGCTTAAAGACTACTTACTTATTTAGAACAACGGGCACTTCCAAGGTCTCTTTAATCTGTTCCATAACCACAAAGCTGGTGCAGTCTTTAAGGCCAGGTAAGTTAAGTAATGTCTCTCCATAAAAACGCCTATAAGCTGCCATGTCGGCGACTCGGGCTTTAATTAAGTAGTCGAAGCTGCCCGACAGTAAATAACACTCTTGGACTTCGTTAAGGTTTTCTGCGGCTTTGCGGAAATCTTCAAATATCGATTTTGATGTGCGCTCTAAGCTCACTTGTACAAAAACGACTAAAGCGGCATCTAAGTACTCTGGATTAATTAAAGTGGTATAGCCTTGAATAACACCTTCGCGTTCTAGTTTTTTGACTCTTTCCATACAGGGCGTTGCACTTAAGCCGACTTGTCTGGATAGCTCAGCATAAGAAATACGGCCGTTCTTTTGAAGCGCTCGCAGTATGTTCCTATCAATAGTGCTTAATTCTTTGGCACGCATATTCATAATTATCCCCTTATTAAAACTACTGGTATTAAGCGGTTGCTGGCTTCAAATGAGTATAAACAAATGAATCCTCTGTATTTGTAAAAATATAAGTGTATTCAACTGGTCAATGATAGAAGTTGATAAGGAATCTGTTTATCGGTCTTTTTATACTGTGAGTGGTTTTAAGGGTCGTTTAAATGGGCTTTAAAGATAAATTAATAGATGAAGAGCAGCAGAGATAAAAGGTGATTACGATGTTAATTGGCGTTCCTAAAGAGATTAAGAATCATGAGTATCGCATAGGCTTAACCCCTGGTGGCGTGCGTGAACTAGTGGTGAATGGGCATAAGGTATTAGTTGAGAATAACGGCGGCGCTGATATTGGTTTTGATAATGAGCAGTATATTGCGGCGGGCGCAACCATTGTCGATACCGCAGAAGCGATTTTTGCAGCGGCGGATATGATTATTAAAGTCAAAGAGCCTCAGCCTAACGAATGTAAAATGTTACGTGCTGGCCAAATTTTATTTACCTATTTACACCTAGCACCAGACCCAAAGCAAACGCAGTTATTGGTTGAATCGGGTGCAACCTGTATCGCCTATGAGACGGTTACCGATAATCAGGCAGGCTTACCATTATTGGCGCCTATGTCAGAAGTGGCGGGCCGTATGTCTATTCAAGCAGGTGCGCATCATTTAGAAAAAGCGCAAGGTGGCCTAGGCAGTTTATTGGGTGGAGTGCCGGGTGTTGCGCCTGCTAAAGTACTGATTATTGGCGGCGGTGTTGTTGGTACGCAAGCGGCTAGAATGGCCATTGGTATGGGTGCAGATGTCACGATACTGGATCGGTCATTACCTCGTTTACGTCAGCTCGATGTCGAGTTTTTGGGTAAGTTACGTTGTATTTACTCTACAGCAGAATCAATTGAGCAATATTCGCTAGAAGCCGATCTAGTTATAGGCGCAGTCTTAATTCCTGGCGCTGCAGCGCCTAAGCTATTAACGCGAGCGATTATCAGTAAAATGAAAAAGGGCGCTGTGATAGTTGATGTGGCTATCGATCAAGGTGGCTGCTTTGAAACCTCAAAAGCAACCACGCATGAGCAACCTACTTATATTGTTGATGGCGTTGTTCACTATTGTGTTGCGAATATGCCGGGTGGCGTAGCGCGAACATCAACAATGGCTTTAACCAATGCCACTTTGCCGTTTGCGTTAGCTTTGGCGAATAAGGGAGCTAAAAAAGCCTTATTGGATGATCCACATTTGCTGAATGGCTTAAATGTCCATCAAGGTCAGGTGACTTATAAGGCCGTGGCGGATGTGCTCTCTTATGATTATGGAAATCCCAAAGAATTGTTGATGGCTATGGGCTAAGTGATAAATTATTAAATCTAGTTATAAAAGAGGGGGTGATGCTTAAGTATTGCCCCTTTTTTTATTTCTTTTTTAGCAGTGTTTTCTCTTTCTTTAAAACCACTTGCGTTTATTTTTGAGTAAATCTATAGGCAGGTTTTTTTGTGTATTGACGATGCCATTTTTAAAGCATTGTTTGAGTTTGTAAGCGGTGTCCCAAATAGCTAATTAATATGGCTTACAATGCCATGGTATTTATTTTTCAAGGCGCTAGTCTTGTTAAAAAATTTATTGCAGTCTAAGCCATTGTCCTAAGTTTTCTGTGAACACTCACTCTATATATTTGTGGTTAGCCATTCACGTTATTTTTTCCAATGAGTTAAATGCAGCCCTTTTAAAGCAGGGAATTTGTTTGCCATTATTAAGCTATTTATTGAGTCAGTTTAGCAAGTTAATGATCAAACCGATTACCCAGCCACGCTTAATCCATTACATTGAGTTATAACCATTCTTATGAAACCAATCAAAGCCAGTCGTATTGCCATTATTCCCTTAGCGATTATTTTAGTTGTACTTGTTGCCGTTAAGTACTTTCAAATTAGCACCATTATAGAGGCGTTTACCGATGTGCCTCCGCCGGTGGGTGTGGTTAATGCCTTTGAGGTTGAACCGCAGCAATGGCGTCAGAGTTTTACCGCTTTAGGTACTGTACGCGCGCATGAAGGTATTACGATTGTGGCTGAGCGAGCAGGTAAGGTTAAAGATCTCTTATTTGTATCGGGCGAGGTGGTAGAGCAGGGGCAATTATTGCTGGAGCAAGATAATGCTAACGAAGTGGCGCAATTTAACTCTGCCAATGCTGATAGGTTATTGGCTAAATCGAATCTTAACCGTGTGAGTCAGTTACGCGATAAAAACCTAGTGTCAGAAAGTGCTTATGAAACGGCTCAGTTGCAGCTATCGGCCAGTATTGCTAATGCAGAGAACCAGCGAGCGACATTGGATAAGATGAAAATTTATGCGCCGTTTAGTGGTCGCCTAGGTATTAAGTTTGTAGATTTAGGTGAAGACCTACAAGCGGGAACGGCCATTGTTTCTCTGCAATCAATTGATGAATTAAAAGTGGATTTTCCTATTTCACAAAAGTGGTTAACGCAAATAGCTACTGGTTTAGATATTGAAATCAGTTATTTGGAATCTGATAGCTTAGTCGCAACCGGTATCATTAATGCCATTGGCGCTAAGGTTGATGACGTGACGCGGAGTATTTTAGTGCAGGCCACTTTGAATGCGCCAGCTGTCTCCCAGGCCGAACAGCAAACGCTTTATCCTGGTATGGCGGTATCGGTAAGAGTGAACTTTCTTGAGCCAGAGACTGTACTGGCTATTCCTGCTACCTCTGTCATTTATAGCGGTTTTGGTGATTCTGTTTATGTGTTAGTCAAAGATGAAGATACCCAGCAATTAATAGCGAGACAGCAATTTATTAAAATTTCTAAACGCCGCGGCGACTTTGTGGCCGTAGAAGCTGGCTTAAAGGGTGGCGAAACCGTGGCTAGTGCTGGTGCTTTTAAATTGTTTAACGGTCAGCCTGTCGTTATCGGAGAGAGTGAAGAGACGGATTATAGTCTTTCACCTCAGCCAGTCGAAGGTTAATGATCGTCATTTAAGCGCTAAAACTTGAACGATAAGACTTAAACGATAAAGGCATGCCCTTAACAACCCACTTACTTAATTATTGTAGATAATATGAATTTCACTGATATTTTTATCAAGCGTCCTGTGCTCAGTATTATGGTGAGCATTATTATATTAATTGCCGGGCTGCAAGCGTATAGCAATTTGTCTGTTAGACAGTATCCGCAAAGTGATACCGCTATTATTAATGTGCAAACGGTTTATGTGGGTGCAAATGCAGAGCTGATTCGCGGCTTTATTACCACGCCTATAGAGCGAGTTATTGCCTCTGTTGAGGGTGTTGAATACGTTGAATCAAAAAGTACTCTTGGGCTATCAAGTATTGATGTACACCTAGAGATAAATTATGACTCGATAAGAGCCATGTCTGAGATTAATGCACGCATTAATCAAGTGCGCGGTAATCTACCTCCGCAAGCGGAAATTCCCACGCTCACTGTTTCTACGCCAGATGCTCGCTTTGCCGTTGCCTATTTTACTTTTAATTCCGATATTTTAACGGCGAATCAAATTACGGATTATCTCACGCGTAATGTGCGCCCACGACTTTCAGTTATCCCTGGTGTTCATCGCGCCGATTTATTGGGAGATAAGCCATTTGCCATGCGTATTTGGTTATCACCTGAAAAAATGGCGGCCTATAATATTTCTGCATCAGAAATTCAGCGCGCTTTAGTCAGTAATAATGTGCAAGCGACCTTAGGCCAAACTAAGGGTGCATTATCGCAACTGGTGCTAAGTGCCGATACAGACCTTAATAGTGTTGAAGATTTTGAAGCGCTTATTATTCGAAGAAATGAGCAAGGTACGGTTCGATTAGACGATGTAGCCAAGGTTGAGTTAGGCGCTGAAAATTATAACTCGCATGCACATTTTTCGGGTGAGTCGGCCGTTTTTATAGGTATTTGGGTGGCTCCAAAAGCGAATGCGTTAGAGGTTATTAAAAAGGCAAGAATTGAGTTAGATAAAATCAAAAAGGATTTGCCCACCGGTCTTACTGCCACAGTGGGTTATGACGCAACAGAATATATCGATGAATCCATGAAGGAAGTGGTGACCACGCTAAGTGAAACGCTATTAATTATTACAGGCGTTATCTTCTTATTTTTAGGTTTGAGCCGATCCATTATTATTCCTTTGGTTGCTATTCCGTTATCACTTATAGGCTCTATTTTTATTATTCAGTTATTTGGCTTTTCACTTAACTTGGTCACGCTACTCGCTATTGTATTGAGTGTTGGTCTGGTGGTCGATGATGCCATTATTATGGTGGAGAATATTGAGCGCCATATCGCCGAAGGTAAAACCGCGTATCAAGCATCCATTACTGCCGCTCGAGAGTTACTCAGCCCAATTGTGGCCATGACGGTGACATTAATTAGCGTGTATTTACCCATAGCCCTTCAGGGCGGGTTAACAGGCACGTTATTCCGCGAGTTTGCCGTAACCTTAGCTGGTGCGATTACTATTTCTGCAATAGTGGCTATTACTTTGTCGCCCATGCTGGGCGCTAAAATGCTCCATAAAGGAACCGCCTCACGTGCGCCTTTAGAGGGTCTTTTTAAGCGTTTTCGTAATGTCTATAAGCGTTTTCTCGATGCTTCTTTAAA